>ERZ773212.908-NODE-908-length-14138-cov-7.213804_pt1 | contig 14138 bp, 9 predicted proteins | sample MGYA00581005_ERZ773212 | MGnify/ENA primary metagenome ERZ773212 (study PRJEB29015, sample SAMEA2738154) | human oral metagenome | biome: human oral; feature: human-associated habitat; material: saliva | place: China | collected 2196 ... | reverse complement strand
CATCTCTATAAGGTTCCCACATATCAATCGTCACATACTTTACCTTGTCTCTCTCCGATTGTGGAATTATTTCAAAGTGTTTCGATAGTGTTACTTTCGAACGATTTGGAAGTATCTCATTTAATGTCCTGTGATTGTTATCTACGAATACACATAAGTATGAACCACCGTATTTCGCCATGGAAGAAGAAATCTCATCGATGCCAAGATTCTCAGGAAGTGTTAACCTAGGTGCACGGATGAAACTATCTGCGTATAATTGTATAATCGTATTGGATACGTGGTATTTGTGTGCAATATCCTTGTATGTCATACGAACATTGTGCAGATCCAAGGCAATCGCATTGAGTACTGCGTATGACTGGTGGAAGTTCTCTGGGCCAAATGGACTTGGCTCAGAGAAGGACTTCCCACATTCTTTACAGACATAGCGTCTTCTTGTCCAATCAATGATGGATGGAATCCCTGCAACGTCAAGGTGGTTATAGCTATACAAAGAATAGTCCTTTATTTTTGTATAACCTCCACAACAGGGACAGGTAGGGTGAGTATCATTCAGTTTTATTAAGATGTGTAATTTGTCAGATGATTTATGTGTATCAATCGAAAAAATCATATCGTCACTAACATTAAGTGTGGATATGATAAAATCATTTATAGCCATTTGGCACCTCCTATGTTTAATTTCAATCACTTGCAAGACGGAATTTTAGCATAGGAGTTTTTATTATGAATAGTATACCCCGTGAGATTTTATAGGGTATCCCCGAGTTGTAAAAAAAGAGGTCAAAATTTGACCCCAAGTTATTTTACAGGGTCGCCCCGACCCCGACTGATTTTAGAGTGCCATTTTAAGTAAATAAACAATAGAGAGATGAGTTGGCTCATCTCTCTATTAAGTTATAATGTCTCAATAAATTCTTCTTCACTTTTACGTGTTGTATGTAAGTGTGAAGGTTTTGCGTCTTCTTCTGGATATCCAACTGGGAAGATAGCAATTAAGTTATAGGATTCCATCATTGGGAATACTTCTTTAATCTTTTCTGGTTGGAAGTTTCCAATCCAAGTAGAGGCAAGACCTTGATCTTGGATTGCAAGCATGATATGTGTTGCAACAATACTTGCATCTACATCCGCAAAGTTTCATAGAATCTTCTTCGCGTACCCATCCTTGGCCTGCATTACTGCCAACGATGAAACATGCAGGGGATGTATGTAGAAATTTCTGTTGTGTTACTGATTTAATTTTCTCTAGTGCTTCTAGTGTTTGAATCAACCAGACTTTTAATGGTTGAAAGTTATGAGCGGTAGGTGCTACAATCGCTGCTTGCTTAATAGCTTCTAACTTCTCAGATTCGATAGGTCTAGAAGAAATCTTACGGCAAGAATAACGTTCTTTCGCTAATGTAGTAAAGTTCATGATTCCTCCTTATCCAGAGTTTCTTAATCCAGTTGCGATACCGTTAATCGTAACATGAATTGTCTTTTCAAGTTCTTCTGTGTATTGGCCTTGGCGGATACGCTTAATTAACTCAATTTGAATATAGTTTAAGATATCGAAGTAAGGAAGACGATAGTCTAAGCTTCCTCTTAAAGCAGGTAGATCTTGAATAAGCTCGGTGTGCTTTTCAATCTGTAGTAAGACTTTCTTTGTAAGTTGCCATTCACTTTCAATACGATCAAATACTGAGCGTGTTTCTTTATCTTCACAAAGGTTACTGTATTGTTTTGCAATATCCATATTGGACTTGGAAAGTACCATGTCGGCATTCTCTAATAATGATTTAAAAAATGGCCACGTTTGATACATTTGTTGTAATTGTGCTAAGTTTTTTTCTGGATTTTGATCGATGTATTGTTGCATTGCTGAACCAATGCCATACCATCCAGGTAACATAATACGATTCTGTGACCAAGAGAATACCCAAGGGATTGCGCGTAAGCCATTGATATCTGTAATTGTCTTACGTGCTGCTGGTCGAGAACCAATATTTAAACTAGATATTTCTTTGATTGGACTTGCCGCAAAGAAGTACTGATAAAAGTGTGGGTCATTGAATACTAAATCACGATAGATTGCATTTGAGTTTTCTACAATTGGATCCATGATTGTGTAGTATTCACGCAATGTTTCTTTACTTAACACCATTGGGTTAACCATGCGGTTTAAAGTAGAGGAAATTAACATTTCTAGATTGTAGTAAGCTGAATCTCGATTGCCATACTTATTACCAATAACTTCTCCTTGTTCAGTTAGACGGATACGGTCTTTGATTGAACCAAATGGTTGAGAAGTAATCGCATCATAGGATGGTCCTCCACCACGGCCAACTGTTCCACCACGACCGTGGAAGAATGTAATCTTCACACCGCATTCATCGCCGATAGCTGAAAGTTCACGTTGTGCTTTATATAAATGCCAACCTGAAGATAGATATCCTCCATCCTTATTGGAATCAGAGTAGCCAAGCATAATCTCTTGATAGAATTTTTGGTCGTTTAACCACTTTCTAACAAGAGGAATGTTTAAGTATGTACGCATGATTTCGTTTGCGTTCTGTAAGTCTTCGATAGTTTCAAAGAGTGGAACAATCTGCATACGACTATGCTCACTATCTAGTAAGCCTACTTCCTTGAGAAGGATTGCTAATTCGAACATATCAGAGATACTTTCAGAGTGAGAGATAATATGTTGACGAATTACATTTTCACCCATGCGGTCTTTTAGCTCTCTTGCAGTTTTGAAGATTGCAAGTTCCTTGGATAATAGTTCTGATTTTGGTGCATGTGTTGCGGACAAGATACGTGGATCATTTGTTAAAAGATCTAAAAGCAAGGCACATTTCTTTTCTTCGTCAAGACTACTATAGTCTTGTTCGATATTTGCGGATTTCAATAGTTCAGCAACGCAAGCCTCTAGAACACTAGAGTCTTGACGCATATCAATACTTGCAAGATAGAAGCCAAAGATTTCTGTGGCTTGTAATACTTCACTAAAACTACCTGTTGTTAAAATTGCATCATTATTTTCGATGAGAGATTTTTTAATCGTAAGTAAATCATTTTGGAATTGTTCAACTGTTTCATAACAAACTTCATGATTTGTGTTCTGTGTGAAGTTGCTATAAGTATTTTGTAGTCTTTCTAGAATATAGTGGAAGGCTTTTCGATATGGTTCTTTCTCACGATACACAGATGTATCACTAGAAAGGGCAGCCATCTTTTCTACTTCAGCAGACACATGGGAGATGCTAGATGAGACTGCATAGTAGAAATACATCTCCTCAATTTTGTGGATGTAGTAGTTTAAGATTACTTCTGCTTGTGTTGTCGCAGAGATTTCCAATGTTTCAGCAGTCACGAATGGATTACCATCACGGTCACCACCAATCCACATACCCATTGTAATAGGGGTAGCAGCACTTACATCGATACCGTGTTTTGCGGCTTCTTTACGATATTGAGCAGTAAGAGATGTAATCGCTGGAATTAAAGAAGTATTGTAATAGTCAGTCACATTACGAATTTCATTTTTAACTTTTAACTTCTTTTCACGGATCATATCCGTTTCCATGATTAATTCAATTAAACGATGAAGGTTATCATTCCACTTACGCTTATTGATAGAACCTTCTTTACAGTCACGATCTTTACGCAATAGATGATGAATTTTATTTGTTAGGTCGAGCATAGACTTACGCTGAACTTGTGTAGGGTGTGCAGTGAGTACTGGTACTACATTCAAGTTCTCTAAGATTTCCTTTGCATTTTCACTCTTAGAGATAATATTCATTTGCGTAGAAATCTTACCTAGGTAATCTTGGTCAATATTATTTTGCAAGTTAACTTGGTATGCTAGGTCTACATCTTCTGTAATATTGATTAATAAAGGTAAAACAGAGAAATATCTAGAGATGATATCTAAGTCTTCATTCGATAATGAAGTGATTAAATCTGTTAACTTATCATATTCATGATTTGCGGATAAATTTGATAGTTCATCAATCAGATGGAATTTATCAGAAGGAATCATATTTTGTGTTGCGGTATTCAGAAGATTCTTGAGTATTTGAATTTCTTCTTCAATGGCAGTTATATTATTACTGTTTTCTAACTTCGGTAACATGATGATACCTCCTTTATAACGATAGAATTATAGCATTATTCCTATAGAATGGTGATACGACTTGACGAAAGCAGTGATTTCCAATACCATTTGTTGTGCATAAAACCACATCAAGGTGGCTAAAATACAGTCAAAAGTGATACATTAGCGATAGAGCTAATGTATTTTGTTTCTGTAGATATTAATTGAAGATTTATTCAACTATGCAAAGGAATTTACAATGAAATATTTTATAAAACGTTTATTACGTACAATTCCTATTGTCATAGGAGTTACGTTAATTACATTCAGTTTAATTTATCTTTCGTCAAGTGATCCAGCACACATGCATTTCCACCAAGCAGGAGCTCCGGCAACAGAAGAGATGGTGGAACAGTTTCGCCATGAACATCACTTGGATGAGCCTTTCTTTACGCAATATACAAACTGGTGGATTTCTTTCTTAAAAGGAGACCTAGGAACTTCTTATCAGGATAGTCGTCCTGTATCAGAAAAGATGATGAAAGCTGCTCCATATACAATCTCGATTGCAGTTAATAGTATGGTCTTAACCCTGATTGTTTCAATTCCACTTGGTATCTATTGTGCATATCGTAAGCAATCCTTCCTTACAAAATTAGTGGATACAATTACGCAAGTAGGAATATCTATTCCAACATTTATGATTGGTTTATTACTATTGTATTTATTTACTTCTGTATTTCATATCTTTAGCGTTCTACCAAAAGATGGTACAGGTGTTATCATGCCTAGTTTAACCATCATGCTTGGTATGTCATTTCGATATATTAAGCAGATTCAAAAGATTGCAAGTCGTGAACTAGAGAAAGATTATATGAAAGGTTTACGTGCAAGAGGGATTGGTACATTTTCAATCCTATTCCACACTGTTTTACGAAATGCGATGGTTGAAGTCATTACGTTAACGGCAGTTTCTTTTGGAAGTCTTTTGAGTGGTGTTGCCTTAATTGAAACAATCTTCAACTGGCCAGGTCTTGGAAAGCTCTTGGTGGATGCAGTGATTAGTAAAGATATCCCAATTATTCAAGGTGTTGTAGTTTGGCTTGTATTAGCATATGTTGTTATCAATTTAGTGGCAGATTTATTCTATGGAATCTTTGATGCACGGATACGCTTAGGTGGTGATAGTCATGAAGCTTAATCGTAAACAACGGTTGATTATTATCATGCTTGCAGGATTACTACTATGTAGTGTTTTAATAGAAATAAGCTTATCGAAGGTAATTTCAGAATCAAATTTAGCAATTCGTTTACAAGCACCTAGTATTCATCACTTCTTTGGAACAGATGCTTTTGGTAGAGATGTATTTGTACGTACAATCGCAGCTGCCAATATTAGTATTCTTTCTACAATCGTGATAGTGCTTGTGGCTGGAGGATTTGGTATCTTTGTCGGTATGGTAAGTGGTTATACGGGTGGTCTTTTGGATGATGTACTGATGGCTATATGTGATCTTTTCTTAGCATTTCCACAGATGTTAATCGCTATCGCAATTGCAGGGATATTAGGCGGTGGGCTGCACAATGCGATGATAGCATTAGCAATTAGTGATTGGATGTTATTTGCCCGTTTGGCAAGATCAGCAACTTTAAAAGAGAAGTCTGAGTTATATGTGACTGCCGCAAAGTTTGCAGGATTAAGTGATATTGAAATATTACTTAAGCACATCCTGCCAAATATTCGTAACTTACTAATCGTGACACTCACATTAAATTTTGCGAATATGTTATTGTCACTAGCAGGCCTTAGCTTTTTAGGGATTGGTGTAAAAGTACCAACTCCAGAATGGGGTTCTATGATTAGTGAAGGAAGACAATATTTAACATCCGCACCATGGATTTCATTATTTCCATGTTTATTTATCTTCATCACTGTATTTTTAATAAACCAATTTGCAAAGGCTTTTAGTTATCAGGAGGGGAAACAAAATGAAACGATTGATTAAAACAATATTTATAGCTACAACATTAGCAATGTCCGCATGTACACCAACACCAAAAACAGATGAAACAATGAATCGTACCATCCGCATTGGTACAGAACAGTTTACTGCATCTTTAGATTCTGCTTTAGAGTGGAATGGATGGTTTACCGTTCGTTATGGAATTGGTGAAACATTATTTAAAGTTGAAGATGATATGCAGATTAAACCATGGCTTGTATCAAATGCAGAAAATATTGATGCGAAGACATGGAAGTTAACGCTACGTGAAAATATTAAATTCTCTGATGGCACAACAATGGATGCGAAAAGTGTAGTAGATAATCTTCATCATATCGCACAAGAAAATGCTAGAGCTGCTTTCTTGCAGGGGGCAGAATATGAAATTGATGGTTATACAATTACAATTAAGACTGTCGATTCACGCGCAACGTTACTCTCTGATTTAAGTGATCCAATGTTTGCGATGTTAAATCTAGATTCTAAGGAAGATAAGGCTACAATGCCGATTGGTACAGGTCCTTATAAGGTTAAGACATTTACAGCTGACCAAGAAATTGTATTAGAACCAAATACAAACTACTGGAATGGTACTCCAAAATTAGAGGAGATTACTGTTACAAAGATGCTTGAGAAAGAAACTGCAATTCTAGCGCTCAAGAATCATGAATTAGATGCATATACAGAGATGAATCCAGAGGGAATTAAGCAACTACAGGATAGTGATGAATTTGATATTCATACAATTCCATCTAGTCGTGTATATTCTCTGTATATGAATACAGAAACACTCTCTGATATATCGCTTCGTAAAGCAATTGCAAAAGCAATTGATAAAGAGGCTATCGCAAAATACTTATTAGATGGCACAATGACTGCGACAGATGGTCCATTTACTAACGATTCTGAGTATGCATTACCAAGTTCTAACGTAACCTCTTATAACGAAGCAGAAGCGAAACAAATCCTAGAGTCTGCTGGTTATGTGGATACAGATGGTGATGGCTATGTCGAAAAGGATGGTCAAAATATTTCTCTTACAATCGCATATTATAAACGTCTATCACAAGAGGCGATTGCGACGGAATTGCAGTCAGCACTAAAGAAGATTGGTATTCAATCTGAATTACAACTACATGAAGGTACTAAATATCTACCAAATAAAGAATATGACTTAGGATTTTATTCTATGGTTACAATGCCTACAGGAGATCCTGCATATTACCTTAATGCATTACTATCAGAAGGTGGAACTGTAAACTACTCTGGATATGATAACCATGCAATGCAGGTATTGTTAAAACAGTTGAATGATTCTTATGATACAAAGGAACGCAAAGAAATCGTAAAGCAGATTGAAGAAATGTTACTAGCAAGTTACAGCATTACTTATATTGGATTTAATAACTTGATTTTCGCAACAAGAAAAGAATTAAAGAATTTTGTTCCGCATGTTACAGACTACTATCAAATCACAGTCGATTTAGAACTTCAATCATGAGCCAAGCAATTTTAGAAATAAATAATGTGACCGCTGGATATGGTGATACAGAAGTGTTGCATGATGTTTCACTTACAGTTTATCCAGCAGAAGTCATCGGTATTGTTGGACAAAGTGGTAGTGGAAAAACAAGTTTATTAAATTGTGTTCTGCAATTAGAACCAAATCTAGAAATTACATCAGGAGAAATTTTGTATTCGAATCAAAATCTGCTCATTTTAAACAAAAAAGAGTATCGTAGGTTATTTCAAGATGAAATAGCAACTATCTTTCAAAATAGTAACTTTACACTTGTGCCTACAAGAAAGATATCCAGTCAGTTTTACGAAACAACAAAAGGTAGATTGACGCAAGAGGAAACTCGTCAGAAAGCATATCTTTTATTTGAGCAGTTTAATTTAAAGAACCCTGAACGTATATTTCATAGTTATCCATTTGAATTATCCATTGGTATGGCACAGCGTGTAGCAGTATCACTTGCGTTAATGAATGATCCATCTTTACTACTTTGTGATGAGCCAACCAGCGCATTAGATGTAAAGAGTGCGTATGAAATGGTGCGCCAACTAAAGAAACTCAAAGAAGAAAAGAGTATGACCATGGTGGTGATTACACATAACGTTGCACTAGCTGCACAGTTATGTGATCGTATTGCGGTAATGCATCAAGGATGCATTGTAGAAGTACAAGATACAAAGACTTTAATTGAAAGTCCTATGCATGCATATACAAAACAATTACTGGCTGCTTTACCAAAGACGGAGGGTTTATGGAACGATTAATACAAGTAGAGAATGTCGTCAAAAGCTTCCGTGAAAAAAAACAACAGTTCTTAGCGGTTGATCATGTTTCTCTTCATCTTGATGAAGGGGAGATTGTCGGTATCATTGGTGAAAGTGGTAGTGGGAAAAGTACTATTTTGAGACTGTTATCTGGAATCATTAAGCCAGATGAAGGAAAAGTAATGTTATTTGGCAAACTACTTGATTCAAAAGATCGAAGTCGCTTTCGTGATTTACAGATGATATTTCAAGACGCAAGAGCTTCTTTTGATAAGCAGTATACAATTGAGCATAGTTTAAATGAAGTGTGTAAGCATTTAAATCCAAATGCGTTAGAGAATCGTTTCTTATTACAGGAGGTTGGATTAGATATATCTTTTGCAAATAAGTACCCACATGAGATGTCTGGTGGAGAGTGTCAACGTGCAGCGATAGCACGTGCACTTGCATGTGATCCAAAAGTGTTGTTGTGTGATGAAATTACAAGTGCACTAGATGTTATCACACAAGAGAAGATTTGTAGCCTATTAAAACATCTATGTCATCAGCATCATATTTCTGCCATCTTTGTATCTCACGATTTACCGTTAGTGAGTAACCTTTGTGATCGTGTAATGATTATGAAGGATGGTAAGATTGTAGAAGAAGGTAAAACGAAGGATGTAATGCAAAAACCTCAACATCCTTATACAAAAGAACTATTAAGGCATATCTTAAAGATAGAAACAGCAGAATAATCTTGCTGTTTTTATAGGTCAGCCATGGCAGAAGCGAAATCTGAAGAAAGAATTAGGATTGAAACTGATGTTATGGGAGGCATTCTTAAAACACTGTTATGGCTTTAGAACGAAGAGAAGTTGTGAGAGCACAGATAATTAAAGACTTTATATAACAAATATTGCAAAGAGGAGTAATGGTAAAGGGAAATGTCAAATTCTTATAAAGAATGTATGGCAGCCCCAAAGGTGGACTGAAAATATTCTAGAATGGCCTAGAAGATATTTAGAATTTCCTTCTTGATATTTTGTGCTTTCTTATTCTTTGCTTTATGCAAAAGGATGAGCCTTAAGTTCAATTTCTAAAGCTAGAAATCCAAGATATGCTCAGGGTGTTTCATTAAGCGATAATGTGATAAGATAAGCATGGTTAATGACTAGGAGGGATTTGGAAAAGGTGGCTGAATCTCTCTTTCTATGAGAACATTATAAGAAAAACAAAGGGGAAGACATCTCGATAGAGATCTTCCCCAAAGTGCTTTATAGGTCATTAAGTAGATACTACTCATCACACCACAAACTTCTTTACAGGCTATGGCATACTACAACTAATTTTACATAGTATTTAATTTCAATCACTTGCAAGACTGAATTTTAGCATAGAAGTTTTTTATCGGTAGAGATTTCAACTTATATACTTAGACTGCTGTCTACCCACAATAGATGTCGTTTATACAAAATTGGTATTATAACAAGAAATAGAATATACTGCTTGTACTATTAATGTTAGAAAGGGGAATCTATGAGTAAATATAAAATAGTATTAATAGGTTCAACTATATTGTTGTTGCTATTATCACCTTGATTCGTAGTAAAGGCAGAAGAAATCAATTCTAATACTATCGTGGATATGGCTAATTAGGGAAAATCAGATTTTTAATTGTTGATGGCTCCTCAAGTAGATATGCCAAAAATAATTGAGGGAAGCGAATAATATATATAGACATTGTAGTCCAAAAATTGTAATATATGAATATCTATATATTTAGCATATTAATTTGTTTAAGCAATAAATTGGTATATAGATTGAAGAAAACATATGGGAGGCAGATATGCAACTAAAGAAAATGTTCCTGAAGGTATTTACATTTTTTATGTCACTGGCGATGGTGGCCGGCTTATTTTCAGTGAACACATACGCTAGAGAAGAAACAGAAACAAATATTACGGATAAGGTAACGATCGATGATATTACCTCTTCCAATGCAGAGGTTAGGGAATCGACCAATATCAGTGACTTTACGTCAGTTCTGAACTATAACTCTAATGTCGACTATAAGATCGACTTGACGGTTGACAAGGGGACAGCTTTCCAGTCTGGGGATTTCATAGACATTCCTTTTAAGGCTGACCGTGGCTATCTGACAGAGAATGTCGGTCTGGAAGTGTTGGACTCCCTAGATGGTTCTATCCTAGGAGAGGCAACTATTACAAAGGATAATATCCACATCAAGTTCACTCAGAAGAACAGCACAAAGACAGCAGCTAAGCTCACCCTCGCAACAACATTGCGTGGAGTTGCAAGCTATACAGGCAATTATCTCACACAGGCAGAGGTAGATGCGGCTTATGCTGACAAGCCATCCGGCATTGACAAGGTGCAGATTCTCAACAAGAATGCCAATGTCCATGTCAAGTCCCAGTACTGGTTGCAAAATACTAACAAGACCTACGATAGTTACCCAATTCCGGCTGAAGGACAGGAAGGCGTATTTATTCAAAATAATACGAGAAAAGATGGAGCAACCGCGCCAAGTAATACCACGACATCTTGGACGATTTATTGGAATAATTTAGTTTATAAATATGAGTTGAAATCCCCTTCTACAGGGGAGACTAGGAAAGTAGATACCTACAGCCCAATTATGGCGACTTATTTTTCTGATTATGATGCAGTTTATGGATCATATTCTGCCACGGAGAACAATTATGTGGAGGATATCCTTCCTAGTGATATCTATAAGAATATAACCTTTGGCAATGCCGGTTTCTACAAGATTATTCTGAATAAAGATGGGGAGAAACCAATTGTTCAAGAGGCATTTTCTAATGGTAAGATTACAGGTACCAATTTCAAATATGAGAATGCAACACTTCCTTTTGACCAGTTTTTCACCAAGAAGGATGCTACTGCAGGCCAGACCTACGAGCAGTTTAAGGCATCACTTAAGCCAGGAGAATATGGCGTATATACCAGCTCTAACGGAGATATGCACTTTGTTGCAAGTCTGGGCAAGATTGGCTCCAAAGACCCGAACAGTATGTACACTTGGGGAGATCTTTGCACTAAAATTGGTAAAGATGTCGTTATAAATAAAATCTTCGGTGTAGAAGAAATCGCAGCTGATGGAGGAACAAAGAGAATTCCTCTCTCAGAGGAGATGATCGAGAAGCTCTACAACAAGGTCAAGGATTTGCCAATTACAAGACTTGGTATCTCTTTTGGGGCTGATTTGCAAAAACCAGTCTTGAGAAATGGTACAAAGCTGACAAATACAGCGACCGTTATGGATAAATCAGTGACAGGTACCAATACGTTTATCGTTGGAGAGATTAGTCTTCTTACCTATAAGGACGGACTTGCAATCTTAAAGACTGACGAAAAGAGCGGTCAGGGTATTGCTGATGCAGAGTTTAAGTTGCAGGAAAAGGACGCTGCTGGTGCTTGGGTAGATACGGATGCGACCTTTGTCAAGGACAATGTCACTATTGTAGGCGAAAATGCCGGAAAGATAGTTGGTGATCGCTTCTATACCAGCAACAGTGGTGTGCTCAACATCCGTGGTCTTGCCAACGGAAAGACCTATCGTCTTGTAGAGACGAAAGCTCCAGAGGGATACGACAACAGTACCCTTGCTATGTCAAAGGAATTTGCCGTCAGTTTTACTGATAAGAATGATGTCGGTAACAATAAGGATTTATCCGTTACCAATAAGAAGGCTGAGTACAAGGTAACATATAAGGTGGTTAAGAATCCTGAAGGGGAAGAGATTCCGGCTGGAAGTCCGACAGCTCCTGTAGATGGCAGCACTTATACATTTAATTCGACGGTAGATGTTAAGCCAGATTTAGTGTTTGATGGTTATGAATTCATCGGATGGCATACAGAAAATGGTCAAACTCCGGTTGTAAATGATACTGATGGAAGTTTTACAATGCCTTCAAAGAATGTTGAACTTGTTGGCTGTTGGAAGAGATCTACAAAAGATATCACCATCAAATATATTAGTGAAGATGTCAATATGGGAACTGTCACGGTACCAAGTGAAACATTAAATGATACAACTGGAACGGCCAAAGGGTCAGTAGCGAAAGAAAACGAAGGATATGAATTTGTTGGATGGTACAAGTTGAGTGATGCTGGGAAGACAATCATTTCCAACACACCTGCATTTGTGCCTGAGAAGGATTCTTCTGACCAGAAGTATCATGAAGAGACCTATGTTGCAAAGTTTAAGGCAAGAGAGACAATATCCATTTCGGTCGAAAAGAAATGGGTTGGAAAAGAAGCAACTCAAGTTGAGATAAAACTGTTGGCAGATGGTGAAGAGAAAGAGACACTTACATTGAATGCAGCAAATCAATGGAAGGGTCAATTCAACAATCTCTACAAGTTTGATAAAGCGGATGGTCATGAAATTAAGTATACAGTGAAGGAAGTTTCTGTAGCCGGATATACAAGCGTTATCTCCGGTACAGCACAAACAGGTTTCACAATTACGAATACAAATACGGAGACGATGACGATTCCGGTCGAAAAGAAGTGGATTGGAAAAGAAGGATCTCAAGTAGAAGTGAAATTGTTGGTTGATGGTGAAGAGAAAGATACGCTCACATTGAATGCAGCAAATCAATGGAAGGGTGAATTTAAAAATCTGTATAAGTATGACCAAACAGATGGACATGAAATCAAGTATGCGGTGAAGGAAGTTTCCGTAGAGGGATATACAACTGCTATCTCCGGTACAGCGCAAACAGGTTTCACAATTACGAATACAATTACCGGTAAGGTATCTATTCCGGTGACCAAGAAGTGGATTGGTAAGGAAGCAGATTCTGTAACGGTACATCTATATGCTGATGGAACGGATACAGGTAAGTCAGCTACATTGAATGCAGAAAATCAATGGCAATATACGTTTGTAAATTTGGAACAGTATAAAGATGGAAAAGCTATCAACTATACAATTAAGGAAGATTCTATTGCCGGTTATGTTTCTGAAGTAACAGGCGATATGAAAGGCTATACTATAACGAATACAAATACGGAGACGATGACGATTCCGGTCGAAAAGAAGTGGATTGGAAAAGAAGGATCTCAAGTAGAAGTGAAATTGTTGGTTGATGGTGAAGAGAAAGATACGCTCACATTGAATGCAGCAAATCAATGGAAGGGTGAATTTAAAAATCTGTATAAGTATGACCAAACAGATGGACATGAAATCAAGTATGCGGTGAAGGAAGTTTCCGTAGAGGGATATACAACTGCTATCTCCGGTACAGCGCAAACAGGTTTCACAATTACGAATACGGAAAACCCTGTACCACCAGCGACACCTACGACTTCGGATAGAAATAACCCGTTACGAAATGTAATTGGATTAGGTATATCGTTAGTTTTAGCTGGATTTGCTCTTGTATATAAGAAAAAGTACTCAGCATAATTCGCTAATGTAAAAAGGCTTTTGATTTCTAAAAAAGCCACAGTAAAATACGATAGAGTAAAAACAGGAAACAGAGTATGGAGTCAGTATTCTATACGAAGTGACCTGTTTTTATGTATCGTGGTAATTTTATTTTATAGTAGAATAGAGTAAGAAATTGGAGAGACTATGAAGATCGTGCAATGTTGGTTAGAACATCCTGTACGCAGGTTGGATCAGACTTTTACATACTTATATGACGATGAAGATATTGAAGTGGGTAGCCGTGTGACGATTCCACTTTTAAATCGTAGTGTTGTTGGATTTGTAGAGAGCATCCAAGATA
>ERZ773212.906-NODE-906-length-14156-cov-3.881285_pt1 | contig 14156 bp, 21 predicted proteins | sample MGYA00581005_ERZ773212 | MGnify/ENA primary metagenome ERZ773212 (study PRJEB29015, sample SAMEA2738154) | human oral metagenome | biome: human oral; feature: human-associated habitat; material: saliva | place: China | collected 2196 ... | reverse complement strand
AAGAAAGCGACGAAAAAGGAAGCGCCGAAAGACGACCGGCAGGAAGAACCGAATCCTGTAGAAGAGGAAAAGGATAAAGAGCCTAGGACGGAAGCGGCAAAGCTTTCACCCGAAGACCTTGTTATTATTCGGCAAGATGTAGTTGATTTCACAAAGAAAGACGCCGCTAACCACGGTAAGGTGAAGGCGTGGATTACGGAGAACTTAGGGGACGGTGCAAGATTAACCGACCTTACGATTGATAAGATTGACAGCTTATATGACATGCTGGGGATACCCAAACATGAGTAAGCACGCAATCCTTTCAGCCAGTGCGGCGGCTAGATGGCTAAAATGCCCGCCGTCCGCCCGCCTAAACGCCGCCGAACCCGATACGGTATCTGAATATGCCGCCGAAGGAACGAGGGCACATGCGGCCGCCGAAGAGTGTTTACGGGCATATCTTGAAGGCCGTGAGCCGAACGCTACCTATGATGACGGCGAAATGAAGGAAGCCGTTGCCCGATACGTTGATATATGTATCGAAAAAGTGGTAGCGGCTAAAAAAACAACGCCCGACACCGTGGCCAAAGTTGAGGAGCGGTTAGACTTCTCAAGTATTGTTCCGGACGGTTTCGGCACGGGAGACATGGTGATAATATCGGACGATACGATAGAGATTATAGACCTTAAATACGGTAAAGGCGTTCCGGTATCAGCCGTGCATAATCCGCAAATGCGATTGTATGCACTAGGGGCTTGCTCCGCCTATGATTTTTTGTACGGCTTTTCTAAAGTCCGCATGACTATCGTTCAGCCTAGACTGGACAGCGTTTCAACGGACGAGCTTTCAATTAGAGACCTTATGAAATGGGCGAAAGAAATTAAAAAAACCGCCGAACTTGCCTATAAGGGTAAAGGCAAGTTTTGTGCCGGCGACCATTGCCGTTTTTGTAAGGTGAAGGCTAGGTGTAAAGCACTAAGCGAGTATGAACTTGCCGAAGTAAACAAATACTTCCCGGATGAAGCATGGGAGCTTGAGCCCGAAACCATAGCGGATATTATTTTAAAATCTACCGCTATTGACAACTGGATTAAAGCCGTCAAAGAGTATGCCCTTACGGAAGCCCTTAACGGCAGGGAGTGGCCTAATTTAAAGCTTGTGGCTGGGCGTTCTAAACGTATAATTACGAACGATGAAGCGGCCGCCGACATCCTGTTAAAAGAAGGCTACAAGACCGATGACATCTACAAACCTAAAGAATTAATCACGCTTACCGCCCTTGATAAGTTAGTGGGTAAAAAACGGCTTGCCGAAATATTAGACCCCGTACTTAGTAAGCAAGACGGTAAACCGACGCTTGTATCCGAAGAGGATAAGCGACCTAAACTTGATACACTATCTGATTTTGACGACTCTATTTTAGAGTAGAAAAGGAGAAAACATCATGAAAATTGCAACAGGAAAAGTAAGACTTTCATACGCCAATATTTGGATTCCGAAGAGCTTTAACGGACAAGCTCCGAAATACACCGCAAGCCTTATCATACCTAAGAGCGACGAAAAGACCATAGGTAAAATTAAGGCCACTTTTGAAGCGTTAAAAAAAGACCCTGTAAGTATTAATAAATGGGGCGGCAAGGTCACAAACCTTAATATCCCGTTACGAGACGGCGATGAAGAACGGTCGCAAGACGCCGCTTATGCTAATAGCTACTTCATGAACGTCTCAACGGCAGAAGCTTATCCGCCCCGTATCGTTGACCGCAACAAGCAAGAAATTCTTGACCATGCCGAAGTATATAGCGGTTGCTATGTACAGGCAGTTATTAATTTTAGTGCTTACAACAATGCCGGGAATAAGGGTATAGGAGCGTACTTACAAGGTATCCGTAAATTAGCCGACGGCGAACCGCTTACGTCAAGCATTGCTACTGATGACGACTTTTCCGACGTTGATGACGTAGACGATTTATTCTAATGCGTACAATGTCGATTGACATTGAAACGTATAGTGACATCGACATAAAGTACGGAGTTCATAAATACGTTTCAAGTCCTAATTTTGAGGTTTTATTGTTCGGTTTCGCCTTTGATGATGAAGCGGTGCAAGTAATAGACCTTACGAAAGTCCATACCCTTCCGAAAAACGTACTGGAAGCTTTGTATGATAAGGAAATTCGCAAGACGGCGTTTAACGCCGCATTTGAAATTACGTGTTTGCGTAGACTTTCCTATCTACACGACATGCCGCCGGAACAGTGGGAATGTTCAAGCGTATTAGCTAAGTATAACGGACTTCCGAACACGCTATCATCCGTGGCCAAAGTGCTAAAGCTTGAGGAACAGAAAGATACACGGGGCAAGAACTTGATTAAATACTTCTCTTGCCCGTGCAAGCCGACTAAGGTTAATGGCAACAGAACCCGTAACTATCCCGAACACGACCCCGACAAGTGGGCGACGTACATTGAATATAACCGTCAAGACGTGGTTGTAGAACGGGAAATACGTAAGAAACTTATTAGCCATAAGCCGCCCGAATCAGAGCGGCGGCTATGGCTACTGGACTTACAAATAAACGACCACGGTGTACGGGTAGATGAGGACTTGGTGCAAAACGCTATACAGTTAAATAGTGGCACAGTGGATACGCTTACGGCCGAAATGAAAGCAATCACGGAGCTTGATAATCCGAATAGCGTTGCACAACTCAAGGACTGGTTAGACTACCGCATGGGTGAAAAGCCTGAAAGCCTTGATAAGGCGGCACTCAATGAGCTATTAGCTTTACCGCTTGCCCCCGACGTAAGGCGAGCGCTTACCATACGTAAGCAGTTGGGTAAGTCTTCTGTAAAGAAATACGAAGCTATGGCAAACACAAAGGTTGAGCTAAACGGTCAACTTTATTGCCATGACCTGTTCCAGTTTTACGGGGCGGGACGTACCGGCAGATGGGCGGGGCGAACAGTGCAATTACAGAACTTGCCCCGTAACAGTATGCCGGATTTAGACCTTGCCCGTAAGCTTGTTAGAGAAGGCGACGCTAATCTACTCAATCTTCTATATGACAACGTACCGGACGTGTTGTCACAGCTTATAAGAACGGCGCTTATACCGTCAAAAGGCAATACGTTTTTTGTTGCCGACTTCTCCGCCATTGAAGCCCGTGTTATTGCGTGGCTATCGGGGGAAAAGTGGCGAATAGATACCTTCAAAAATGGCGGCGATATTTATTGTGAATCAGCAAGCCAAATGTTCGGCGTACCGGTCGTCAAGCACGGGATAAACGGTGAATTGCGACAAAAGGGAAAAGTTGCAGAGCTTGCGCTAGGGTATGGCGGCGGAGCAAACGCCCTTATCACAATGGGTGCACTAAAACAAGGATTAACGGAAGCCGAACTTCCCGATATTGTGACACGTTGGCGAGCGAAGTCACCGAAAATCATTGAGTTTTGGAACGCTTGCGACACGGCCGCCAAAAACGCCATTATTTATGGTAAAACTGTTGCGTTACCTAACGGCATTTCCTTTGAGAAGACAAAAGGGGCACTTCTAATACATCTTATAAGTGGCCGGGATTTGACGTATCTGTTTCCTAAAATCGGTACAAACCGTTTCGGCGGCGAGTCAATAGAGTATAAGGGCATGGCACAAACGGCAAGCGTATTTACAACGCTAGAAACATACGGCGGTAAACTAGTCGAAAACATTGTGCAGGCCGTCGCTAGAGACTGTTTAGGAGCGGCTATGATGAGACTACAGGCGGCAGGCTATCAAGTTGTGGGGCATATCCACGATGAAGTTATTATCGACGCTCCGTCTAAAGACCCCGACGCCACACTGAAAGAGATTGTAGGGCTTATGTGTATGCCGACTGACTGGAATAAAGGACTTCCGCTTAACGCCGACGGTTTCTACAGTGACTACTACATGAAAGATTAAAGGTGAATAATGCGTAAATATCTACTCGATTTCGTTTTAATAGTGATAATAGGGGCTATACTCAACGCTTTATTAGTTCAAGTAATAAGCCCTACCGCCACACTCATGATTTCACCGCTGGTCACGCTTTTTGCGGAAATATTAAGAAAGCAGGCGGTAGTCGCCTTTAACTGTAAATTAAGCGGTGTGACCATCAAACCCTTTTGGAAAACACTTAGTCCGCAAGATGTGTTCTTGTACAAGTTTATTGTCAGCTTGCAAGTTGGGACAGTGATTTTCACCTGTTTCGGCGTTGGCAGTGTGTGGATATATGAACACTTTGCCGACACGTCAAGCATTCCCATAACCGCTGTTTTAGTTAGTCTAGTGCTTATGTGGATAGCGAACCGTAAGTAAGATTTGTGACCGAAATGTATTTCGGCCACAAGGTAGCAGACCGACATGAATGACGGTCTGCTTGATAGAGCTTGAAAGTTACTTGAAAGTGTATAAATGGCGTAGTTAAGCCAAAAATTGGAATATCAAACGGAAAACTTTCAAGCTACTTGAAAGAGCTTGAAAAAACTTAAAGTAGTCGAAATCGACCAGTTTGAAGAGGAGTTAATAATCATGTGTACATTGAAGAAATATAGAGAATACGACCCTAATACAATTGAAGCCGTTCAATTTACGGGAGAAAACGGGGACGAGATACTAACCCTTTTAAACGTTAGGGGCGGTGTTTGGACGACACTTAAGCGAGAATTTGATGAAGATACAGGCGAAGAGTTTCATAAGCGTGTACTAACACTGGAAATTATTAATGGTAGTGAAAGGTGCAGGGCTTTAAAGGGCGACTATGTTCTTAAGACTGTACACGGCGATATATACACACTTGACGAAGAATCGTTTTTAACCTGTTTTGAAGAAATTCAATGAACGAGTATGGAGCATTAAAAGGAGAAAAGCTAATGTCAATTATAATATTCGGCAAGCATGAGCCGTGCCGAGAGGTTATAACCATTGATAAGGAACACGGCAATTCAATGCACCACATATATAAGTTCCCGAACGGGTACAGAGCGAGTGTAATTCAGGATAAATTTAGTGAAGGGCATGAGGACGGGCTTTATGAGTTGGAGATAATCAAAGCCGGGAAATTCTGCTATGGCACACCGATAACGTGCGATATTATCGAACGTTTAAGTGCCGATGAAGTAGCCGAACACTTAAGCTGGATAGAAAGATTGCCGGATTTAAAAGATAAGCGAAAAGGAGAACGCCCTTGATAAATAATAACATAACTAAAAACATATACAGCGACGAATGGTACACGTCAAGGCATACCGTAGAAACCATGCTCGATATATTCCCGTGTAACCCCCAAGACGTAGTGCTTTGCCCGTTTGACAGCGAGAAAAGTCAATTTGTGAAGGTGCTACAGGAACGTGGCCACAAGGTTATTTACGGTATCCGTGACTTCTTAGAGAGAGAGAGAGAGAGAGAGAGCCGTATTCGTTTGACTGCATATATACAAACCCCCCGTTCAGCTTAAAGACAGACGTAATAGAGCGGTGCATAGCCACAGGAAAGAAATGTACCCTTGTGCTACCGCTCGATAGCTTAGGGGGAGTCAAGCGACATGCACAATATAAAAAGACAAACCTTTTCGTGTATGTACCGACTAAGCGTATCGCTTTTTACGACGAACAAGGTATTAAGCGAAAAGGAGCGTCTTTCCACAGTATCTTTTTACAGGTAAACGCCGATAGAAACGGCATAATTTACGAATATGAAAGGGTGAGGTCTTAATGATTAAGAATCCGCTTATAATCAAGCTACTTAACGACAAGAACTTAGCTATTCATGCTGGTAAAGATGAGTTTCAGCGAGTTGAAATTTATTATCATAGGTTAGGACGGTTTGGCGTTAGAATGATAATAGGAGTTGAAGTAGCTAACCTTGCTAAAGACGTAGAACCTTGTTCAAGAAGAGAGTCGATAGACATCTATACCTATCTGTTGGATGAGTTAGACAAGGATAATAATGTAATAGATTTACGCCCTGTTTTGCAACAAATTCTGGATAAGCGAAAAGAGGAATACTAACTATGATTGAAGAAGCCGTAAAACTCAACCTACCTTTCCACAAAGCACACTCCGTGGTGATGGGTAAAATAAAATACTGGTACTTTCCCGATAGCGTCCGAGGGCAACTCAAAGAGAACATGCTTTGCTATATCGCCCGTAGGGAAGATAACAAGGTTATCGGAGAAGCTATAGTAGCTACTATCATAGAAGGAACACCGCAAGAAGTGTTCAGCCAGACCGCTTTATACACGGAACTTAGTGCTCCGATGTTTCTTTCTATCTTTGGCAATTACCAGACCGTAAGCGCCATAGGCTTTGCCGACGTAAAGCCGTATAGAGAAGAAATTTACATTGAGGACTCCGAAATACTAAGCGGCATAAGCGAAGCATTTGCACAAGCGGGATATTCTGTAGACGAACTGCAAGATAGAATCCCTACCCTAAGCGGAGAAGATGTAGATGAACTGTACAGCATAATCAGCAGTACCATTGATGAAGTGTACAGGCTTGCCGTATTACTACCTACCGATAGACCGAGAAAGAAGGCGACCCGTAAATGATTGTAACTGCACCGAAAGACAAAAAAGAGTTTCTAACAATGACAGAGGATAGCCTATCCGATATACTGGTAGACTTATCGCAACTACTAGTCAATTTAACGAACTATGACGGCTTAGATGATAACGATATGTTACTAAACATTGTGTCAATGCTAAACCGTAATTACAGTAGTCTAACCACAGTAACGCTAATCGTTAAAAGCAAAATTAAAGTCCTAAAAGGAGAACAACATGATTGTATATAGCCTTTACTCTATTAGAACCAATGTTACCAATCTACATTGTGAGGACTCTGTAGGTATTTACACGGAACAGAACGACAAAAGGGCTTACATCTGGAGAAGTGACGACGAGCGGCTTGTTCGTATCGTGTGGGAACGAGCTACCGATTACCTTAAAGAGCATTCCGACGGCGTGGCCGTACCCGATAGCCTAGCACTACCCCTAGATACTATTGTACTAGCGTCTATGGAAGAACTTTATGATACGTGTACAGAGGATGATACATAGACGATGTACGCCTTTATTAGGTGATAAAAGAGGAAAGACCCGCTGGATTGAAGTCGTTAAGTAAATCAAAGAAAGGATGATATAAATGCTTAAACGAGATGACATACTTATAAAGGGTGTATTTAAATTGTGGCAAAAGGCCGCTAAGAGCCCTTCTCATAAGTTTTACGGATTTGCCGACGAAGAGATAGGTTATATCGGAACAAATGGGATAGTCGTATATCGAATACCTAAAGAAGTAAATCACCCGTTCAAAGACTCCGAAGACCTTCCGGACGCAATTAAAAAACACCTGAAATCCCTTTTTACAGATGAAGGTAGAAGCGTTCAAGATACGGGCGAATTAAAAACAACCGCATTAGGGCTTGCCCGTAAATTCAACGACGTTGACCGTACCCTTTATGTACGAGAAGATTTCCTATCGCCGTTCCGTAAGATATATGTGAGTGCCGATTATGTCAGACAGAATATTGTTCGTCTGTACGCAAAGGACGAATACATAAAGGACAAATACGTGGTTATTTGCGCATTGGCAGGAATTGAACGGAAAGGAGAATAGACAATGGAGATGAAACGAACAAAAGACGAACGGCCGCCGTTAAATGAATATGTATTAGGCGTGTGGCCGACAGCAAGCCCTATTCCCGAATTTACGGCGTTAAAGCGAAAAAGGTAAGGTGAGTACGTGAACCGTCATAACGAGCCTGTTCTTGCACCTAAATTCTGGTTAGAATTACCCACCTTACCGCAATAAAGAGGTTTTATTATGAATGATGTGAGTTTTACCCTTACCGTAGGCAAAAGCCGTACAGCTAAAAACTGGATAGCTAAAAAGACGTCGTGGCTTGAGTTTATAGACAGCTTAAAAACACCGATACGTACCCCGGAGACGGTAAAAGAATATGCGGCCATGAACCGTGAACAGCGGGTACAAGCTAAGGACGTAGGCGCATTTGTAGGCGGTACATTTAGCGGTAAACGAAGACTGTTAAGAGAAGCGGTTAGCCGCCAATTAGTAACACTTGACGCCGACAGCCCGTCTCCGGATTTTCTAAGTGATGTGGATTTGTTTTTAGGCCAATACGCCTATGCGATTTACTCTACACATTCACACACCCAAGCGTCGCCTAGGTATCGCTTAATCCTTCCCTTAACCGAACCCGTATCGCCGGAAGCGTATCAAGCTATCGCCCGTAAACTTGCCGATACCGTAGGTATAGATAATTTCGACTCGACGACATACGACGTACACCGCCTTATGTACTTCCCGTCAGCGGCCGTAGACGGCGACTATGAATACTACACGAACGACGCCCCCATCCCTGACGGCAAAGATATACTTGCACAGTACAAGGACTGGAAGGACACGACACAGTGGCCGACGGGTAAAGCCGAAACGCTTGCCGTCAAACACGCCGCCGCCGTTCAAGGCGACCCGTTAGAAAAGCCCGGCTATATAGGGGCTTTCAACCGTATCTATTTTCCGATACAAAAGGCCATAGCCACTTTTTTAAAGGATGAGTACAGCCCGTGCGATAACGGACGATATACCTATCTTTTAGGCACAACCGCCGGCGGCCTTGTCATTTACTCCGACAGGTTTGCCTACAGTCATCACAGCACCGACCCTTCATGCGGTATGCTTTGCAGTGCCTATGACCTTGTACGGGTACACCTTTTCGGTAAACTTGACGAAGACGCAAGAAGCAACACCAGCGTCGAAAAGCTACCGTCAAGCTTAAAAATGAAAGAGTTTGTACAGGGGCTTAATGACGTTGAGAAAGAGCATATACGTACCGTGAATGCCGACCTGTTCGACGAGGAAGCGGACGAAGCCGCAAGTGAAGAGCTTGAAGAGTGGCTATCAAAACTTGAATATACTAAAGATAAAGAACCTAGAATCAAGCCTTCCGCCAAGAACGTATTACTTATTATGGCAAACGACCGAAACCTTAAAGACACGTTCGGCCTTAACACCTTCTCACAACAGATAGATATACTGAAAGACCTTCCGTGGCGTGACAAAAAAGAGGGCGAACAGTGGCAGGACTCCGATGACTCACAGCTTAGAAACTATTTCGATGTGACGTATAAGTTGCAAGCACGGGCAGTGATTGAGGACGCCTTCATAGAAACGGCCAATAAGCACCGTTTTCACCCGGTAAGGGACTATCTGAACAGCCTTAAATGGGACGGAGTGCACCGGGCAGAGACGCTGTTTATAGACTTTTTAAACGCCGTTGATACGAACTTTACAAGAGAAGCAACTATTAACTTCTTAAAGGCGGCCGTAGCCCGTGTGTTCCATGCAGGTTGTAAATTCGATAACTGTATCACATTTAGCGGAGCGCAAGGGATAGGTAAAACAACCTTGCTGGGTAATCTAGGAAAACAGTGGTACAACGAATCACTTACAAGCTTTAACGGCAAAGACCCGTTAGAACAACTGCAAGGTAGCTGGATTGTCGAACTGGGCGAAATGCAAGCCACCAAAAAAGCCGAAAATGACCAAATAAAAGCCTTCCTTAGTAGAAGGGTTGATAAGTTTAGAAAATCATTCGGAAAAAGAGTCCAAGAGTACCCCAGACAGTGCGTTTTCGCCGCCACCACAAACGACCTTATCTTCTTAAAGGACAGAACAGGCGGCCGTAGGTTTTGGCCTATCATCGTGGCGTATGGCGCAAAAAAAGACCCGTCGTTAGACCTTACGGAAGAGTACGTGAATAGCGTATGGGCAGAAGCCGTCTACTTGTATCGCAAGAATCCGTCCCTTCTACTATCCAAAGTCGCCCTAGCAGAAGTAGAAGAGCTACAGGACTCTTTCACGGAAGGGTTAGAAAAAGTAGGGCTTATCGAAGACTACCTAGACAAGAAACTACCCGACAACTGGAAGGATATGGAACTCTTTGAACGACGGGCTTACCTTGACGGTTACAGCGAGGAAGACGAAAAAGCAGGAACGACTCGAACTTGCGTTTGCAATCTTGAAATATGGTGTGAAGTGTTCGGCGGAGAACGTGGAAAAATTAATCAGTACGAGCTAAGAGAAATTTCAGCTATCATGCAACGGATGAAAAACTGGGACGGAATAAATCGGGCATCCGGCAATCCGTATACGGCAAGAGTTGGAAAATTATACGGAAAACAGCGTGTGTTTATACGTACTGAAAACGGCGAATAGTGGTAACATCAATAGCGAAGTGGAACGGGCTTAGGGTAAAATCGACCAAACGAATGTTTGGTGAAAACTATTGGCGTAATTTGGGTTTTCTCAATAAACTCAATTTAAATGAGAAAATTGAAAATGTTCGTTACCGTTACCGCTTTCGTTACCACTTTCGTTACCACCTAAAATGGCTTAACCACGTCTTTTATATATATATGGTAACAAAGGTAATAATAATTTATTTATTAGTATATAGAAATAAGGGTTTGTATAGATTTATGTATATATGTATATTTCTATATACTATATAGGAAGTGGGTGTTTTAGAGCACCATGTACACCACCCCATTTTTAGAAGGGAGAAACGGATTGAATATTCAAAAAACGATTTGCGAACGGCAAGTAGAAACGTACTTAAAAAAAAGAATCAAATCGGAAGGCGGACTTACGTTTAAGTTTGTAAGTCCTTCTAATGCAGGCGTGCCCGACCGAATCGTGTTGAAAAGCGGAAAGGCCTTTTTTGTCGAATTGAAACGTCCGAACGGAAAGCTTAGGCCTTTACAACAGCATATAGCCCGTAAATTATATAGCCAAGGATTTAGCGTGTATGTCATCGACACGAAGGAAGGGGTTGATGAATTTGTACGAAAGGAGTTAGCGCCTAATGAGATTTAAGCCTTATCCGTATCAAAAGGAAGCGGCACGGCGAATAGTTGAACACACGCATTACGGATTGTTTCTCGATATGGGTTTAGGCAAAACGGCGTCTACCTTATACGCCCTTGATGAGCTTATGTTTAATCGGTTTGAGGTACAAAAAGTGCTTATCGTAGCGCCGCCTAAAGTAGCCGAATCGACATGGCAAGACGATATTTCAAAATTTTCCGATTTTAAGGACTTTAAGGTGCATACCCTTACAGGAACACCTAAACAACGAGAAAAGCTGTTAAAGGAAGAATCGGGGCTATTTATCATAGGGGATACGCTGGTATCGTGGCTTTGTCGTAAGTACAACTACAGTTTACCCTTTGATATGCTTATTATTGATGAGTCTAGCCGATTTAAAAGTCCGCAAACGCAAAAATTCAAAGCTTTGAGAAAAGCCAGAAGTTCGTTTTCCCGGATTGTTATTCTGACCGGTACGCCGTCGCCGAACTCACTAGAGGAGTTATGGCCGCAACTATATTTACTAGACGGGGGTGAAAGATTAGGCAAAACGCTAACTCAGTACCGAAGCGCCTACTTTAAACCGAATCGGACAAACGGACATGTCGTTTTCGACTATCGCATTCAAAGTGAGGAAGCCCGGCAAACGATATATCGTAAAATCGATACCATCTGCATGAGTCTTGAAGCGAAAGATTATCTGACTATGCCAGACCGAATAGATAACGTCATCGCCCTTGATATGCCGCAAGACGTTAAAAAGCGGTATGCCGAATTGAAAAGAGATATGGTGCTTGAGCTTGACGGCGAAGATATTACCGCCGTTAATGCCGCCGCCGTATCCAATAAGTTACTTCAAATGGCAAACGGTTGTCTTTACACAGACGAAAAAGAGACGATACGGTTACACGACGTTAAGATTGAAGCTATTCAAGATATTGTTGAATGTAACACGGGAAAATCCGTTCTTGTGTTCTACAGTTTCAAATCGGACAAAGAACGGATTTTAGAATCCTTCCCGAACGCAAGAGTTCTGCAAGGTAAAAAGGATATGCAGGATTGGAACACCGGGAAGATTGAAATGCTTATTGCACACCCTGCAAGTTGCAGTTACGGTTTAAATTTACAGTATGGCGGTAATATAGTCATCTGGTACGGGCTTACGTGGAGTCTTGAACAATACCTACAGGCCAATGCAAGACTTTACCGGCAAGGCCAAAAGGAAACGGTTGTCGTTAATCATCTTGTCATGAAAGGGACGATTGATGAACAAGTAATGAAAGCCCTACAGCGTAAAGAAGTAGGGCAACGAGAACTTATTGAAGCGTTAAAAGCGAATTTATTAGAAAGGAAAGGTGACAGGAATGCAAGTGAATTTTGACGGGAAGGGTTTTATTGAGGTTTCTCCGCAAGAGGTTTCAGACCGGTTTTCTGACCTTTTAGAAAGATATGAAATTGACGGAAAAACCTATAGCGAAGTAGCGTTTAATTTTAGTTTAGCCGCTTATGGGTCAGCGTGTATGACTTCTGTAGGTATGTTACTTTCAAGTGCAAAGGTGTATAATCATATGCAAGACCAGATAGGCGTAATTCTTAGCGGCTTGTATAGGGCTGTTCAGAACGACTTGGATTTGATGAGAGAAGTGGCTAAAGAGTACATAGAAGAGCCTACTCTTCACTTTAACGATATGATGAAGAAATTCAGTTAGGAGCGATGGTATCATGTTGTGGTATTCCGCTATCACACATCAATGGGATTTGTTGGGCTACATAGCGATAGCTTTTGTGCTGTTATTGGTAGTCATGCATTACTTTGAAAAGTAATCCGGAATTTCGTTTTGGATTTTCTGGACGGATTTTCATTTTGGATTTTATAGACGGATTTTCATTTTGGATTTTATAGACGGATTTTCATTTTTGGATTTTCTGGACGAAAAACCGAAAGAGGATAGAATGCTTTTTGGAATATTCATTTTGGATTTTCTAGGCGGCAAAAGTTTCCTTTATGGTGAATAAATTGCCAAAACGATACCTGCAACGAGTTTTACAGTGAATCAAGGGAATTTACATGTAGAAATCATAAAAACGCCTTAAAACGAAAAATACAACGTTTTTAGGGTATTCGTTAAATGTCGAATTAAGGAGTTGAAAGCTAATGGTGTCATTCCGTGATTTTTGTAACGGACAGATTGAAGAGACAGAAATTAAAAGCGAAGCGGATATTATAAAAAATCCCGACCACTATACATTTAGAGGACGGGAGTGTTCAGACATAATAGCGACTATGACGGCCACATCTACCGGCAAAATCGCCTATTATGAAGGGGCTATATGCAAATACATGTACCGGTATCCGATGAAAGGCACACCGATTAAGGATTTGATGAAAGCCCGGCAATATATCGACATGCTTATTCGTGAATTACAACAGTAAACAAATAGACAAAAAAGGCAACAGGGTAGATAATAACAATAAGCAGTCACTTTGCCGTTAAATCGGGTTATCTACTCTGTGGCAATAAAGGAGAGCCGTAACGGGAATAATATGCCAATCAAGTACAAAACGACTGTAATAAAATGTGATAGTAAGCGCTGTTTAAATAATAAAAGAGGTTATTGTCAGGCCACAGTAATCCACGTCATCCGTAATCACCATAAATGTGCCGACTACATAACGGTAAACGGATGTCGTAATACTTCCCGTTACGGCGGAAAGGAGAAACGATAATAATGACTCCGAAAGAGAAACTGGAATCAATTCAAAGTTTAGCTACTGACATTGACATAATGTCAGCCCAAATACATAATCTGTATACTGAAATCAACCGGCCGCCGTCTTCTAAAGTGACAGTATCATATGGAACGACTCCGGGCACGACGGCAGACGGCTACACGGAAAAAACACTAGTGAAGTTTTTAAAACTTAAAAAAGAACGAATGCAGGCGATAATCACCCGGCATAGCCGAATCGACGGCATACGGAAAATGCCGTATGCGAATATACGGAGAATCGTGTACATGCGTTATGGGGAAAGCCGGGCATGGAACGACATCGCCGCCGCCGTATTCGTATCGGTAAGACATGCACAAAGGTTATTACAACAAGGCATTGAATGCTATGCGGTAATAAATGAAACTGGAGAAATACAATAATAAAAAAGGGCTGTTAAGAACAGCCCTTTTTTATTATTGAGCCGGCTTAAACGGCTTAAGATTATCTAAATTAATATATACGCCGTTAGCGTCAACATATTCATCTG
>ERZ773212.905-NODE-905-length-14165-cov-10.332743_pt1 | contig 14165 bp, 31 predicted proteins | sample MGYA00581005_ERZ773212 | MGnify/ENA primary metagenome ERZ773212 (study PRJEB29015, sample SAMEA2738154) | human oral metagenome | biome: human oral; feature: human-associated habitat; material: saliva | place: China | collected 2196 ... | reverse complement strand
ACGAGGTCGCCCCGATGCGTGCCTACCCGCATCCCTACGAGTACCAGATGTACTATGATTTGTAGGCTGGTTTCCCGCACGGTTTCAACGGTTTAGCCTGCCCGCTCGACGGCGCGTTGCCTACTTGGTGCCTGTTTTCCTGTTCGCCACGATTGAGCAGGTCAACGGGGCCTTCCGGCATTGCGCCGTCGAGCTTCACGTAGTAGGCGATTGTGGTTTGTACGTTCGAGTGCGCGAGCCATGCCGCCGCCGCTCTCGCCCCGTAGGTGTCAAATACGATGCTGCCTACGGATTTGCGGATGCCGTGGATTGACAGGTCCGACTGGCCGACCCTGTTGAGGAGCAGTCGGCACTCTCGGTACATGGTTGCTTGCGCACGGTCGAACAGGCGCATATTAGGGGCCAGGTGTGGGACTTTCTTGGCCCTGGCGCGTAGCCTGTCGGCCTGCCATTCGGGCAGGGTCTTGTCCGGGTACATGCGGCGGGTTTTGCGGGACTCTACGCCGCGCACAGTGCCCGTGGCGAGGTCGATGTTCCCCCATGTGAGAGAGAACAGCTCCCCCGCGCGCACGCCTAGATGGGTTTGGAGAATGAGGGCGTCTACCGCGTCCCGTTCTGGGGTGCGTTTCGCGTCGTACTGTTCGAGCGCAGCTATGAGGGCGCGCATTTCGGCGGGCGTGAGGATGCGGTCGCCGTCTAGTCTCGCGCGCACGGGGTTGACGATGGGGGTCTCGGCGGGGCGCGTGGAGTGGAACGAGGAGAGATTAACGGCGTCAGATGCCAGTCTGAGGGCGACGCCTAGTGCAGCTCGTAAGCTAGTTCTCGCCCGCCCGCTCCCGTGCCTGGCGGCGTACCCGTCGTAGAGTGCGGTGAGTGCTGACACGGTAATGGCCTCGTCGAGGGGGAGATGCCACCAGTGCGGGTTTTCGTGTTGACTGTCGGCTATGGCGGTCTCATAGTTGCGCCTGGTGGCTGGCGCGAGGGCTTGGTGGCGTTGTGACTGCGCGTATGTGTCCCAGACTTCCATTGGGGTGCTTTGTGGGGTGATGGCACCGGACGCGCGTTTGGCGTCGTCAATGTACTGTTTGGCTTGTTCCTCGCATTGTCGGACGGCTTGCCGTTTGCTGGTTGCGATGGTGCGGATGCGTTTGGGGGTGTCGCCTCGTTGTCCGATGAGGACGCTTGCTCGCCAATGTGTGCCGTCCGGGTTAACGGTCCACGCCTTGCCTTGCTTAGAGACTTTGGTGGTGGTGATGTTGCCCAGTTCTCCTGGTTGGAGCGCACGCCTTGCCATGACTGTGAACCTTCCTGTGCGCGGGGTGGATGGTGGCAGTACTGTAGAACGCGTTGCCTGTTTTAGGGTAGCAAAAAGCGGCCCCCTCGCAGGAGAGAACCGTTACTCTCGCCACCCCCCGTGTGGGGCGGGTTGAGTACTGGTCTCCCTTACGAGAGGGCCGCGTGTTGGTGTAGCCTAATCGGCTGCAAGGTACTTGAACGTGGTGCCACACTCAGCCGAGCAGACGAGAGAACGCCACAGATCGTCGCTTTCCCTGTGGGTGCCGTAGGACGTGGCCCACGGATACTTCTGTTCGTCAGTTCGCAGATATCTGCGTCCATTTGATGCGACGATAATCGTCCCCTCGTAGCAGTCAGCAAGGGCGTCCGCCGACCGTAGCTCCCGATACGTGCCGGGGCGGGTGATGGACTCAAGGCGCAGGACAGGCTTAGGGTTGGCCATGTCCCGCAGGGTTTCCAGCCGCGCCTTGACCTCATTGCATCGCTTGATGGCCTTGGTAATGTCGTCAATATCTGTCATGTCTCCTCCTGTGCGGGTTAGTTGCGTTCTGTGTCGGGCATGTATGTGATGCGAGGCATAGCGTCGGGGTCGTCCTGAGGCTGGTAGGCGACGCATGCGACCATTTCGTCCCAAAAATCTTCAAACGTCGTGGCCACTTCTCCGCCCGAATATGGGTAAACCATGTTGCCCGGCGCGACCTGTAGCTCAGTCCAGCACATGTTGATGCGTGTCCCAATGGGGAGGTATCTGAGGTCGAGGGGGTTGCTGACGGTCATTGCCTTCCCGCCGTCGTCTCGCGGGAGGGGGATGGTGATGCTGTTGCTGTACCTGGCCTCGCGCAGGAGGTTCTGGTGCAGTTTGATGATACTGTTCAGATGTCGGGCTTGTTGCTGTAGGTTCACAGTTTCAGCGCTCCCCTCGGGACTAGGAGAAAGTCTCCGTCGAGGGGGCCATCTGCGTAGCCACCGAGAATACGCTCCCACATTTCCTCGTTGGAGATTCGCTCATACGCGCCTCGCCACAATTTCCAGTGCTTCACGTACAGGCCGTATGGCGTCTTAAGCATGGTGTCGTTAGGAAGCGCCGCCAGGTCGTCGCTCCTGACTATCGACAGGTAGCTGCCTCCCATTACGGGGACGGGGACAGGGGCAAAACAGTCCAGGTGGGCCACAATCAGGGCGCGCCGCGCTTCCTGAATGGTCTCGTATGCCGCTTTGGCGGTTGCGCGCGCGGCGCTCTCGTCGCTCTCAGCACTGGTTTCCGTGATGTGCGATTCCAAGGTTTCCCCTCCGCTCACTTGCCCTCGTGGATAAACTCACACTCGCCTACATGGTCAAGCATGAAGCGGAACATCCTGTCGTGCGAGTGTTTGTATCCGAGGAAGTCCGTCCACGGGCCGTGCGAGTAGCCTGTCCGCATGTATTCGATGTCACCCACGCTGATTACGGTCCCGAGGGGTAGGCGTTTGAGGTCGGCGGGTGTTGTGAGGATGTGGGTCGCGCCCTCGCCTGTGGGCACTGTGATTGGTTCCGTGTTGTTGTCGAGGATGCGACTGGTTTCCCTTTCGACTTGTTCGACCAGTTTTTGTGCCTCGCATAGTGCGTCGTACGCGTTGTTGTGGAGGTTGAGGGTTTCAATTCGGGTTTGCATTCTTTTTCCTTCCCGTCACTTGATGCCGATGTGCAGGATGTGGACGGGCAGTCCTTCCTCCTGCCAGTAGGTGAGGTAGTGCCAGAACTGGTCTGTTGTGAGCACTCGCCCATCCACGTGTGCCCATCCCGTTTCAACGCGCATGTATTCCCATACGTTCATGAGGATGATGGTGCCGAGCGGCAGTGCGCCGAGTTCAACCGGGTCATAGATCGCATCGCATGGGGGTTGCGGGTCTCGTTCCTGGTAGGGGATTATGTGGATCATGTGGTCTCCTGGGTTTAGGCTGCGCCAACGTGGATGAGGCTAACTCTCTTGCCGTCTTGCTTGCGGGCGACGATCCGGTCCCACATTTCTTGATGGGTTAGAATAGTGCTGCCGAGGCAAACCCAACCGTGACACTGGTCTGCGAGTCGCATGTGCTCCCACCCGTTGATGAGGATGATCGTGCCGGGCATAAGGGCCGCAAGATGGTCAGGGCCGTTCAGTTCCGTGATGCGGTGACTGGCCGTGCAGTCATAGTGGGTGTCGAGCTGGATCGTGTCGGTCACCTATACACCTCACCGTTGTAGAGGAACACCGCATCGCGGGAGCCAACGGCGCGGATGCTCTGTGCAAGTTCCAGTTGACTAAGGCTCCCGCGCTCAGTTGACCACCTGTCAGTATCTTCCTTGAACCATGTGGTGCCGTTGAGGAGGATAATCGCGCCGTATGCCAGGGATGACAGGTCGAGCTTTACTTCCGCGCCAAGGGCAGTGAGTTCGACCAGCGTTTCCGCTGGCTCGCCCGCATCAATGTTGTCGAACAGGTTTTCGATATGTTCGATCAGGGTTTCTTTCGTAATGTCCATTTCGATTGTCTTTCTGGCTGTTTTACAGGGGGTCCAGCCCGTACGACAGGAGGGTGATCATGTCGCCAAACTCAGTCGCGCTGAGGATCGCGGCAAACATGTCCTCCCCGGACAGGTATCGCCCGTCGTGTCGTATCCACCGTTGCGTGCGGGCGGCGGATGACTGGACGTACACGGCCCCACCAGCAGCGCCTGACTGGCTAATGTGGATTGACGTGCCGGGCGGGAGAAGCCACAGGCTGCGTTCCCCGGTGATCGGCTCGCCAAGGCCGGGTATGGTGATGTTGATCATGCCTTCCGGGGGGTTTGCGGCGTCGTGCAGTGCCTTGCGGGCTGCGTCGATATTGTTGAGCACTTTTTCGCACGCGGCTGCTTGTAGGGTGTCTTTGGTCACGCTGCCCCCTTGTTACGCGTCGGGCTGGTAGGCGATGCGGAACTGTTCACCGTCCGCCGCGAGCTCGCGCAGATGGTCGTGGAATTGTTCGAAGCTGTAGCCGTCCGACTCGCTGCGAGCACGGTCGGACGACACCCAATAGATGCTGCCGCGGGGGACGCGCAAGTAGACGTGCTGCCCGTCCCCGGCGATGACAGTCCCGAACGGGAGAAGCAGGTCAGAGCTGTCGTTCACTACAAGATCGGCCCTTCCGGGCAGGTTACGGATAGTGAGCAGCCCGCCGCCCTTGAGGGTTTCGATGCTGGTTTTGAGCGTGCTGATTCGCGTCCGGTAGGTTTCGACGCTTGCCATGAGTGTCCATCCTTCCTTTTAGAGGTCCGCGCCCGAACAGTCGCCCGTGTGGGCGTAGTGCAGGTCGTCCGCGTTTTCGAGGGCGAGGAGATACAGCTCCTCGCTTGTTGCTTGCAGCCCGCCTATAAAACACTGCCACTGCCGCAAGTGTTGGCGGCGGGTGCTGAGGGCCATCCATTCGTCGCCGTCAATCACGACTACGGCCCCGGATGTGCAGCCGTCCAGCCCGCTCGGGCCGGTGATAATCAGGTCGTTAAGGCCGTTGACGCCCCCAAATGTGAGCTCGCCGTGGTCGGGGTCGTTGAGCAGTTCTGTGAGGAGGTTTCGAGCCTCGCTGATTGCGTTCATGTAGCTGTTGTTAGTCATTTTTTAGTCTCACTTTCTGGCTAGTAGGAGGGTCGGTGGGTGTTGTAGACGACGTAGCTTGTGTGCTGGTTCCTCATAAGGTATTCCCGCATCTCCTCATCCATTGCCCAATTCCCCATTGCGTCGATCCACCCCTCGGGGACGCGCATGTGCTCCATGTCGTCTACGACGACAACCGTCCCGTAAGCGACGGACAGGGGCGTGTCGCTGGTGAATATGATGGGGCGGCAGATGGTGGGCGGGTCTGCATCGATTGTGTACGCGCGCGGGCGTGTCGTGTTCACTGCTGTGTTCCTTCCGATAGGTTAGGGGCGCGCCCAGGGTGTGCCCGTTAAGGCTCCTAGACGCGCCCCTAACGCCCAAACAGGGCTTACAGGTAGTCGGGTGCGGGCTTGCCGCTGGGAGCGCCCACACGGGCCTCCTCAAGGATTTCTTGCAGGGCTTGCGCCCCCACCTTGTAGACGCCCGCCTTCACAACGCCCACCGTGTGCTCGCGCAGACGCTCAACCGGCTTACCGTTGGCAACGGCTGCGTCGAGGAGGGCGAGGGTCTGCGGGTGCTTGCACTTGATTTCCCACGTGTCGTTCATGACGTCGCGGACCATCGTCGTGCCCATCTGCTTGTTGTTGACGATGAATGTGTGCTCGCCTTCCATGATGGCCTCTAGCGCTACTCCAAGGCTGTTCTGCTGTTCGCTCACGCAACCACCTCCCATTCGCGCATGCCCTCGCGGTGGACGATAACGCCACCCTGGTCGGTGTTTCCGATGAGGTCTCCGATGTTGACCGCGTTGTCGCGGTGCCCGAACACGATTCGGGGCACAACACCTCCGGCGGTGACCTGGTTAACGACGTCCCCGCCGTGCTTGTTTGCCAGGAGGATGATGTTGTTTGCGGTGACGCGTTCGATCACAGTCCCACCCCCGTGATGTGGGTGAATGTGAGGTATGCGCCGGGGTAACCGATGAGGGTCCAGCAGGTGAGGCTGAACAGGCTGTTAAGCCACCCCTCGTCGCCCCAGCAGATGATTTCCGCGATGATGTTGGCGGTTGTCACTCCCACAATGATGAGGGTGACGCCGATTCCGAGTAGCATCCATGCCATGTGTTTGTTTTCCTTCCAGTTGAACTAATCTGTGTGTTGCGTGCGGTTCCGCCAGAAACCGTGCACAGTAGAGGTTATTCGCCCATGTGGATAAGGCTGAAGTCCGATCGCTCAAGGTCGGCGTCCCATTCGAGGCGCACGTACTTAGCCACGTCCGCGTCCGTGTACTCCGCATTAGCCTCCCTCACGGCCACCCAACTGTTGCATGCAACCTTGAAAAACTCTCCCGTCGCATAGCAGTCAATGAGTGTGCCGGGCGGGAGGGCGGACAGGTCTACCGTTATGGGGATGCCTGCGGCGTTGATGGGGACTGTGTTCGGCGGCGTTGCGGGCGCGTTCGATTGGGCGCATAGGCGGCTAATGAAGTCCACGGCCTCATCGAGAGTGATTGGCTTTGTCATCATGCCCCCTCGTTAGCCCCAGTGGACAACCATGGGCAGGGACACATGGTTGCGCACTTTCTCGGCAAACTCTTCGTTGGTATACCATTCGCCTGAATAGGACATCCAGTCGCCCTCATGAGCAAGCCGACTGTGGAAATACTCGGCGTAGTCCAGGAGGATGAGGGCGCCTGACTGTAGGTCAGCGACGTCCATGGTTTCCGTTTTCTCATCTTCGGTAAGTGCCAGGATTCTGGTGTCAGTGGCAGCCGTTTCGGACTCCGAGGAGGCTTCCCCGTCTGTAGGGGCGGCTTCCAGGGCGTTCAGGATCGCGGTTACAAGCTGGTTGACGATCTCGGTGAGTTGTTCGCGGGTAATAGTTTCGGGCATTGTGTTTTCCTTTCTTGCAGGGGTGTCTAGCCTCGGTGGACGACGCAGGGCGTCATGGGGGAAAGGCGCATCTCCTCTGCGAATTCATCGTGAGTGAACGATATGCCGGTGTACTTGACCCACGGTCCAATCTCATTATCCGCGTAGCAACGGAAGTACTCTAGGCTCCCGTCTAGCACCAGCGTGCCGGGCATGACTTTGGCGGCATCCACCTCCATCTCCGCGCCGTCAGTGTCGGTTGCCTTGAAGTGGGTGCCGGTCAGTTCCGGCTCACTCGTCTCCTCATCTGCAGCATTGGCTCCGAGGGATTCCATGATCTTGTTTGCGAACTGTTCGATAACATCGTTGAGCTGTTCGCGGGTGAATGATGCAGTTCCCATGTTCGTGTTTTTCCTTTCATTTCTGGGACTGTTTGTGGCGCTCAATCCTTGCTTCAACGTTTGAGGTATTGCGCATGGCTTGCGCAAAGTGCTACACTCAACCCCGTTACAACAAGGCACTGACACTCCACCCTGGTTTGTCTGTTTTCTCTGTTGAACGTTCTGTGTAGGGGGAGCCCGCACCAGATCACCCCCGCTACAAGCGCATCTGGCTTGTTCGCCCCGCCAGGCGACTTGCTGGACGGTTTCTCACACTCGCCGCAAAGCGCTGAGGGGCTCGGTCCGGGGCGGGCTTCCCTGTATCCGCAGGTTATGCGGTGGCGCGGCGATTCGCCGCCATCCAATCAGTGAGCGCGTCGTGCGGGTAACGGACTACGCTCCCCACCTTCACAAACTCTGGCCCATCCCCGGTGAACCGCCACTCTCCGAGCGTGCGAGCGGACACGCCTAGCATGGTTGCGACCTCAGCTGGGGTGTGCATGAGACGGGGTTTCTCAGCGGCTTCCGCCCACGTGAGGAACATGCTGGTCGCCTCGGCCAGTTGGTCGCCCTGCGAGGCTTTCACGTTGACGATGCTCCCGTTGGGGGCGCGGATTTTCCCGCCGATGCTGACTTGTGCGCCTGTGCGGCGGGCCTCGTCAATCACGGCTGCAAGGATCAAGTTCGCGGCGGCGGGGTCAGTCGTGTGTGCGGTGACTGTGTAGGGGCTGGACTCCTGTGTCATGTTTGATGCTGCTTTCATTGACGTTCAGTGTGTGGCGTTGCCGGTAAGGTCTGTCTGGCAACGTAAAAAATTGTAGCGATCGAACATGTGTTCTACCACTTGACCAGGCGTTAAGCTGCGCACTCTCGCGGCTCCAAACGCGCCCAACCACGATGGACACCCTCGGGCGTCACAGCCTCCACAACACCTGTCGGCTCAGACAGGATGCCTGTCGGGTACCGTCTGGTAATTTTGTGACAGTCGTCAGTCCTCCACCGCGCGCCTTCCACGAGGACCACGCGCCCCTGTTGCATCTCTGCCAGGAAATATGCGGGCCTATCAGGCATAATGCCCCGGCCCACCCATAGGCCAGCCGCTAAGGCGACTAGCGTCATGAGCCATGCGACCGTGCGCACGCTCAGCTGTCCATTGGAACCCGTCATTTGGGTCGCCCTTCCTTTTGGTTACGACAAGGCCCCCACGCCCGCGTCAGGCAGGGCAGGGGCCTCAAGGTTGATTGTTCTGTGTGCCGCGTGGCTTGGTGAGGTGAGCGCACCCGCCAGGGTGGAAACCAGGGAGGGAGAGAGAGGTAGAGAACCCCCCTAGCCGTCACCCCGGCGAGAATGCTCACCCCACCAAACCATGCGTGGGATGGTTAGGCTGCAGGCAGTAGCGCGTACTGTGGCTCGCATGCCTTGTTTTGCCAGAGGATGTCGAGCGTCAGCCCCCAGTCGCCGTCAGGGGCGCTGCGCAGGTGGTCGCGCCAGTTGGGGCGCGTCATGTCGGGCAGTTCGTGCGCCGTTGCCGGGGCGCGTCGGTTCAGCCACATGAGCGCCCCTAGCCGCGTCTCCACAGGCACAGGCCATTCGCGCGACAGTTCCCACTTGCCGGATACTCGCATCTCGCGGGCCAACGCCAGGGGCTTGTCGGCATGCAGCAGCATGCGCACGCCCATGCACCACGTGCTCCGTGGTTCATCGCCTCGCGTGCGGACCAGGCGCATCGTGTGCCACCTGTGATGCTTAGTGGGGGCATCGTAGATGACGCTCCACCCCGCAGCCTTAGCCGCACTACTCAGCATGTCGTTGTAGTGTCGTTCCCAATCTTCCATGACGCGCACGGCTACCGCCGCAACGTCACTTTCGTCGTACCACACCATTGTTCACACCGTCTTTCAGTCTTGTAGGTTGTCAGGCCGCTTGTTCGTCTAGCCTGTACGCGCACGCCGACACCACCGTCAGCATGCTCGCAATGTCGTTGAATCGAGCGGCCAGGATGCGCGTGTCCGGGTCGTCAACCGTCCCCACGCCCGACTCTCTGACCAGTTCTGTGAGCCAGTCGCCCATGCGGGGCGCTGCCACTGCCATTTCCCCGAGGGGTGTTCTCGTGTGCCCCACGCGCCCCTCCTCAGTCCTCGTCCGCCATTGCTAGACGCCAGTGTTCATCCGCTGCAATGTCGGCGCAGATGAAAACGGAACTGAGGCTGCTAATAGCCTCGTCTAGCTTGGCGAGGAGGCGCGACTCGGCGTCAGTCGTCATCTTGCCTACCGCCATTTGCTCCCGCAGCTTTTCCTGCGCGATAGAGAGATTGGCGTGCATGATGCGGGACGTGTCAGCGACGCACGTAAGCCAGTCCGCGTATCCCATCCCGCTCACTCCTCATCCGCGTCGGGGTCGAGCTTGGTCGCAAAGTTCTCAAGCGAGGCTGCAAGATGTCGCATCGCCCCGAGCGCGGCGCGCGCGTGTACGCGGACCATGCTCGCCTCGGGCGAGTCTCCTAGCCAGTCGCCGTCCGCGTCGTGACTGTCCCGCACGCCCGCCCTAAGCAGGTGAGCGTTAAGACAGTCCGCCCAATAGGCGACAAATGCGTTGGTTTTCCATAGCTCACGCACCAGGGTATCGTTATCCATCATTCGTCCCATCTGTCTTGTTAATCGTTCCGTGTCACGCGGCGAGGCCCCACAGGCCCCCGTCACACACTGCCAACGCCAACACGCGGCGGGCGGCAGTCTTGAAGCCCTCACGCGTCACAGGCACGCCCTCAAGGGGCGTCCAACGCCCCGGCGCATCCGGGTCAGGGCTAGTCATCCAGTCTGCAGCGTCGGCCCACACGCCGTCTCGCATGGGGATACAGGGATGGTAGGGGGCGGGGGGAATCCAGTTGTCATGCGCACTCATCGTCAACCACCTTGCGCAGCTCGCCTGCGGTAACCAGGTCGCACAGCCAACGCCAGCACTTGTACTTGTAGTCACTGGCCTGCGCCCAAAGGGCCATGTGGGGGGAGATTCGCACCCCCGCAACCTGAATAGGCGGGTGCGTTGAGTCGAGCATTTCGTTGAACGCGTCGAACGCGTCAGTTCCGTCGAACAGGCATCCGTCACGGTCAACCCATCGCGCCCACTGTGGGGCGTCGCCCAGCTCCGAGCGCGTGAACTGCGTACGCCCATCCCACAGGCGCGCCATCTCAGCGCGCGCATCTTCCTTGACCTGTCCACCCGATTCGACGGTTGCCATGGGGAAAGTATTCATGTTGTTTCACTCTCGTTTCATGTCAGGACAAACCACTTTGATTGCCCTCGCTCCCAGGGCGGGACTCGAACCCGCCACTACCTCACCAATCAAGCCTGAGAAACCGGGAGGTCACTCACCAATCGTCAGGCGAGTCCACGATGGCGCGCAGCTCGCCCGCCGTGACACGATCCATAAGGGAATCTATGATTACGCGGGTCGCTACCATTGGGGAGAGTTCGATCAGCAGCGCCATCATCTCCTGCTCGTCACCCTGCAGCTGTTCTTCCGCAAGGTATTCAGTCGAATACGCCGTACCCTCACGATCAACGAACTGCGCCCACTCAGGCGGGTTCACCGCGTCACGCAGCACGTATTCCTGTTCGTCCCACGACGCTTTCAGCGCCGTCACCTGTTCGGGCGTCATGTACTCGCCCGCCGCCATCGTCTTGCACTTGCTGGTATCCCTCACGGGAGGTACCGCCTTTCACACTCGTTTCAATACGGCCCGCAACCACGATGGTTGTAGGCCCGTTCCACTGTGCCCGGATCGAACAGGCCACTCTCACCCCACCATTGGGGACAGGGAAACCCACGCGCATCACGCGCAAAATCAGTCGGCATTCATCTCCGCTTCTAGCTCCTCAGCCTCTCTAAAAGCCTCCTCCCACACGGCCACCGCATCGGCCACCGCCTTAGCGACCGCCTCATCCGGGGTACGCTCAGCAGGGCCACGCACGCCCGCGTAAATCTCCTTGGGCCATTCCTCACGCGGGATGAATCGCTCAACATCAGGCCAATCCTGCGAGCTATCCGTGGATGCGTATCGGCCCGCAACGCCAGAGCCGCGAACGGCAAGCGTCACCCGAATGCCGTCCTGGTAGTCAACGTACAGCTCAGCAATCACGTCCTCGGCAACCTGCGCCGTAATCTCGGGGACAACATCGCCGTAGTATCCGCGCGGATCTTCCCACTTGTAATCGCTCATTGTTGTTCTCTCCCTTGTGTTTTCAGTTCACGCCCCCGCCGTGAGGGCGCATCGTTCGCGGGGCCGGAATCGAACCGGCCTGATTACTCACCTCTAAGCCCGCGATAACCTGCGTGTCACACGTCACGCACTAGGATGCCAAGTACCCACCGCCGCTAGTCCGCGTAATACAGGGGAATCAGCACCCCCTGCGCTTCAAGCCGTGCAATATAGATGCTCACCCCCTCACCGAACCCAGCCGGATCAATCGCGCGCGCTGCAGCTCCGAACAGCGCGCCACGCTCCAAACCAGCCGCCGCGCCCGTATAGTCAAGCTCAGCTTCATACTCATCCGCCAAGTCATCACGCGTGCGCAGGAAGCCGTCAGAATCAACCCAGCCAAACGACGAACGCACGCCGCTAATGCCCACCTGGCAGTACAGGAAGTAGCCGGGGAACGTCTCATCCTCACGCGCCCGCTCAACCAGGGCTTTCAGCGCGTCCCGATCCATCTCACGCCTCACTCTCGCTAACGAGGCGAACCAGCTCGCCCGCGAACACGCGGGCCTCAAGCCACCAGTCAAGCATCTCGATCATTCCATCATTGCCGAGCTCCTTAATCGTCGCATCAACATGCGCTTCGCCAAACAAGTCGATAGCGTCAAAGACCAACAGCATTAGTAGCCCCTCACGGGACCAAGCCGCGCCGTCCCTATCCACGTACTCAGCCCACGCGGGCGCGCCCACGCTCTCACGAACCAGCCGAGCCGACGTGCCCCACCAATCTTTCAGGGCCTCCAACTGCCACACGCTCAACCACTCCCACGCGGGCGAATAGCCGTCGCAAGGGAGCATAATCCGAATCGCCATTATGAATACCTCATCTCACATTTCCAAGTAGGGCCGCCGCCTCGGCAAGCTCACGACGCCACGCCTCGCGACGGCCAAAAACCGCATCAAGCCAGCCCCAATGAGCGGGATTGTCAGAGTCATACATGCGCCCCGCGTCAAAATCCCAAAGAGACCCGCCCATCTCCGAAACAACAGTCAACACCAACGCAGGACCACGGTCGCCGCTAAACAGTGCCACATGGTAGATGCGGACTCCGCAACGCTCCCAGCGCTCCGCAACGAGGCCGCCCATTGGGCGAGACGCGGCGCGCCAACACGTCCAATCGCACGCACTAATCGCGGCCTCAGACACCTCGGGGCGCTCATAGAATCGCACGCCATCCGCCGCGTGCACGCGGTCAAAGAGCGTGTCCGCCAGGGCGGCAATATCGAAATCACTGACAGAATCCCCCGCGAAGTCGCGGGCAGCATCCTCGCACGCATCCCAGGAAGTCAGGTAGCGGCGGCCCCTAGAATCGACCAGCATCATAATAAATCGCCTCTCAATCTCAGACACAGCCCCCCCCTGGGGGCCGTAGTTAGCGCTGCCCATCTTTGGGCGCGCCCGTAGGCAGGGAGGGAATCGCACCCCCCGCCGCGCCACACCTGCTAAGCGCGCGCGACCCTCACTAGACACCTGCCCTAGTCCACTAACGGCGCGCGCCCCGATTAAGTCGCCCGGGACTCCAGGGCAGCCCTAGCGACGGTGTGACCTGCCCAAAGCCCCGCCCCTACAGACAGGGCCGCTTACATGGGAGGTGAGGGACCGCGCTAGGCAAAGCGCGCACCAATAGGCGAAAAATAAACCACTGTGTAATTCACAAAAAAGATCAATCGCACAAAACTACACTCGCCGCGCTCTCGCTGCGCCGCCTCGTTCGGCGATGGCACAAGCGTATCCCCGCCGCATGCCGCACCGCACGCCCAACGCCACATCGCGAGACGTACAACGACCACATTCCAAGACGCTCGCAGAATACCGCGCCACACCGCGTGCCAGCACAAAGCGCCGGCCGTGAACTGTCAAGCGTGGATTAGGGCCTATCGAGGGGGCAGTCAATCAAATGAGACGCTAATCACATTAGCCACAGACTTCCCCTACCCAAACGCATGTACGTGCGCACCTAACATACCCTGACTTCGTTGTCAATTCGATTAGCAAATTAGAGATGCAATAGACAAATAGAATTGCCATAACATATGTGCGCTAATTCCGCAAGCAGGTTTGCCGAATAGCAACATAACAATTCAACAGCAATTGAACCGCAATTACGAAAACAATTCTTTGCAATAAACAAAAGTAATTAAACGAGCAATTAAATACAGGCCCGACGCTGCGACTAGACACCGCGAGAATTGCGACCGGAATTGTACTTACATAGGGGGCTGTGACCCCCAAAGAATTGCGCGTGAATACCGCACGGTCATAGCAAAAAATATCCGCGACGGGTCATAAGCTTTCCATGTCAACCAATCTGCAATGTCGCACATTGTCTGACAGTTCACGCTAGCACCATCCTCCCCGCGTTCACAAGCCGAGCCACAGGCCACGCCTTCCCAACACTCGCCGGAGGGCTGCAGGTAATTGGCTCGTTTCTGCGGATTCCGGGGCCTACCTCCCAACCATGCGTGCGTGACATGTGTCTCATTATTGAAAAATGTGCGAATTTTCCGCACCTCGCTCACTGACTATATAGTGAGAGGGTAAAAGCCCTTGGGGGGTAGGGGGGCAAATATATATAAATATATATCTTAAGTCTTAAGCTAGTGTTTCAAGTTCTCTATCTCAAGTTCTCTAGTTCACGACATATAGCTTATGGTTTCTATCTCATAGCTTATGGTCTCTATCTCATAGCTTATGGTCTCTATCTTATAGCTTTGTCGTTGCTTTAAGTCTTAAGATGTAATTGGTATTGATTTTGATTCTGTCGTTG
>ERZ773212.902-NODE-902-length-14183-cov-12.927095_pt1 | contig 14183 bp, 10 predicted proteins | sample MGYA00581005_ERZ773212 | MGnify/ENA primary metagenome ERZ773212 (study PRJEB29015, sample SAMEA2738154) | human oral metagenome | biome: human oral; feature: human-associated habitat; material: saliva | place: China | collected 2196 ... | reverse complement strand
CATCATTTGTTGTCGCGTTATCGATCGCTTGTTTTGCTGCATCTGCTTTTGCTTTTGCATCTTCCTTAGCTTTTGCTTTCTCTTCCGCTGTTAAGTCGTTGTTCGCATCGATCGTATCGTTTTTAGCTTTTAGTACATCATCTATTGCTTTCTTCGCTGCTGGCTTTGCTTGTGCTGTTGGATTTACCGAATCCACTGATGTAGCTCCATCATTTTTAGCTTGAGTTACTGCATCATTTGTTGTTGCGTTGTCAATCGCTCGCTTAGCTGCATCTGCTTTCGCTTTTGCATCTTCCTTAGCTTTTGCTTTTTCTTCAGCTGTTAGGTCGTTATTCGCATCGATCGCGTCATTCTTAGCTTTTAGTGCATCTTCTATTGCTTTCTTAGCCGCTGGTTTTGCCACTGGCGTTGGATTTACTGAGTCTATTGACGTTGCTCCATCAGCTTTTGCTTTTTCTACCGCTGCGTTTGTTGTCGCATTATCGATTGCTGTTTTCGCTGCGTCTGCTTTCGCTTTTGCATCTTCCTTAGCTTTTGCTTTTTCTTCAGCTGTTAGGTCGTTATTCGCATCGATCGCATCGTTCTTAGCTTTTAGTGCATCATCTATTGCTTTCTTCGCTGCTGGTTTCGCTTCTGCCGTTGGATTTACTGAATCCACTGATGTAGCTCCATCGTTTTTAGCTTGAGTTACTGCATCATTTGTTGTTGCATTATCTATAGCTTGTTTTGCTATGTCTGCTTTTGCTTTTGCATCTGCTTTCGCTGCAGTTTTTTCTTCGTCTGTTAAGTCATTGTTCGCGTCAATCGCATCGTTTTTAGCTTTTAATGCATCTTCTATTGCTTTCTTCGCTGCTGGCTTAGCTTGCGCTGTTGGATTTACCGAATCCACTGATGTAGCTCCATCATTTTTAACTTGAGTTACTGCATCGTTTGTTGTCGCGTTGTCGATCGCTTGTTTAGATGCAGCTGCCTTGTCTTGTGCTTCTTGCTTAGCTGTGGCCTTCTCTTCATCAGTTAAATCATTGTTTGCTTCAATTTCTTTAATCTTCTCAGCTAACGCATCGTCTATCGCTTTTTTAGCCGCTGGCTTGGCTTGCGCTGTTGGATTTACTGAATCTACTGATGTTGCTCCATCATTTTTAGCTTGTGTTACTGCATCATTTGTTGTCGCGTTATCGATTGCTGTTTTTGCTGCGTCAGCTTTTGCTTTCGCGTCTGCTTTCGCTGCAGTTTTTTCTTCGTCTGTTAAGTCTGTACGCGCGTCGATTGCATCGTTTTTAGCTTTAAGTGCGTCATCTATCGCTTTTTTAGCCGCTGGCTTAGCTTGCGCTGTTGGATTTACATTGTTTACTTCTGTTGCTCCGTCATTTTTAGCTTGAGTTACTGCATCATTTGTTGTTACATTATCGATTGCTGTTTTCGCTGCATCAGCTTTGGCTTTCGCGTCTACTTTCGCTGCAGTTTTTTCTTCGCCTGTTAAATCTGTACGTGCGTCTATCGCGTCATTTTTAGCTTTTAATGCATCATCTATTGCTTTCTTAGCTGCTGGCTTAGCTTGTGCTGTTGGATTTACTGAATCGACTGATGTTGCTCCGTTATTTTTAGCTTGTGTTACTGCATCATTTGTTGTTGCTTTATCAATTGCTTGCTTCGCTGCATCGGCTTTGGCTTTTGCATCAGCTTTCGCCGCAGTTTTTTCTTCATCTGTTAAGTCTGCACGTGCATCGATTGCTGCTTCTTTTGCTTTTAACGCTTCATCAACTACATTTTTTGCATCATTTTTCTTTTGACTTGCCTGTGGATTGACACTCTCCACATCAGCAACACCTGATGTTTTAGCACTGTCTACAGTTGCATTTGTTGTCGCATTGTCGATTGCTGCTTTTGCTGCAGTTGCTCTTGCTTGTGCATCTGCTTTCGCTGCTTTTTTCTCTTCAGCTGTTAAATCAGTACGAGCGTCAAGTTGCACTTCTTTCGCTTTAAGGGCTTCGTCGATTGCTTTCTTAGCCGCTGGTTTTGCCGTCGCTGTTGGTGTTACTGAACTTACACTCGTTGTTCCCGCCGTTTTAGCTGAGTCTACAGCTGCGTTTGTTGTTGCATTGTCAATCGCTGTTTTCGCTGCAGTCGCTTTTGCCTGTGCATCTGCTTTTGCTGCATTCTTCTCTTCTGTCGTTAAATCATTATTCGCATCTATTGCTGCTTCTTTCTCTCTTAAAGCTGTATCGATAGCTGCTTTTGCTGTATCTTTCTTCGTTGCTACAGGATTATCATTGCCAATCGCTATTGTTCCTGAGGTTTTCGCATTGTCTAATGCTGATTTTGTCGTTACCGAGTTATCGTTAATTGCTGTTAAAGCTTTCGTCTTATCGGCATTAACTTTTTCGATTGCAGCCGCTTTTTCTTCTGCGGTTGCGTTTGCATTTGAATTAATTTCCGCAATTTTATTGTCTGCAGCTGTATTAATTGCATCAATTGCAGGTTGTTTATTTAAACTTACATATTCTGATAAAGGTTTTGTGTCAGTTGAACCATCTTTATATGTCACAACAAGATTTCCACTAGCATCTTTTGTAATCGTAGAAATTCTTGTCGCTTGATTATCTACAGCTTGTCCTCTCTTACTTGTAAGATTTGCATCATCATTAGTTTGAGAGTATTCGATTTTTACTTTTTCTTTAATTTTTTCAAATTCTTCTGCAGTTACATTCGTAGGGTCTACTACACTTACCTTACCTTCTGGTGCTTTAATATCATATTTTTTTGTTTGGTTTTTTACTACAAATTCAACATATCCCTCTATTTTTTGACGTTCAGCTGGATTAGTAGTTGCATTAATTCTTCCGTTGAAAGGTGCACTTTCTCCGTTGTTGTCGTCTTTTGCAACGATAATACTTGTCCATTTTTGACCATCTCTTAAGCTAGTAGTTCCAGTCATTTTAATCGTAGCAGTTTTCTTATCTTCAGAAACAGAACCTTCCCCACTAGTAACTGTACTATCAACGATATTCCCTACCGCTAAACCAAAACTAGTTGCATTATTGTAGTTTATATCACCAGGACCACGAAGTTTTAAGTCTTTAATCTTAGATTCATCTGTTGCAGTGAATGTTAGATCTGTTTCTTCTCCAGAATATATATAAATATTTCTATTCGCTTCATTTGAATATGGCAGATTAACAGTCGGAGGAGTATTTTTTCTAACTATCTCTCCTACTGGTTTTGTCTTCGTAGAACCGTCTGTAAATGTAACAACGATATTATTCCCAACTATACTAACCGATTGGATAACATCCTCAGGATGTTCTACCAATGTTCCACGCTTATTAGCAAACCTTGCATCTTCATTGTTTTGTGAATATTCTAATTGAATGCTATCTTTGATTTTCTTTAAATCTTCTGCTGTTGGATTTGTTAAACTACTTACAGAAATCTTTTCATCTGTAGGTTGAGATCTTAATGCATATTTTTTTGCTTGTGATTTTAACACTAAGTAGAAATACCCTGGATCCGTTATATCCGTACCTTTTTTAAGATTTTCTCTACCTTGATCATCTACTACTTGTATATAACGAGTACCAACATTTAATGTTTGGTTTTCTTGTTTTGTATACTGTGGCATATTTTTTAGTACATCATTTGGACGACCTGTAATGACGATTTTCGCAGGATTCTCCTTGCTAGCGTCTGAGGTAACTCCAGCTATTTCATCACGGTTTATTACTGTAGCAGTAAATCCAAACTGTATATCTAGCTGATCAGTAGTATCAGGAACATTAGAAAATTTATTTCTAGACCCTTGTTTTATCGTTGCATAACGAATCTTTCCTGTTTCAGAATATACTGGTATTTCTAAACGAAAATTTTCTTCGTTATATATATATATTTCTTTTTTTGAAGGAATCGAGAATGTGAAATCTACCTTTGGATCTTGATTAACAGCCGCACGGAATGCAGTATTCTTCGCTATCTCTTTTCCAGTACGTGGATCTTGCGCTCCTTTATTTTCAATTGAGTCAGTTTCAACTTTCTTCTTCACATTTTCAGCTGAGTTAGCTTCAACTTTTCTCTCTGTATTTTTAGCTTTATTACCTACAGTTTCTTTTAAAGTTGTAGAGTCGACTACTGGAGTTTCTTTTTTCTCAACTGGTTTGTTTCTCAATTTTGAGTTAACAGAAACCACTAATTTTTGATATGATTTAGTTAATTCATCTTGTGTTGTTGCACTTTCTAAAGTTGCTTTTGCCGAATTTAAGTCAACTATTAAATTAGCTACGCTCTCTTCTGTCTTATTTGCATACGCTCCACTTGAAATCTTTTCTTCGATTTCATTAATAAAGCTTGATAGTTGCGCTTTATCTAATGTTTTTACTGGCTCTTTCTCGGCTTCTTTTTCAGTTCCCTTTACTCCTAATTTTGCTGCTACACCTGCCACTACCTCCTCTTTTGTAGCTTCTTTAACAACTGGTTTAGCCACTGCTTTTTCAGAGACTGCACCTCCTAATGTCACACCCTCATCTTTTGAGTTATCTGTTGTTGTGTTTTTTGACACATCTTCACTAGCTTGAGCTACTGCTCCAGCACCAAAAAAGATACTTGCACCTATCACTACTGATGCAGTACCTACTTTAAATTTTTTAATCGAGTAAGTTTCTACTTTTGTTCCTTCTTTTGTTTTCTTTAAATATTGATTATTTTTTCCTATCACCGATGCATCCCTCCTTAAAAATTTATCACTTCGACTTAACTAATATTTTTTTCTCCATTGAAGGATAATAAAACACAGATAAATATGCATTACTATCCTATTTTATAATAATTATTCCTTAACTAATATCTTATCAATTTCCAAAAATTTTTTCAAACTATAACCACTCATAAATAGTATAATATATATTAAATTATAAAATATATTTCCCGTTGTAAGAAAAACAAAATTATCCTTAACATTATTACTTTATATTCTTTATAAAAACCATCTTAAAAGAATCATAAAACCACATTTACTATAACTTCTTCATTTCTTATTTTTGTAACTTTTTTCTAGGAAATTCAACCTTTTCTTTACTTCTTACATACTTGTTTATATAAATCATATAATTCAAAAAATATTTCTCAATTATAGTTTTTCTAAAATAATCATTATTAATTCAATATAAAATATTATAATATAATCACATTAATTTTAGTTAAAGTTTATATGTAAACTAATGTTAATTTTTTGGAATTTACATAGATTAAACTTTAATTATCCATAACAAAAAAGGGATGACTTAACAAAATTAATTTTGTCAAGTCATCTCTTTAAAAATCAATCTATTATTTGTATATTTTCTCTAAAAATATCTTTCTTACTGAACAGCAATTCATATATTCTAGCTACTTTAATATCATGTTCAAAATTCATACTATTTTTACTATTCAGAAGTGGGTGAAGAATAATTTTACCCTCTCTATTAATTTCTCTAATAATCGCTGCTTTATTCTTTTTCACAGCTAGCACTCTAAAATTATTAGTAGAAAAATACTTTTTATAATCTTCTTTTGTAGTATTTGTTAGAATATGAAGTAAAGCCCTCTGAATTTTTTTATTGCTATACCTTTTTGTAGCTATTAAATTTACTAAATCACTATAATTCTCTACCTTAAGCGAAGCTTCATAAATTCTATTTTCTAATCCTTCACTAACATCATAAATCTTCTCTATTCCCACTTTACCTAGGGTTAAAATTTTGTATTTTAAATACGGAAATAACTCTGCTTCAGCTGCCATATTTTCTTTTCTCAAATCAGCAAACATTTCTTTTGAAAGATATTTTTCTATCTTTTCATCATTTATATTATTCCTTATAGCCGTCGCACTAAGATGCACTTGTTCAGAAACATCACCACTATTTAACCCTTGACCTTCTCTTTTTAAAGGAATCAGTTTAATATCTAAATTCGCTTCTCTAATAGCTTTATAATAACTATACGCTAAACTAAAATTCGGATTATTATTTTCCAATCCAAATAATACACTATTGATTTTAGCATGATTAAGGCCAGTTTTTAATAATTTTTTATATTCTTCTCTATTTTTATTTTGCTGTTTTGTGTAAATTTCTTCAAACATACTTACATCTTCATTTTCAGTACCAAAGATTAAATGAGTTATCCCAGTACCAGACAATATCTCTATACTCTTTTTTGCAAAGTCGTCACCATATGCAACACTGCCTAGATAAGGTAGTGCAATAACCATATCACAACCACTTCTCACAGCCTCCTTAGCACGAGTATATCCATCTACTATCGCAACTTCTCCCCTTTGAGTGAAAAATTCACTCATCACACAAATGACTTCTCCATTATTTTCATCAGCTATTTTTCTTGCACATTCTATTAAATATCTATGTCCACTATGCAATGGATTAAATTCTGCAACTATTCCAATTTTCATTTTTTCACCTCACTTTTTACTATCTTTGTGTAAATATAAAGATAGCGAGTTTTTCACCTAATACTTTAAAATACTAAGTAATTCCCTCGCTTTTTCACTATTCTTTATCTTTGTTTTTCTCAGTGTCCTCTGTTGGACTAGACACTATTTTCTCAACACTATTATCTTCAAATATATCCACAGTCCAACCTACTAAACTTCCATCTTTTGCAGTAACCTTACTTATAGAAAACTGTCTAGGTTTTTTATCTCCTTCTGTTAGTTTATTAACTTCTTGTTTCCCAAAATCTAAGGCTTCTTTTTGAGATTTAAAGACTTTACCCGTCGTTCCAACACCTTCTGAATCTGAAAGTTTTTTCCCGTTATAATCTTGGATCTTGGTGTTTCTTTGAGATTCATTACCACTGTTTCTTACTATATTTTTTTCTCTATTTTTTATGGTTTTATTATCATTATTATTAGATTCAGCATCTTTCGATTTAGAGTTTTCTTCTTTCTTCACCTCTGTAGATTGGTTATTACCTTCATTATATTTATTATCTTTTGTCTGTTCCACCTGTTCTTGTTTGTTTTCACTTTGTGATGAATCCTTTTTCTGAACAGGTTCCTCCTTACCAAAATAACTGATTGTTAAAAAAATAATAATTGCAATAATACATGATAAAATGCTATATATCATAATCTTATTTTTTTTCATAATTTCCATATCCTCTTTTATACTTACCCTATATTATACCACTTATTATAATATTTTGCTAAAATAAACAGATATTTATTCTCTCTTTTTTACGCATAATAAAAGCACAGTCTTTAATATATTCCTAAAGACTGTGCTTTTAAATTCTAACCTTCTTTAATATTTACAACAAATTCACCTTTGTTATTTCTGTCTACAGTATAACTATAGTGTTTTTTGTTTTCTTTTGCTAATCTAGCTATTTCATCATTAGCATATTTTTTAGCATCAGCTGAACTTCCGTATGTTCCTTGTGTTGATGTGTTACTAGAAGTTGAACTACTGTTATCTTCTTTATTATCGGTATTTACTTCTTCTTTCTTAGTAGTAGCATTGTTACTATTTGAAGCAGTATTGCTGTTGTTAGTTGGTCTATTACTTACAGATCCGTTATTGTCACTTGACTTGTTACTTTCTGATTTAGGAGTACTTGAAGAAGATGAACTATTACCATCATTAGAATCTTTATTTTCTCTGTATTTCTCCTCATCACTTTTCTCTTTTGACTTAGATTTAGAATCATCTTTGTCTTTAGTTTTCGATGAAGATATATCTGTAGTATCATTATCCTTTTTCTTACTCGAACTATCTCCACCAGTGAAATAACTTATCCCTATGAACAGTGCACTACATAAGAATATAGCTAATACTATACCCCATAATACTTTCAACAATCTATTATCTTTCATTATATTCCCCTCCTTCGTTACTAATATATTATAATACTATTTCTAGTATATTTCCACTACTTTTTTATTATACTCTATTCAAATTAAATTGTACTTAAAACTTAAACTAAAACTAATATTTAGAAAATAGAATTATTTTTTGACAATTTATAGCTAGTTATTTCGGTAAGTATAATGTCAGAGGCCAAAGACAAATAAAAAACAACAAAGGAGATTTCAAAATGAGTATATTAAAAAAAGTTTTACATTTAAACTATGGTGAAGAGAAAAACCAAAAACAAGTTATTAAAAGTTATAACTTTGAGGTTGCTCCAAACACTGAGGACAACATTTTAAAAGAGGTTGGGGAAGAATTAAAAAAACTTATCGATAAAAATATTGATACTATTACTACCAACACAAAAGAAGCACTATAATTTAGGAGGAAAAACACATTATGGAGAAAAAATTAAATATTTATTTCAATACAGAAAATAAAAAAACTTATCACATCGCTTTATCACATCCAAAAGAAAATTTAAGTAAAGCTACTGTTGAGGCTGTTGCTCAAAAAATTGTTGATACAAAAGTATTTAACAACGACAAACATACTCTAACAGGTTTTAAAAAAGCTACTTACGTTACACGTGAAGCAAGCGAACTTCAATAATAGAAGGGAGGGAGGTGCGGTTAATTCCGCACCTTTTTTTATGGATATATTAAATTTCATTAATACTGTAGGCTTTCCTATATTTGTTGCGGTATTCTTTTTATTAAAATTAGACAACACTCTACAAAACATAGGAAAAAATTTAAATGAACTTACTCGTATTATCGAAACAAAATTAAATCTAGATATTAATAACAAATAACACAAACAAGGGGAGTAAATATTATGACAAGTCAACAAACAATGGTAAATTGGGCTAAAGATAATGTATATAAATGGATTGACATGGATGGCATGTATGGTGCACAATGCGTCGATCTTACTATGGCCTACGTAAAAAACTTTGCAAACTTTCAAATATACGGCAACGCTATAGATTATCTAACTAACTCTATACCTCCTGGTTGGAAAAGATATTATAAAGGGGATACAGAAATAGCTCCCGGAGACATAGCAATCTGGCATTGGGGAGATTGGGATAAATATGGACATGTAGGAATAGTCATTGAGGTAAATGGTAGTACTATTACCTCTGTAGAACAAAATGTTGATGGTACTCCAGAACGTGGAGGTATCGCTCGTATCATGAGCCGTGATGATACTTATCTAGTTGGATTCATAAGACCTAGCTACGATTCTAGTGAAGAATGGACTAGAATCCCTGAAAATGGTTATTTCACCGTAGAAGTTCCTTCAATAAATGTTAGGGTTAAACCAAGTAAACTAGGGAAAATTGTTAATACATATTATAAGGGAGAACGAGTATACTATGATAGCTATGTAATAAAAGAAGGTTTTGTTTGGATTAGCTACATATCCTACTCAAAAGAACGTCATTACTTAGCTACAGGAACTCATGATGGATCTAAAAGAACTAGTACCTGGGGAACTTTTGAATAATTATTTTTAAATTTATTTCTTACTTACAGATTTGAATAATTTAATCGGACTGATACTATCCATCGGTCCGATTTCTTAATGCATATATTTGAATAATCAGACTGTATAAAATAAAAAAGCGACTGGAAAATTCCAATCACTTTTCATTATATTTTCTAATTATTTAACGCGGATGTATACTGCTCCACCAGCTACGTTTGCAGAGTTAAGTACCGTTTGATTACCTAACCATCCACCGTGAACTGCTTGACCGTTACCAGCATAAACTGCGATGTGAGCCATTCCTAATCCACCATTTGCATAATAGATTAAATCTCCAGGTTGAGCTTGTGATGCTGGAACTACAGTCCCTAAACTCATGTATCCTATTGGCCAGTCGTGGAAGTTAATTCCTACTGCTTTAAGAGCGTTTGTTACTAGCATTGTACAGTCTTGATATCTACCTAATTGAGCTAATGCTGCTTGGTAAATTGCTGCTCCTTTGTTTGAAGAAGCCGCTTGAGTAGTTGCCGCTGCTGCTGGTGCTGCTGGTTTTGCTGCTACACTTGGTGCTGCTGTTGCTACTGTTGTTTCTTTCTTAACTTCTGCTTTTGGCGCTACAGCTGGAGTTTCTTTCTTAACTTCTGCTTTTGGCGCTGCTGCTGGAGTTTCTTTTTTAACTTCTGCTTTTGGTGCCGCTGCTGGAGTTTCTTTTTTAACCTCTGCTTTTGGCGCTGCTGCTGGAGTTTCTTTTTTAACTTCTGCTTTTGGCGCTGCTGCTGGAGTTTCTTTTTTAACTTCTGCTTTTGGTGTAGCTACTGCTGTTACTGCTGGTTTAGCAGGTACAGTTTGAACTGGGTCTACTTTAGCTACTGTTTTTTCTGTAGTGTTTTCTACTACAGTTGCTTTAGCCACAGTGTTTTCAGCTTTAGCTACTGTTACTTCAGCTTTAGCTGCTGCGTTTTCACTTACTTTTAATACTGTTCCAACATAAATTAAGTTAGGATTGTCAATGTTGTTTAATTTAACAAGTTGATCTACTGAAACACCAAATCTATTAGAGATTTTTCCTAAAGTATCTCCTAATACTACTGTGTAGTAACCTTCTTCTTTAGCTTGAGCTACTTGAGCTACTGTTGTGTTGTAAGTTAATTTATCCCCAGGGAAAATTAATGAACTTGTTAAGTTGTTATCTTGCATAAGTTGATCAACAGTTGTTCCGTTGTTGATTGCGATATCCCAAAGAGTATCACCTTTTTTTACTGTATATGTATCTGCATCAGCGATTTGTGATAAACCAACACCTACTGTTGATACGATTGCCGTAGCGGCTACTAATTTTTGTAATTTACTCATCTATTCTAATCTCCTTAAAATTAAGTTCGAGTCAAGCGACTCATTTTCTACTAAGTTCTATTTAAATTTCTATTTTCTAATTTCTAAATGTTTATGTCTAATTTCTAACGTCTAGATTTTCTTTCGAATCACTTCGATCGCTTTATAACTTCGACGTAATACCATTATATGTTGAATGTATCTGTTTTTCAATACTTGTAACAGTTTTGTAACAATAACGATAACTCTCTGTTACATTATATTATTATCGTAATATTAATTCTTTTATCAAGCAATTTAATTGCATTTGAAACGTTTTTATAATATAGTAAATCTGTAATTTTAAATTTTATTTTCAGGGAGGTTATATGACAGATTTTAATACAGCTAGTTCTTCCTTAAAGATGGGCCTTGTCTTTTTAGAAGGTCTTTTATCTTTTCTTTCTCCTTGCGTAATACCTATATTGCCAATCTATATCGGTATTCTTGCTGGAAAAAAAGAAATGAATGAACACGGAGAACTAGTCTTTAATAAACGTAACACTATTACAAATACACTATCATTCGTACTTGGTATTTGTTCAACTTTCTTCATCCTAGCTTTTGCAACTAGTTTTATCAGTATTTTCTTAAACGAAAATATTAAAACTTTACAAATTGTTAGTGGTGTCTTAATTATTTTTATGGGACTATTACAACTAGGTGTCTTCAAGATAGGATTTTTAAAACAAGAATTTTCAATAAAAAATAAAGTTAAGAGAAAAGGAAATAAAACTACTCCTATTCTTGCTTTTCTAATGGGATTCACCTTTAGTTTTTCTTGGACTCCATGTATTGGACCAATCTTAGCTAGTGTTTTCTTATATGCATCTAGTCACACTGGAATAATGAGTGTTCTTTTAATTCTTGCTTATTGCTTAGGATTTATCTTACCATTCATCCTTGTAGCATTCTTCGCTTCAAAATTATTAGAACTATTCAAAAAACATACAAACATTCTAAAATATACACAAGTTATCTCAGGAGTTATCCTTATTTTAATAGGTATACTAATCCTAAGTGGATCATTTATCACTTTAACTAGATACTTTTCTTAAACTTGTAATTTGAATTGGAGGAAATTAATATGAAAAAATTGACAATACTTAGCGCAACTCTTCTTAGTAGTGCTCTTATTTTAAGTGCATGCTCAAGCTCTTCTGAAAAGAAAGAAGAGACAAATAAACAAACTTCTACATCTTCATCTAGTGAAACTAAAGCTACTCAAGCTTTTGATTTTACTGCTATGGATAAAGATGGAAAAACTGTAAAACTTAGTGATTTCAAAGGTAAAAAAGTCTATATTAACATGTGGGCAAGCTGGTGTGGACCTTGTATGAGAGAAATCCCAGAATTAGAAAAAGTTTATCAAAAATACAAAGATAAAAAAGATATCGTCTTTCTATCAATGACTTCTCCTAATGATGCAGAATTTAAAAACCAAAGTCCTCAAGATAAAAGTAAAGATGTAATTCTTAAAAAAGCAAAAGAACTTGGTGCAACTTATCCTGTTCTTTTCGACGTTAACGACCGCTTCATCATAAACTACGCAATTCGTTCATTCCCTACTCACATTTTAATCAATAGTGATGGTACATTTGAAACTAGAATTGCTGGGGGCGTTACTGAAGAATCACTAACTAAAGAAATAGAAAAACTTAAATAATAAAAATATCCGAATCTATTACGTTACAAACTATCTCAAGCCTAACCCTTGCGATTGTGTAACTATTAGATTCGGATTTTATTTTATATGTAGATCCATTATTAGTTCATATCCTAGTTTATCATCCACTCTTCAATTAGTTTCTCATGAATATTTAAATCTTCATACTCAAAAACTGTAACTTTCTTTCGTTTAAATAAACTAACTAACTTTTTATGAATAACAATATTTCGCTCATCATCTAAACTCGAATAACCAAAATAAATCTCCGCTTCAACATCCTCTGCATAATTTAACACATCAATTTTTTCTAACATCTCTAATAAGTAGTCCTCTTTTTCAGGATAATTACGATTATATTCTCGAATACCATCATAAACTCCTACATCAAGATTATTATCAAAAATAAATTTGAAATCTGTATTTTGCACATTAGAAATAAATAAATTTTGGATTTTTTTACCAACGGCAGCTGTGACAATACCTATAGCTGCCCCCTGACCTTTAGCAACAATCGTCACTTGCAAACCCGGAAACTCCCTCTTAAAAACATTCACTAAATCTATCCCATCTTGATAAGCATAATTATAATATAAATCATCCTCACTATTATTATTTAAAAATGGGAAATATATTGAAGATGGCTGCTTGTTTTCACTTCTCCCTCTATCTCCCCTCACATGAAGTGTCGCATAACTATAACCTAAAGCACAATATTTCATGAGATTTACCTCATTACTCGGTACTTCCTCATAATCTGGAATTTCTAATATTATTCCTTTGTTATTATCTATTTTTACTGCAAGTTCGCTATAAATTTTTGAATTATCTATAGCATCAAATTCAATCGACAATAATTGCATCTCTGCATAATCTTTTAAAATACTAACCTTATAATTTACTTCTCGTTCTCTCTCTAATTTCATTCTCTTACCTTCCTGGCCCTATATTTCAATACAATTATACCTCAACAAAGTTTAGAAAAACAATATCCTAACTCACTATCTCAAGATTCCAATAAACCATCATAAAAAGAACAATCCTCGACTTTTATATCGAGGATTGTTCTTCGTAAGTTTGTTATATTATATTTAAGGTCTTTACTTATTATTTTGCTTCTTTTACGTATTCTTGATCTTTAGTATGAATAGTAAGTCCAGTGATATTTTTTGTAGATTTAAAGAAGAAACTACAGATATATCCGAATACTAATGCACTTAAGAATGAGAATCCTGAGAAGATAAATGGACTTTGTTTAGCATAAGTTGTGTAGTCTTGGATATACCAACATACAACACCTGCTACTAATAATCCTAATAGTGCTCCTGCTCCGTTTGCACGTTTAGTGAAGATACCAAGTGCGAATGTACCAGCTAAAGGCACTCCTAGAAGTCCGATATATTTAAGGAATAAATCCCAAGTTTCTTTTTGGTTAGTGTTAACAAAGTATAATGCAGCAATTGTTCCAAGTACACCTGCTACAATAATGATAACACGAGCTAATAGAACGTCTTGTTTAGCATCTTTACTTAGTCCAAAGAAACGTTGTTTAATATCAACTGTGATACAAGCAGAAATTGAGTTTAAACTTGATGCAATAGTTGATTGAGCAGCTGCTAAGATAGCTGCGATAACTAATCCAGCGATACCAGCTGGTAATGCTGTTAAGATGAAGTAAGGTACTAAAGCTGTTGTGTTAGCTGCTTTACCTACTACTTCAGCGTTCATGAAGTCTGGTAATTTTGTTACAG
>ERZ773212.901-NODE-901-length-14190-cov-4.912487_pt1 | contig 14190 bp, 12 predicted proteins | sample MGYA00581005_ERZ773212 | MGnify/ENA primary metagenome ERZ773212 (study PRJEB29015, sample SAMEA2738154) | human oral metagenome | biome: human oral; feature: human-associated habitat; material: saliva | place: China | collected 2196 ... | reverse complement strand
CTCGGAGCGATTAAGATAATCGGTCCCGTACAGGCAAGTTTTTGGCTGGGCTATCGAATGCAACTGACTGGAACAGAGGATCTCCCTTTTACAGGGGAGCCTCATAATCCAGACTATTATCCCAAGCTGTGGCAGGTAGCTGGTTTTGAGATCAAGGAGCGCTATCTATCCAATTTTTATCCCAAGGTTAGCAATAAAACTCATCAGGACAAACTAGCTCATCGCTTTGAGTCTTTTGAAGGAGCAGGATTCACTATTTGTTCTCCAAAGAAGAAGGAGTGGGAAGAAACTTCGCTACAGGTTTTTGAGCTTCTCAATCGCCTCTATCAAGATTTTCCGATTTACCGGTCGATTTCAAGTCAGCAGTTCAGTCAGATTTTTGAGAAATACCAGTATATTCTTGATTTCTCCATGGTTAAGCTGGCCTATAAAGAGGGCAAGCTAGTAGGTTTTCTGATTACCATGCCGGACTACGGCTCTCTGGTTTATAAAAAGCTGACTCCTCTTAACCTAGCCAAGCTTTTTTGGACCAAGCGTTTTCCCAAACGCTATACGATTATGTATCTAGGAGTAGATGAGCAATTCTTTGGATTGGGTTCTGCCTTGGCCTATCCGATTTTTAAAGAAGCACAGAGGCGACAGGCTTCAGCTATTGGAGCCTTGATTCATCAAAAGACTGTCACGCGACATTATGCAGCAGAACTGCAAGGAGACAAGCATGAGTATGGTCTCTTTGAGTTGGATTTAATAGATTATAATAGATTAGAATAACCAGCAATTTTTGCTGGTTTTTTCTTGCCTTTTACCAGAATTTTTGTTTAAATATATAATAAAGAAACAATTGTTGCGCAACAAATGTATCGGAAAGGGATGCCATGCCACCAAAAAATAAATTCACCAAAGAAGAAATCATTGAAGCTTGCTTAGATCTTGTTCGAGAAGAGGGGAAGTCAGCTGTTACTGCACGAGCAGTTGCTGCTAGATTGAAGTCTTCACCTAAGGTCATTTTTGGTCTCTTTGATAACATGGAAGAGCTTAACAAGGCCATTGTGATTGCTGCTGAGGAAACCTTTGTCAGACAAGTTGAAGTTGCTTTGCAGGAAGAAAAAGCCTTTCGAGCTGTAGGAATTGCTTATATCTGTTTTGCTGCTGAGGAGCCCCAGCTTTTCCAACTGATCTTTATGAATGAGCCTGAACGTGCAATTCATCAGTTTTCTGAATTTTTACCAATCAAAGATTATAGTTATGAAAAAATGATTTTGTCCATTCAAGAGGAATATGGACTTTCAAGACAGCTATCAGAGCAACTTTATCAGCATCTATTTATTTATTCGCATGGAATTGCCAGTATGACTGCTGCAGGAATCTATCGCTTTTCACCAGCAGAACTAACTGCCATGCTGACACAAGTTTTCACAGCACTTATAAAGGAATTATTAGGAGGAAATCATGATTGAACTAAAGGGAGTAAGAAAGTCCTACGGAGCCAATGAGGTTTTAAAAGGTATCGATTTACGGATAGAAGAGCAAGATTATCTAGTGATTTTGGGAGCTTCTGGATCAGGTAAGTCGACTTTGCTAAATATTCTTTCAGGCTTGGAAAAACCAGATCAGGGTGAAGTTTTATATGATGGGGCAAATATTGCGTCTTTGAGTGAAAATCAACTGACAAAGTTTCGCAAAGATAACATCGCTTTTATTTTCCAGCAATATTATTTATTGCAAGAGTTGACGGTAGAGCAGAACGTTAAAATGGGAGCCCATCTTGCAAAGAATCAGGATTACCTTCCAATCATCGAGGCCATGGGTTTAAAAGAAAAACTCCATCAATACCCTAGTGAACTATCGGGTGGAGAGCAACAACGCGTAGCGATTGCCAGAGCCTTGGCCAAGAAGCCAAAGGTACTTTTCCTTGATGAGCCTACAGGAGCTCTTGATGAGGCGACAGGCCGCCAGATTCTCTCCTACATTGCACAAATGAAAAAAGAGCTTGGATTTACCCTAGTGATGGTTACTCATAATGAGCATATTGCCCAGCTGGCAAATACTGTGGTGAGGGTAAATAGCGGGCAAATTCAGGACATCACGGTCAATGAAGAGCCAAAGAGCGTAGAAGAGATTGGGTGGTAGATTATGGTAATCAGTATCAAAGATTTACGGAAATTATCTGTTGTCTCCATTATCAGCTTTTGTGCAGTTTTGGTCTCGACTTTATTTATCAATTTTTACCTTGATCTTCAATCTATTGAGGTTGAGAAATTATCTCTACCAGCCAAGGCTTATTACGATGCGCAAGTTCTTATTGCTAAATTTGTCTCCTTGGTTAGTGGAGGAGTGCTTTCTCTCTTAGCTGTTCTTCTCTTATTCTTTTATATCAAGCAGTTTATTGATGATCATAAGGAAGAGTTAGGGATTCTCAAAGCTCTGGGCTACCAAAATGTTGAATTAGCCAAGCATTTCTGGATTTTTAGTTTCTCTGTTTTTCTAGGAGCCTTACTTGGGTTTGCTTCTTCATTCTTCTTTATGAAGGACTTTTATGATTTGCGCAATCAAAAAGGTCTCTTGCCTAACATTGAAATTCATTTTCATTGGCTATTGTTCCTCGCTATGGTCATCTTGCCGACTCTCGTATTTGCTTTATTAGGAATCAGCTATGCTTTGATTAAATTGAAGCAGCCAAGCCTTTATTTGCTGAAGAGATTAGAGTTGGCACAAGTAAAGCAAAAACATCGCACGACTAAAGCAAATAAGCCTTTTTTGAAAGAGTTGTGGTCTGTTCATTTTTATAAAAGGAAACTATTGATTTTCTTTGTTATCTTCGCAGCATTTTCTTTTGCAGCCATGATGCAGCTTTCCCTAGGAATGAAAGACTTTATAGATGGCACAATTCAAGTCATGATGATGGGAATAGGCGTTCTATTGTCACTTTCTATTTTGCTCCTTTGTCTAGGCACTGTCGTCCAAGAAAATAAAGCCAGTCTGGCTCTCATGAAAGCCTTTGGCTATAGCCAAAAAGAATGTAGTCTAGTTATTCTCACTCGTTATCGTCTGGTGGCTTATCTGGGTTTTGTCTTAGGGACGGTATATCAGTATGGTCTTATGAAGTTACTACTTAAAGTTATTGTAAAAGATGCTCAGGGTGTACCCGACTACTCATTTGATATTCAACTTTGCTTAATCGCCTTATTAACCTTTGTGATCTTGTATGAACTTTTGGTCACATACTATTTCAAAGCAATAAGACGAATGACACTCAAAGAGATTATGTTAGCTGAATAATAATCAATCTCCTTTTATAAGCGAAATCCCATTAGAGCTAAAAATTCTGGAAAAAATGCCTAGACTGTAAAAAGTCTAGGTATTTTTTCTGCTATTTATTTCTAATAAAACAATAATAATCCATCCGAGTTAGATAATAAAACAATTTGTAACTTTTTTGTAATGAAAGTAGACAAAGAATAGATAATTGCCACTAAAAAAAGTAGTTCACAAAGAGTCGATTATAATATTTTATGTTACAATTGATATGTATATGTCATATTTGCTTATCATATACAAATACATTCATTTTTAGTTTGGTAATAAATCTTGATTTAGAATCGACTGAAAATGAGGGGGTAGACAGATGATGGTGTGCCTGCCAGCATTTGTCGAAAATAAAATATAAAAAGAAGGAGGACCGCATTCAAGGTGAAACAAACTTATCATAAAGTGTCTCATGCTCTGATGACTTTGCTGCTTTTGGTATCAACCTTTATTCCCTTGTTAAGCTCAAGTCCTAGGGTTTCTGCTGCAGAGTTAGGTGATGGCGACTATCAACTAACTACAAACGTCACTATTAATACTAATCCTTTAAAGGATACTGGCTACGGTGAAGGTAAATTTTACATTGCGCCGACCTATACATTTGCAGATAGCAAAGTATTAAATAATGGTGATACAATGGTTTATCGTGTTCCATCACAGTTCAAAATTGAGCGAACTTTGGAGGAAAACATAAGCGCACCGGATGGCACTGTTGTTGCTAAGTTGGTGACAGATCCTGTTACAAATACAGCAACCATTACTGTCACAAATGCTGAGTATTTTGCGAAAATGTCAGATACCAAGCGTATTCAATCTTCTTTCACAGTGGTTTGGGCTGATAATATGCCTTATGACCAAGAGCAAGAAGTTAATTTCCCAGGTGCTAGAACCTATAGGCTGAAGCGCATCAAGGTTGATGAGGAGCCTCAGGGTTATTCCAAGTGGGGTGTTCAGGATTCTAAGGATCCAAACTACGTCAACTGGCGTATCCGTGTCAATCGCGATGTCCAAGACCTTGGTCAAGTTGTCATTGAGGATGCTATTCCAGAAGACCAAGAGCTGGATGAAGAGGCAGGTATTAAAGGTTACTACTTTACTGAGTGGGAAGGTGCTTCTGGCACACGTAAATCCTTTAACCCGAGCGATGTCGTTTCAATTACAGACTCCAATCATTTCACAGTTAATGCTGGGGATTTGAGTGGAAGAGGTATTTATGTTATCTACCGGACCCGTTTGACTGAGCCAGTAGATAAGGTAACCAAAAAAGCCTTTAACGATGTAACCGTTACATCTAATGGGCAAAAGATGCCTGATTTGTTAGCACGTCCATTCGCGCCTTTGACAACTCTTGATGGTGTTGGCGAAGGTACCCGTTCTGATGAAGTTATCTTCAAAGTCAAAAAGGAATTGACTGGCCGCAATTTGGAGGATGGTGAATTTACTTTTGATTTGATTAATAAGGATGACAATGACAAAGTTGTTCAAACGGTAACTAATAAAGCTGGTGCCGTAACCTTTAAGAAACTTCGTTTCAAAAAAGAAGGAACCTTTAACTACGTCATTCGTGAACGAGCAAGTAATCTGCCAGGTGTGACAAACGATGCCAATTCAGACATCAATGTTACTGTTACTGTAACAGACAACAACGGAGTTAAGACAGCAGCGGTTACCTATGACCGTGATGCTTTTACCAATACATACAAGTTAGAGCCAGCAACTGCAGCGATTACCGCTAAGAAAGTTCTGGATGGTAAAGCACTTGAAGCTGAAAAGTATACTTTCAAACTGACTGAGGTTGGCGGAAATAACTTGGAGCTTCAAGCAGCTAACGATGCCAATGGTGATATCAAGTTCCTTGGAATCAACTATGATAAAGAAGGCACTTATACTTACAAGCTGACGGAAGTAGCTGGAAATGAAGCTGGAGTGACTTATGACAGTGCAGAACATACTGTGACTGTCACAGTGACCGAAAACAACGGCAAATTGGAAGCTACCGTCGAAGGCAATAATCCAGTATTCACAAACACTTATAAAGACTATGGTGTCAGCTATGAGTTTCTCAGCAGCAATCCAGCCTTTCCAAATCTGCCAAAAGAAGTAACTGATTTGCTTCCAACAGATGCTAATCGCTACACTAGTGGTACTAATGTAGACGCTAAGCAGCCTGCTCAAACAAGTGTTACAGTTACTGAAGGCACATGGACTTTCGAAGGCTATGCGGAAACGAATAGCCAGACTGTTGCAGATAAAGACCTTAAATTTACTGGTAAATGGAATTTCACACCAGCACCAAAATATAAGGTGACTTATGAATTTGTAAGTGCAGATCCAAATCGCACCTTGCCAGCAGCTGTCACTGATTTGTTACCAACTGATGACAATAGCTACACTAGTGGTACTAATGTAGACGCTAAGCAGCCTGCTCAAACAAGTGTTACAGTTACTGAAGGCACATGGACTTTCGAAGGCTATGCGGAAACGAATAACCAGACTGTAGCAGATAAGGACCTTAAATTTACCGGTAAATGGAATTTCACTCCAGCACCGAAATATAAGGTGACTTATGAATTTGTAAGCGCAGATCCAAATCGCACCTTGCCAGCAGAGGTGACAGCATTGTTACCGACTGATGGCACTGAATATGCAGACGGTGTTGCCGTTCAAGCGGTTCAGCCAGCCAAGAAGACTGTTGCAGCAACTAATGGTACTTGGAAATTCCTCAAATATGACGCAGATAGTAAAACGATTGCAGGCGCAGATGTCAAATTTACAGGCACATGGACATTTGAAGCTAGTCGTCCAAAAGTACCAGGTACACCACCATCTTCTTCAGATTCGACACCACCGTCATCATCTGGTGATAAACCAGGCGGTTCGACTGATGGAACCCCAGGTAATTCGTCAGATAAAGATGGAAAAGATGTTACTGGATCAGTAACTGGCAAAAAAGTTTTGCCGAAAACTGGCAGTGAAACATCTATCTTTGCGATAGCAGCAGGATTTGCTCTGATTCTTTTATCAGCTCTTGTCTATCGTTTCAAAAAAGCTAATTAGTTTTAGCTAAACGAATCATCTCAGCTCGCTGAGATGATTTTTTCTTGTCTTTGTCATCATCTATTCTTGATAATGCGCTGACGGTTAAACTTATAAACTCTAAAATAAGCTGTCATTTAAATGGCTGTTTTTACGGTGGCTGACATTTGCTAAGCTTGATTTTACAGTCAATCAATACTTTGAAATAAAAGTGAATTCTTGTTTTATAAAGAAGATTTGTTATAATAAAATAAGAAAAAGTTTCTTTATTTAAAGGGAGATGTTGATGAAAAATAAGAAGTTTAGGGTGATTCATTTTTTGCCCCTATTTTTGTATCTACTGGTTTTTCAGTACGGTTATTGGGGAATTGATCCAGAACTGGGGGTTGCTTATGGTTATCTTTACCTTTTTCTTTTTTTAGTTCCTGTTGTCATTGCTTATTTTGTACTTGCTGTTATGAATTTTGCAACACTGATGGGGGAAGTTACTTATTTATTCAAAGGACAGCTGTTAGGGCATCTCTATCGACTTTACTTTTCTATCTTTTTCTTTTCGATTTTGTTTTGCGGTCTTAATTTAATTATTATCAGTTGATAGCTCCATATGGCCCTCAGATGGAAATTAGTGCTGGAGAAGCTTATAATCCCCTAGCACCTTATGCTATTCCTCTCTTGCTTTTTTTCTTAGGATTATTGGGCAATTTCTTCTTTTGGGAGTTGCAAAAGATTGAAGTTCAGAAGGAGAAAGAGTGGAAGTACGTCGATAGTAATTGAGGTGTTTTTATTGTTGTTAATCAATAAAAGCCTGCTGAAAATCTATTTGCTCAGGCTTTCTTTGTGCTATAATAAAGAAAAACGATGAGGAGACATACATGAACCAAACTGTTCAATATTTACAAGAATTAACAGCGATTCCTTCCCCAACAGGCTTCACAGCCGAGGTGGCTGACTATCTGGTAAAAACTTTGGAAGGATTGGGCTATGAGCCTGTACGGACTAATAAAGGTGGCGTCCATGTTGTGGTTAAGGGGGAAAATGACGCCCAGCATCGGGTAGTGACTGCCCATGTGGATACACTGGGGGCTATTGTTCGGGCTATTAAGTCTGACGGTCGTCTCAAGCTGGATCGGATTGGCGGTTTCCCTTGGAACATGATTGAAGGAGAAAACTGTCTGGTTCATGTGGCAAGTAGCGGTAAGACTATCAGTGGGACTATTTTGGTTCACCAGACTTCTTGTCATGTCTATAAGGATGCTGGGACGGTTGAGCGGACTCAGGACAATATGGAAGTCCGTTTGGATGAAAAGGTGACAAGTGAGAAAGAGACTCGCGATTTAGGAATCGAAGTCGGGGATTTTATTTCCTTTGATCCGCGTACCACAGTTACCGAGTCAGGCTTTATCAAGTCCCGCTTTCTGGATGACAAGGTCAGCGCAGCTATTTTGCTAAATCTTTTGCGCGTTTATAAAGAGGAAAATATTCAGCTGCCGATGACGACTCATTTTGCTTTCAGTGTCTTTGAAGAGGTTGGTCATGGGGCTAATTCCAGCCTGCCGGCGCAAGCGGTGGAGTATCTGGCTGTTGATATGGGTGCTATGGGTGACGACCAGCAGACAGATGAGTATACGGTTTCCATCTGTGTCAAGGATGCTTCCGGCCCTTATCACTATGAATTCCGCCAGCATTTGGTAAATTTGGCCAAGGAGCAGGACATTCCTTATAAACTGGACATCTATCCATTTTACGGGTCAGACGCCTCTGCAGCCATGAGCGCAGGAGCAGAAGTCAAGCATGCCCTGTTAGGCGCGGGCATCGAATCCAGCCACTCTTATGAGCGTACCCATATTGATTCAGTTGAAGCGACAGAGCGTATGGTCGATGCTTATTTGAAAAGCGAGTTAGTAAGATAGGCAAAAGCGGAGTCCTATGCTAAAGTTTCTAAAATATCTTTTAAGCTTACTTCTATTCATTCTAGTTCTTGCGTTTTTATACCATCAATATAGTCTGATCAAAGAGAAAAAGTTCCTCACCTCTAGTATCGGTCAGCGAGTAGAGGTAGACGGAAAGCAAATGAATGTCTATGTGGCTGGAAATGGACCGAAAACCCTGGTCTTTCTCTCGGGTAGTGGAACTAGTTCACCTATTCTTGATTTCAAATCCCTGTATTCCAAACTTGTAAAGGATTATCGAGTAGTTGTGGTAGAGAAGTTTGGATATGGCTTTAGCGATGACTGGTCTAAAGATCGTGATTTGGATACTATTCTAAGTCAAACAAGGAAAGCTTTACAGAAGGCTGATGTTAAAGGACCTTATGTTCTCCTTCCTCATTCTATGTCGGGATTAGAAGCCATGCATTGGTCTGCTTCTTACCCTAAGGAAGTTGAAGCGATTATTGGTTTAGATATGTCCTTTCCTCAAGCATACGATAAGTATAGACCCAATCAGCTTCTATATAAGACTTTGCAACTGGTTGCTAACTTAGGTCTAAGTCGCTGGCTTTATTCTCCAGATAAAGAGATTCATTCCTTGTCTAATGATTCTTTAAATCTAAAGGAAAGGTCGATTTATAAAGCTTTATTCTATCGACGCCCCTTATCTAATGCCGTAATAAAGGAAGCAGAAGAAGTAAAAAGTAATGCAAAACTTGTAAAGCAAGACAAAGTCCCTGCCATTCCTTATTTACTATTTGTATCTAATGGTCAAGGGACAGGTTTTGCTAGAAAGGACTGGCAAGATATGTCGAAAGACTTTGCTAAAGATCATAAAAATGTTCAGCTAAAATTTTTTGATGTTCCACACTATATTCATAGTTATATTCCTGATGATCTTGCTAAGGAAATAAGAAAATTTTTGAAGTAAGTTCTGGAAAGGATATCTAGCCGATTAAATAACAAAACAGCAGGTTAGACAACCTGCTGTTTTTCTAATATTTATTTTTTAAAAAAATTTTAATATAAATTTGTAGCTTGATGGGTTATAATAGATAATACACTCTAGGAATGAGATATAGAGATAGGATAGGTTTATGAGAAAACATAATAAAAAAAGAATTAATATAAAGAAACTGCTTTTCTTTAGCTTGCTTAGTTTTACAGTGGTTCTTGCCCTCTTTTTTGGAGTCAAGAGAATTTACTCATATTTTCAAGATAAGGAATACCAGGAGAAGATTGAAGCCTTAATTTCCAAGGAAGAGAAAAATTACGCTTCAAATACTGAGAAGAAGAGTAGACAAGAGGGCAGTCACTATATTGAAAGCTTCTATCCATTGCGGGATGGCCAAATCAATTCAATCGTAAAAGAAATGATGGATGCTGACAGTAAAACCATCAAGAATAGCCAGAAAAAAGATAGTAAGATTGATCAATTGACTTTCTATTATTCAGAAGAAAAAGATACCAGTCTAACTGATGTCGAAGAAGTTTTGGTTCATCGAAAAGATTATCAAGCAAAAAATAGGAAAATTAGTCCTGCTGAAACTCGTCAAATAGCTTGGAACTATCTAGGTTCAGATGGCAATCGTTTCACCTTAGATAAGGTCTTTCAGGATGCAGAAGTTGCAAAAGAAGTCCTCCTAAGTGAAATCTCTAGCCAACTCACCTTTAGACAGATAGATGAGATGGCTCAGACAGAAGTTCTTAACAATATGTCCGCGAGTGACTTAAGCCAGTGGAATTTCCGGTATGAGAATAGTCATTTTTCTATTAGCTTACCTAAAGAAATTCAAGGCTTGACTAGTTTAGATGTCCCTTTATCCAGCCTTTATAATCAAATCAACCCTTCTTATCTTAAAGGAATGGACTTGGAAGCATATCAGAATTATGAATCTAAAAGACATGAAAAAATGGTTGCTCTGACTTTTGATGATGGACCGGATGCTAAAACAACACCACAAGCGTTGGATATCCTAAAGAAATATGGTGTTAAGGCTACTTTCTTTATGCTAGGTCAAAATGTAGTAAGCAATCCAGACATTGTCAAGAGAGTAAAAAATGAAGGTCATCAAATTGGAATACATACATGGGATCATCCAGTTTTAACCAAACTTCCTATGGAAACAGTCAAGAAAGAAATTTTCGATACCCAGACGGCTATATATAATGTTGTAGGAATTAAGCCAACGATTACGAGACCACCTTATGGAGCTATTAATTCTACGATTCAAAATGCGATTGACCAATCCTTTATCATGTGGAATGTGGATAGTCTAGATTGGAAGACACGGAATACTAAAGCCATTATGCAGGAGGTTGCCAAGACCCAACCAGGCTCTATCATCCTCATGCATGATATACATCAGACCAGTATTGATGCCCTTCCGAGTGTCATCCAATATCTGCAAAATAATGGCTACACTCTGGTGACAGTCGATGAGTTGCTAGAGGGTCAGTTAGAGCCACATCGACTTTATTACAGTAGAAATTAATGCTCTATCTTATGGATCTGTATCTCTCCTTGCTCAAAGAAGAAGGAGTGCTTTCTGCTAGCTAACTTGATAATTACTTAAAAAAGCTTTGGAAATCTAATTTTCCAAAGCTTTTTTTATAAAGTTGATTTTAATCAGCTAGGTATAGTTCTTGATTTTTTAAGATAAGTTCACGAACAGAAGCATATTTTTTCAACGTTTTTAGTTCTTCTGGATGGCTGATGAGGGTGATAACAGAACCTTCCTTTCCCATCCGTCCTGTTCGACCAGAGCGGTGGGTATAGGTTTCGATATCGCGAGGAAGCTCATAGTTTACTACGCACTCTAGAGAGTCAATATCAATGCCTCGGGCAACTAGGTCAGTAGCCAGCAAGAGAGTAATCTGACGCTCTTTAAATTTATCTAAAATTACTTTTCGGAACTTAACGTTGACATCACTGGCAAGGGAAACAGCATTGGCTTCTCGGTACTGAAGTTTTTCTTCAGCACTACCCAGATCAGATAGAGCATTGAAGAAAACCAACCCACGAAATTCCTCAACATTAGACAGTTTACGCAGTAATTCCACCTTATCACGTTTTTCAACTTGTATGTAAAAATGCTGGATATTGTCCAAGACTTGATTATCAATGCTGATTTTTAGGGTATCTTCAGCAATTTTATTGTGGTCAAACTTAGCTGTCGCACTCATGTAGATCAACTGATGGTCACGTGGTGCATAGCGGACGATTTTATCAACAAAGTGATACTGAGAATCGCTGAGCAGTTGGTCAAATTCATCTAAGACAATCGTATCAACATTCATCATTTTAATTTTTTTCAGCTTGACCAATTCAAAAATTCGACCGGGAGTACCAATGATAATCTCTGGTCCTTTTTTTAGACGTTCAATCTGGCGTTTTTTACTGGATCCAGAAATGAATAGCTGAGCGTTCAAACCAAGCAAGTCTGCCCAGCTTTTGCAAACTTCAAAGATTTGTCCAGCTAGCTCAGTATTAGGAGCTAAAATCAAGAGCTGTTGAGCTTTTTTTGGCGTTAGCTTAAGAAGACTTGGAAAGAGATAGGCTAAAGTTTTGCCAGTACCAGTCGGACTGATCCCTAAAACAGACTTTCCTGATGAAATCGGCTCAAATATCTCTTCCTGTATACTTGTAAGTTCTAAAAATCCTAAGTCTTCTAATTTGTCTTGCCAAGAGTTAGGAAAATGTTTTTTAATCATAATCAACCTCAAATCTAATGCCAGCATCCTTGCGCATGGTCCACAATGTTTGGTGAACGGCAGATGCTGCTTTTAGCCATTCCTCATAAGCTGTTCTATCTTTTCCTAATAATACTGTCGCAAAAGCTTGAGCTTCCTCCTCCATGGTATGAGAAGCTTGCTGGATGGGAAGAACGGTTTCTTGTCCGTCTAGTCCTTGGAAAATAGCAGAGCTGATAAATTCAATACTGTCTAAAGTCAGAGTTCCCTGATCAGTGTAGATTTCTGCAGGTAGATTGCTATTGATGTTTTTTCCAGCCTGAATCCCGACTTGGAAATCAGGGTATATCAAAGCTCCCACTCCATTTAAGTCAACGGTATTAGGTAATTGTTGAGCACTGTATCGTGCAGATTGTGGGGAACCAAAAAGCCTAATAGCAGCGTAGACGGGATAGACACCTAGGTCCATTAAAGCTCCACCAGAAAACTTAGCAGAAAAGACATTAGGTTCTTTCCCTGAAAGTAGTGCCTGCATCTTAGAAGAATATTTGGCAAAGGTGAAGTGGGCTCCCCAGACAGTCTTGTCCTTGAGGAAGCCTTGAATAGTAGCGAAGGCTTCTTCATGATAGTTGCGGGCAGCTTCAAAAATATAAACTTCTTCTTGCTTAGAAAGAGCAACCAGTTCCTTCCATTCTTCAGGCAGCGACACAGCTGGTTTCTCAATAATAGCGTGTTTGCCTGCTAAAATAACTTGTTTAGCCTGCTCAAAGTGTAAGGAATTTGGACTGGCGATATAAACTACGTCAAGCGCGCTATTTAAAAAATTAGTCAAATCACAAAAAAGCTCTACATTTTGGTAATCTTGGGCAAAGGTTTGCGCAGTAGCTAGACTCCTCGAATATACAGCCTGTAGCTCATAATGGCCACTGAGCTTAGCGGCCTTGATAAACTCATGGGAAATCTGTCCTGTTCCAATAATACCTAATTTTAACATGCTTCCCTCCTTTAAAAATCTCTCTATTTTTTACTGATTAGCCCTTTCATTATACCATGATTTGGTGTAAAATAGATAAGATTAAAAATATTGGAGCAAGAAATGCAAAACAGACCTATTATTATTGGAGTGACCGGTGGATCAGGTGGTGGTAAAACCAGTGTCTCCAGAGCAATTTTATCTAATTTCCCAAATGAAAAGATTGCTATGATTGAGCATGATTCTTACTATAAAGACCAGTCTCATCTGACTTTTGAGGAAAGGATTAAGACAAACTATGACCATCCTTTTGCCTTCGATACAGATCTAATGATTGAACAAATCAAGGAGCTTTTGGCTGGTCGTCCTGTGGATATCCCCACCTATGATTATACAGAGCATACCCGTAGTAGCAAAACCCATCGCCAGGAATCTAAAGATGTATTTATCGTAGAAGGGATCTTGGTACTTGAAGACCAGCGCTTGCGTGACTTGATGGATATCAAAATTTTTGTTGACACTGATGATGATGTTCGAATCATTCGCCGGATCAAGCGAGATATGGAAGAACGTGGTCGTAGTCTGGATAGCGTTATTGAGCAGTATTTGGGTGTTGTAAAACCCATGTATCATCAGTTTATTGAGCCGACTAAGCGTTATGCTGATGTTATTATTCCTGAGGGAGCTTCAAACAAAGTTGCCATTGATTTGATCACAACTAAGATTGAAAAAATCTTAAAAGAAGCTAGAAATTAATGAGGAGGAAGTCTAGTAAGGAGCTAGACTTTTTAAATAAAATGAGAAATATTGTGAAAAGAGAATTTCATTCCCGATCTAAATTTTTTGCCTGTTTGCTGACATTTTGCGCGGGGTTTGTGGATGCCTATACCTTCATTGAAAGGGGAGGGACCTTGGTAGCTGGGCAAACAGGAAATGTTGTTTTCCTTTCAGTTGAATTGATTAATCATGAGACAAGAGAAATTGAAGTAAAACTGGCTACGATGTTAGCATTTATGCTAGGGATCTTTCTAATGACGGTTTTTCAAAATCTTTTCGAGAAATCCTGGTGGCGGCTTTCTAGCATTGTCCCACTGATCTTAGTAGCTTCTGTAATTGGTTTTTTGCCAGCCAACTTCGCCAACATCTATATCGTGCCTCCTCTTGGTTTTTGTATGGGCTTGGTAGCGACGGCTTTTGGGGAAGTAGATGGCATTGCCTATAATAATTCCTTTATGACAGGTAATCTTAAGAAGA
>ERZ773212.899-NODE-899-length-14194-cov-2.293797_pt1 | contig 14194 bp, 10 predicted proteins | sample MGYA00581005_ERZ773212 | MGnify/ENA primary metagenome ERZ773212 (study PRJEB29015, sample SAMEA2738154) | human oral metagenome | biome: human oral; feature: human-associated habitat; material: saliva | place: China | collected 2196 ... | reverse complement strand
TGAGTTTTTCCGCACCCGCCTGGTCCAAGATCACGCGCGAGTCGGTCAGCGATGAGGTGGCGAACGCTAGCCGGGACGGCACGTTGGTCTTAATCAGCCCGGTCACCACATCCACCGATGGGCGTTGCGTGGCCAAAACCAGGTGAATACCTGCCGCCCGGGCCTTCTGGGTGATGCGCACGATGGAGTCTTCGATCTCCTTCGGGGCGGTCATCATGAGGTCCGCTAACTCGTCCACGATACACACGATGTAGGGGTAGGCCTGGTATTCGCGTTGGGAGCCGGCGGGGGTTTCGATCTCGCCGGCGCGGATTTTCCGGTTGAAGTCTTTGATGTGCCGCACCCGGGCCGATTTCATGTCCAGGTAGCGTTGTTCCATTTCTTCCACCAACCATTGCAATGCGGCGGCAGCTTTTTTCGGCTGGGTGATGATCGGCGTAATCAGGTGTGGGATTCCCTCGTATGGTGTGAGCTCCACCATTTTCGGATCCACGAGAATCAGTCGCACATCCTCAGGGGTAGCGCGGGTGAGCAGCGATACCAGTAGCGAATTCACAAACGCTGACTTACCGGAGCCGGTGGAGCCCGCGACAAGCAGGTGCGGCATTTTCTGCACCGAATGGGCCACAAAATGCCCCTCAATGTCTTTACCTAACCCAATGAGCATGGGGTCCACGTCTTCGTGAATGGCTGGGTTATTGAGCACATCCGCCAACCGCACCATTTCCCGGTCGGTGTTGGGAACCTCAATGCCCACCAACGATTTTCCTGGGATGGGGGTGAGCAATCGCACGTTATCCGTGGCAACGGCGTAAGCCAAATTCGACTGCAAATTTGTGATTTTTGATACTTTCACGCCGGGGCCTAGCTGCACCTCGTAACGGGTTACTGTTGGGCCGCGGCTGAATCCCACCACGTGGGCGTCCACTTTGAACTCCGTGAACACGTCGGTGATGGCCTCAATCATGCGATCATTAGCCGCGGTTTGAGTCTTTGGAGGAGCCCCCGGGGTGAGCAGGGATGTGCTGGGGATTTGGTAGTCAGGTCCCTCCACCAAATGGTGCTTCCCCATCGCCTGCGAAGCCGTGTCGGCCGCCCCGTCTTCTGCCGACGAGTCAGCGGCGGCCGTATCGGCCAGGTCCACGGCATGTTTTCCAGCATTAGCTGCCCCCTGGGTTGGGCGCATAGCAATGGGTTCGGTGTCCGCTTCCGCATTGCCTGCTGTAATTTCGGCATTGTTGTGCCGACCTTGGGCCTGCCGGAGGTTCTTTTGCGACCGGGCCACGGCATCAGCCACACCAGCTGCCCCGGAAAGCGCAGCGGTACCGAGTTTTTCCGCGGACTTTACTGTTTGGGAGGCAACGTCCGCGGCGGCATCGGTCACCGCGTCAGCGACGGCACCGGTGGTGTTGGCTTTCGCCGCGGCGGCACCGGTTACTGCCGTGGATGCTGCGGTTGCCGCGGTGCCGGCGGCTTTGGCCACATCCGACACGGCTTTTGCCGCCGCCTGGGCTGCCCCTTGGGCGGGTCGCATGGTTTGGCGGGAACGCGGCCGGCGGGATCGAGCCGCCCGGGATGCGGTGACCGGCGGGAATTCATCGGTGTCGGTCGTTAACTTCTTGCGTTCCTCGGTGTTCTGCCGCGGAAAGGCAGAGGTTTCCGCATCGGAATAGCTGTAGTCGTCATAGTCGTCGTAATCATCGTACGGTTCCTCGTCGTAACGCTCTTGCTGTCGCCGCGGGGTTCGTCGGGGCCGGCGGGTTGGCACCGGGCGCCCCTCTGCGCGTGCCGCTATTTCCTGGTCAACATAGTCGTAGTCGTCTTCGTAATAATCGTCATAATCCTCGTCATCACGATGGCGTTCTATAAAATTACGAATAATAATGAATAGTTCCCGCACGCTAATGCCGGTCGCCTGCAACGCCCCGAAAACTATCAACAGCAGCAATAACGGGATGGCCAGGTATTCGGTAAAACCTGCGGCCAGCGGGCCACCAATCACAAACCCAATGACGCCACCGGCTTGCATGCGATCGCTCCACGCTTCGGGATTCCTCGCCATGATCTGCAATAGGCCCAACATGGCGGCAATGATGAGCGCCGAACCACCAATGGTGCGCATGCGATTTTGTGGATGCGGCTGGTAGCCCAGCATAAGTGCGACCGCCAACACGACGAGCGCGATGGGCAGTATCAACGCACCAGCCCCCATCAGCAGGTAGGTCATTGTGGCGATTGCCGAACCAATGGGGCCGGCGACTTCGAACCACACGGAGGCGCCCAGCACCACCGCCAACGCAATAAGGGCCAGCCCAACACTATCCGCATCGGGCTTTGTTTTTGCTGGTTCACCCTTGCCCGCGGGTTTTTTGCTGGCGGTCTTCTTTGCGGCCGTCTTTTTACTCGTCGATTTTTTGCCGGCCACCTCATTAAGCTCCTCAGTATCTGACGTATCATGTGACGCACGCGATGCCTTACGGTTCTTTACCAGTCGGGTGACATTGCCTAAGCCACGAGCGGTCACGCCAAAGGCCGCGGTCAAGCCCGCCCCAACCGCGGAAACCGCAGACCCGGTTCGTTCGCCAGAGGTTGCTGCGGCCCGTCGAGAAGCATAGCCCGTATCCTGACCGGAAGTAGAACTTACCGTATCCGACATGTCACATCATCTCCCGTCAAGCTGTTAGCGGAGCTGGATTCACCGGTGTCGGGGTGGGGCGTGCGGCTACCTTGCGCATCACCCGTCGAAGAAGTGCTTCTGACAGTCATGCATCACAGTGTAACCGCTTATGTCACTGCTTTCACTCACGCAACACTGAAAGACAACAATAAATTTTTGTCACATTATCTTGGGATGATAGCGAAAAATCTAGGCGAAATCCGCCCCTCCCCTACGCCGACTCACCGAAGGTTTCCGCACCACACCCGCCCGCATGAAGCTACGCTTGCGAACGACGAATCCCCGCCGATACATCATCCACCGTTACTTGTGCAACATCACGACCAAATAGCCATAAAACGATCCCCCCCACCGGGCCGCTGACGGTCGCCACGCCACTGCCGTTGTGCGCTACCCCCCGTTTATCGTGTACCACTACCCGCGGCCACCCATCGGGCTGTACCACCACCGGCACCGTCGAAGAACGAAGCAGCATCTTCGACATGGACTTCAGGCCGCGCAATAACACCTGTTCATCTGCCCGCCCCACATACTGCGGCTGATCTGCTTTCCCCGGCTGAGCCCGGAAAACATCCTCATAGTGCACAAAATGTTCGACCGCGTTCAACCACTGATCCGCCTTCGCCACCGGCCACAACCGTGACCCCCGCTCCCACCGATCCACCAATTCGGTATACGGCACGGTGGCCTTCAGCTGCTGGGTTTGGGCCGCTAATTTAGCCGATAGTTGCGGCACCATCATTCCGGCGGCAGCCAACGGGTAATTTTCCCGAATGACCAAATGTATGATCAGATCCAGTGTCGTCCACCCTTCGCAGAGTGTGGGCGCATCCGGACCAACCTCACGCAGCAAGTGAACGAGTTTGTGGCGTTGCACATCAGAAAAAGTCATGTCACACAGTGTAATCATCAGGCGACATGACTTTAATTAGCTCCTAGGCTACCTTCCAGTTACAGCCAGCTAGGGTGGTTTAGAGGCTGGGGCGGCTGCGTTTCACCTCATCATCATCGATGGGTGAATGCACGTCCGAGCTCATGGGAACAACGGTGGGCATAATCATGGGGTTACGCCGCCACGTCTGTTCCACATACCGTGACACTTTCCGACGCAGGTGCTGCACCATGCGGTAGGGATCGTTTTCGCCCTCAGCGGCCAAATCATTCATGGTGTTCTCCACCAGGTTTTGGACCTCCGGCATCATGGTTTTCGCATCGTCGGAGAAGCCCTTCGCATGCACCGTTGGGTGCTCCAACAGGCGGCCGGTGCGGTTGTCAATCACAGCAGTGATCGAAATCAGACCCCCTTCACCCATCGACGTGCGATCGTCAAGAACCTCCTGGTCGATATCGCCCATGGTCACGCCGTCCACATACAGGTTGCCCACGGGGATCTGGCCGGCGACGGAAATCTTACCGTTCACCATGTCCACCACAACACCGTTTTGGGCCAACACCACCTGGTTTCGGTCCACACCGGTGGCAATGGCTAGCTCCTTATTGGCCCGCAAATGCCGCCATTCACCATGCACCGGCATGGCGTTCCTCGGCCGCGCCGCATTATAGAGGAACAGCAACTCCCCGGAATAGCCATGGCCCGAAGTGTGCACATTGGCATCCTTATTGGTAATCACCGTGGCACCAATCTGGGCCAGCATATTGATCACACCAAACACCGCTTCCTCATTACCGGGCACCAACGACGAGCTCAGCACAATCACATCCCCATCACGCACCGTGATCTGCCGATGCTCCCGGCGCGCCATGCGCGACAGGGCAGCCATGGGTTCACCCTGCGTACCGGTGGTGATGAGCATAACCTTATGGGGCGCCATCTTGGTGGCGTCATCCATGCTGACAATGGTGCCACGAGGAACCCGAAGGTAGCCGAGTTTTTCGGCGATTTCCATGTTGCGGATCATGGAGCGACCATTAAAGGCCACCTTGCGGCCGGCAGCGACAGCCGCATCCACCGCGGCCTGCACCCGGTACACGTTGGAGGCGAAGCAAGCGAGGATGACGCGTTGTTTCGCATCCGCCACGATGCGTTTAAGGGTTGGGGCGATGGCGGATTCGGAGCCGGAGATTCCAGGGGTGGTGGCGTTGGTGGAGTCGCACAGGAACAGGTCGATACCTTCGTCGCCGAGGCGGGACAGGGCCGGCAGGTCGGTGGGTCGACCGTCTGGTGGGGTTTGGTCAAGTTTAATGTCGCCGGTCATGACGACAAGGCCCGCCTTGGTTTTAATGGCGATACCGAGGCAGTCGGGTATAGAGTGGTTGACCGCCCAGAAGCGAAGGTTGAACGGCCCCCGGTTCTCCATGGAGGTGTTACCCACCTCGATGAGTTTGGGACGCTGGTGGTGTTCCCGACACTTAGCGGCGATCAAGGCCAGGGTGAATTTGGAGGCGATGATCGGCAGGTCGGGCCGGAGTTTCAGCAGCCAGGGGATGGCGCCAATATGGTCTTCGTGCCCATGGGTGATGACGAGGGCGTCAACGTTGCCGATTTTGTCTTCGATGGGGCCAAAATCGGGCAGGATGAGGTCGACCCCGGGTTCGCCGGAGGAGGGGAAAAGCACACCGCAATCCACGATGAGAAGGCGGTTATTATATTCGAAAACGGTCATGTTGCGGCCGATTTCGGATATGCCACCGAGCGCATAGATGCGCAGCCCGTTTTTGGGTGGGTTTTTCGGAAGGGGTAGCCGCCCGGTCAGGTCGGCGCCTTGCATGGATTTGACCACATTGCGCCGGTTACGGTTGTCTCGCCCGACGGGTCCCGAGCCCCGACTGGTGGGTTTTTTCAGGGTTTTAGAGCCGCCGGTTTTTGGGGATGTGGTGGTTTTCGTGGCGGTTTTTGCCGCACCAGTTTTGGTTGTGGTGGTTTTCGGCGCACCAGTTTTCGAGGTTTTGGGCGTGGTTTTTGCTGCGGCTTTCGCAGCGGTGGGTGCCTGGAATACCGGCGATTCAGCAGCCTCCGGGGGTCCCGCTTTACGGGTAACCTTTCGGGAACGACTACGGGGTTCAGTCATATTATAAAACTCCAGATTTTTCCATGTTATGGCGTAGCGCTTCGATCTCATCCGTGGTTGCCGCCATCACTGGTAGGCGAGGAGTCCCCATGTCGAGGCCTTGGAGTTTGAGGCCGGCCTTGGCCATGGTGACTCCGCCTAGTTTTCCTTGGGCTGCTACCAGTGGGTTGAGTGAAGCGTTGATCTTGCGCGCTTGGGCAAGGTCGCCATTATTAAACGATTGATGTAATTGGACAAGTTGTGCCGGTGCGAGATGGCCGATAACTGAAATGAATCCGGTGGCGCCTACACTTAACCAGGGAAGGTTGAGAGGATCGTCACCGGAGTACCAGGCCAAACCGGTTTCCGCAATGAGGGCGGTTGCCTCGGCAATGTTGCCTTTGGCATCTTTGACGGCTTGGATGGTGGGTAGTTCAGCTAGTCGACGCATGGTGTCGGCGGCGATGGGCACTACTGACCTAGGCGGAATGTCGTATAAGCATACAGGCAGGTCAGTTGCCTGCGCAACTGTCGCAAAGTGATGGTAGATGCCTTCCTGGCTTGGTTTGGAATAATAGGGTGTTACTACCAGGAGGGCGTCGGCCCCGGCTTGGGCTGAGGCGCGTGCTAGTTCTACTGACGTGGCGGTGTTATTAGTGCCGGCGCCGGCAATAATTTTGATGCTGTCGCCGACTTCGCGGCGGACAGCGGTGAGCAGGTCGAGTTTTTCCGACAGCGTGGTAGTAGGTGATTCTCCGGTAGTGCCTGCTAGCACTAGCGAGTCGACGCCGTGGTCGACAAGGTGACGGGCCAACTGGGTGGCTTTGTCAAGATCCACATTATTTGTGGTAGTGAAGGGGGTAACCATTGCGACGGAAATTGTGTCGAATACGTCGGCACCCGTCTTCGCTGCCAAACCTGTGCTCATGAACAACAAGGTTACCCCGTTTGTGTGGATTACTTGTAACTTAGCAGATAAATTTCTGCTGAGTGTGCCTAAAAGTCGGTGACGTATGGGCTGGTTGCCATTTCCGTTCCGTCAGCAAGGGCGGCTATTTCGAAGTCGCTGAAGACTGTGGGGGCGGCGGTTTTAAGGAGTTTCAAGCAGGCCACGGCGAGTTCCCGGATTTCCACATCGGCGTGTTCGGTGGCGCGCATGCCGATGAAATGCCGCCAGGTGCGGAAGTTCCCGGTGACCACGATGCGGGATTCGGTGGCGCGCGGCAGGATGGCTTGGGCTGCCTGGTGTGCTTGTTTGCGTCGGAGTACCGCGTTGGGTTCGTCACGTAGTTTGAGTTCCAGGGCGGCGAGGAGTTCGTCGTAGGCCAGCCGGGTGTTGTCGATGGCGCGGAAAAATACTTGGGATAGTTCCGCATCGTCGGCGATGAGTTTCGGCACGGCAACTTCGGATTCTTCGGGGTGGACGAAGCGTTGGGAGAGTTGTGAGAAGCTGAAATGCCGGTGGCGGGTGAGTTCGTGGGTTGCCCCGCGGGAAATACCACGCACATAGATGGTGGCGGTGGGGTGTTCCAGCAGGGCAAGGTGCCCGACTTCCATGATGTGGCGGATGTAGGCGTCGTTGCTTCGGGTTCGGGGGTTGGGTTTGTTGAAGGTTTCGTAGCAGGCACGACCTGCGAATTCAACGAGCGCTTCTGGATCAGTAGCTGCGTCGGTTTCCCAACCGATATCGGTTGGGGGGTGGAATTGGCTGTGTGCCACTAGTTGCACGTGAAGGTGTGATGCCTGCGCCATGGTTTAGATTCCCAGGTAGTGTTCCAGGCCGACGGTAAGCCCTGGGTGGGTGCCCACGTTGCGTACACCGAGGAGGACACCGGGGATAAAGGACATGCGGTCGTAGGAGTCTTGGCGGATGATGAGTGTTTGCCCTTGGGAGCCGAAGATGACTTCTTCGTGGGCGACCATGCCGGTCATGCGTACGGCGTGGACGGGGACGCCGTCAACATTGGCGCCGCGGGCGCCGTCGAGGGCTTGGGTGGTGGCGTCGGGCATGGCAGGCAGGTGGGCGGCGCGCCGGGCGGCGGCGATGCCTTCGGCGGTGTGGATGGCGGTGCCGCTGGGGGCATCGAGTTTGTTGGGGTGGTGGTATTCGACGACTTCGGCGGAGTCGAAGAAGCGGGCGGCCTGTTTTGCGAATTGCATGGTGAGGACCGCGGAGATGGCGAAGTTGGGGGCGATGAGGCAGTTGGTGTTGTTGCTGGTGGCCCAGGCTTCGACTTGGGTGAGGCGTTCGGGGGTGAATCCGGTGGTGCCGACCACGCAGTGAATGCCATGGGTGAGGCAGAATTCGAGGTTGTCCATGACAACGTTGGGGGTGGTGAAGTCGACGATGACGTCCACCTGAGCGTCGATAAGCGTTTGGAGGGTGTCGTCGCGGTCGATTTGGGCGACGAGTTCCAGGTCGTCGGCGACGGTAACGCCAGCAACTACGGCTTGTCCGACTCGGCCTTGTGCTCCTAGGACGCCTACTTTGATGGTCATGGTGTTCTCCTTAGCATGCTTTTCGACGATATTTGTTTCGCAATAGCAGTCTAGTGCAGAAAGAAACTCGCCATCAGAATAAGCCCACCACCTGGTGGGTGATGGGCTCGTATTGTGCGGTGTTACAGATTAGATGCTGTCGCCGCTGAGTCCGAGGGAGATTTTGCCACGGTTGTCGATGTCGAGGATTTCCACCTCGATCTTGTCGCCAACATTGACAACGTCTTCGACTTTTTCGACACGTTTACCGCCGCCTAATTTGGAGATGTGCACCAGGCCGTCGCGGCCGGGCAGCAGGGAGACGAACGCGCCGAATGGGGTGGTTTTGACGACGCTGCCCAGGAACCGCTCCCCTACTTTCGGTAGTTGGGGGTTGGCAATGGCGTTGATTTTTTCGATCGCAGCGTCGGCGGCCTCACCGGAGGTTGCGGAGATGTATACGGTGCCGGCTTCTTCGATGGACACCTCGGCGCCGGTTTCTTCGGTGATTTGGTTGATGGTTTTACCCTTCGGGCCGATGACCTCACCGATCTTCGATACTGGCACTTTCACAGAGGTGATGCGGGGCGCGAATTGGCTCATTTCGTCGGGGATGTCGATGACTTCAGCCATGGTGTCGAGAATGGTGAGCCGGGCGTCCCGGGCTTGCGCTAACGCGTCGGCTAGCACTTTGGAGGGGATGCCGTCGAGTTTCGTATCGAGTTGCAGGGCGGTAATGAAGTCGGCGGTGCCCGCAACTTTGAAGTCCATGTCGCCGAATGCGTCTTCGGCGCCGAGGATGTCGGTGAGCGCCACATAGCGTTCCTTGCCGTTGACCACATCGGACACGAGGCCCATGGCGATGCCGGCGACAGGGGCTTTGAGCGGCACACCGGCGTTGTAGAGAGACAGGGTGGATGCGCACACGGAGCCCATGGAGGTGGAGCCGTTCGAGCCAAGCGCTTCGGAAACTTGCCGGATGGCGTAGGGGAATTCCTCCCGGGAGGGGATGACGGGCACGAGGGCGCGTTCCGCTAAGGCGCCATGACCGATTTCACGACGTTTCGGGGAACCAACCCGGCCGGTTTCCCCGGTGGAATAGGGCGGAAAGTTGTAGTGGTGGATATAGCGTTTGGTGGTGGTGGGCGTGAGCGAGTCGATTTGTTGTTCCATCTTCAACATGTCGAGTGTGGTCACACCCATGATTTGGGTTTCGCCGCGTTCGAAAAGGGAAGAGCCATGGGCGCGGGGAATCAGATCAACTTCTACCCCCAGATCCCGGATGTCAGTCACGCCCCGGCCGTCGATGCGGAAATGCTCCGTCAAAATCATATGGCGCACAATTTTCTTCATGACGGCGCTGTAGGCGGCCCGGATTTCTTTTTCAGCGTCGGCTTCGCCCAGATCCTCGGCGAATTTACCGATGAGGCCATCCATCACCTGTTCGAGGTAAGCGTTGGTGGCTTCGTCGCGTTCTTGCTTGTCTTTGATGGTCAGCAGGTCACGGAGTTTTTTGGTGGCTTTGCGTTCTACTGCTTGGTAGATGTTATCGCTGTATGGTGGGAAGAGCAGGAATTCTTGAGGTTCTTTGGCCACTCGGTCGGCGAGGCCACGTTGGGCGAGACAGAGGAGTTCGATGACGGGTTTCGCAGCTTCCAGGCCTTCGGCGACTACTTCCTCGGTAGGGGCGGGTTTACCTTCGGAGATTTTATCAATGACCCCTTCGGTGGCGCCGGCCTCGACCATCATAATGGCAACATCATTGAAGACTTTCTTGCCGACTTTTTTCTCCACAATGCGACCGGCAACAACGAGTTCGAAAATGGCTTCCTCGTGTTGCGCGTGGGTGGGGAATGCCACCCATTGCCCTTTCGGATGTTTCTTGTCCGCAATCAATGCCATGCGCACGCCCCCCACCGGGCCGGATACTGGCAGGCCAGAGAGTTGGGTTGCGGCGGATGCGCCGTTAATGGCAACCACATCGTACATGTCTTTAGGGTCGATGGATAAAACCGTCACCACAACTTGCACTTCGTTCCGCAGCCCTTTGACAAAGGTTGGACGCAATGGACGGTCGATGAGTCGGCAGGCGAGAATGGCTTCGGTCGACGGTCGTCCTTCCCGCCGGAAGAATGATCCAGGAATCCGCCCTGCGGCGTACATGCGTTCTTCCACATCTACGGTCAATGGGAAAAAATCGAAGCCTTCCCGGGGTTGTTTCGAAGCCGTGACGGTGGACAGCAACATGGTGTCTTCGTCTAGGTAAGTGGTGACGGAACCGCCTGCTTGGCGGGCTAATTGTCCCGTTTCAAACCGGATAGCGCGGGAACCAAAGTCACCATTGTCGACGGTGACGGTGGCTTCGGTAATACCAAATTCGGTATCCTCGTTATAAGAAATTGCTTTCCTGGTGTTTTTATTGCTCATAGCGCACGTCTCCTCTGTATTGTCGTGGCTGCGACGGTCATCGGTGCCGTCTGTCAAGATTGATTTCGATTCTTTGGAAAAACACAACGATGAAAATCATAACATAGCCACAACTGCTATGGAATTTGCTTTTATGCTTTTGCCTGCGGGTTCAAGAAATAACAAAAACGCCCTTCACCACTTGTGAGCGGTAAAGGGCGCAAGGCACGGTTAATGCTTAGCGACGCAACCCCAGGCGGGAAATCAGGTCACGGTACCGGTCCACATTATTGGCGGCCAGGTACTTCAGCAACCCACGGCGGCGACCCACTAGCAACAGCAGGCCACGACGGGAGTGGTGGTCATGCTTGTGGAACTTCAGGTGTTCGGTCAGGGCGTTGATCCGGGAGGTCAACAATGCCACCTGTGCTTCGGGGGAACCGGTGTCGGTCTCGTGGAGACCATACTCGGCTAGGATTGCTTTCTTCTGCTCGGCGGTCAACGCCATAGGAACTACTCCTTGATACTATTTCAGTCCACACTACATACTACTAACAGCCACATAAGCTGCTATTTCCCAACTGTTGTGAACCCCAGTACGGGAAACCTCAAGCATCGTAGCACATATTACAAACCTGCGGCGACTTTCCCTACCCGGGTCATAAACTCGGTCAGGAATCGGGGCGCATCCACTGCGACCGCCACCCGAGTAGTTGCAGACTCGCCCATCCGGGTTTCGTCCCCAATGGTGCGGCCTCTGGTCGGGCCTTCTAGATCCACCTTCAGATTGATGGGCAGAAGTGTCACTAATGTTGGATCGATGGCAACACCTACCGCAAGCGGGTCGTGCAGACCACAACCACCCAGTTCAGGAGCTGTGGCCTCGTAGGCCTTGATGTAATAGTCGGTAGCATCAGCTAAAAGCTGACCTGCCAGCGTCCCATATTCCCGCCACTTGCGAGTTTCCTCATAGGTCAAAAGGGTTTGCAGAGTGACGTCCAAACCAATCATGGTCACATCCTTGCCATGCCGCACCATGATGTCCGCAGCCTCTGGATCCTGGCTGATATTTGCCTCCACGCACGCGTTCACATTACCCGGCACTGCGAGTGCCCCACCCATGAACACGATATGGGCCCGCTCCGCGAATTCCGGCGACCTACGCATGGCGGTAGCAATGTTCGTCATGGCGCCGGTGGGGACGATCACCAGGTCATCACCGTACTTAGCAACACTATCGATAAGGAAGTCCACCGCCGATTGTTTCTGACAGCAAGCAGCAGCGTCCGGCACAGTCACATCCCCGATACCGTTGGATCCGTGAATGAATTCCGAGATGGGCAACACTTCGAAACCATCCTTAGCCAGGGCATGCGATTCCCCCACAAACACCGGAATGTCCGGCCGGCCGAAGAGCTCCAACAAGGCAAGATCGTTACGCACCCCGTCTTGCACGAGCACATTCCCGTAAGTGGCGGTGATCCCAATGAGCTCCAATTCGGGGGATCCCAGCGCATAAGCCAGGGCCAGGGCATCATCAATACCCATGTCTAAATCTAAAATAATCTTTGTCATTTTTACTTCTCCACCTCTAGGATTCGTAGCGTTTCAGCAACATCCTGGTGAATAGCAGCCAATAGTTCGGGAACACCGGTGAACTTTTCCATGCTTCGCACCCAGTCCACGAACTCCACCACGACCGTGTGCCCATAAAGATCGGCGTTTTTACCAATCACATAACTTTCTACGCTGCGGCGTTTATCGCCAAATGTAGGATTGTGCCCAACCGAGATTGCGGCTGGGTACCGTACTCCCTGCTTCATGTCACCGTCGATAGGTGCCTGCGATATCACCATTAACCACCCAGCGTACACAGCGTCCTGGGGCAACGCTACCAAATCGGAGAAATATAAATTGGCTGTTGGGAACCCCAATTCCCGCCCTCCACGGCCGGCACCTCGCACCACTTCACCGGCAACAGAAAATTCCCGCCCCAACGCGGCATTTGCCTCCCGCACCTTACCTTCACCCAGCAAACGCCGAATCAGCGTGGAGCAAATCACCGCATCATCCTCCACTAACAAATCAATGACATGCACCTCAATACCATACTTGTGGCCGAGTTCCCTCAATACTTCCGTGGTACCTGCGGCTTTTTTGCCGAACGTAAAATTCGAGCCCACCACCACGGCCCGGGCTTTGAGCGTATCCCGAACAATCTGGAGGAAAAATTCTTCCGGGCTTAGCTGCGCCACCGCAACATTAAAACTCATCGCCAAAATATGGTCGATCCCCTGGGCAGCAGCTAACGACGCTCGCTGCGTCACCGTCCCCAACAACGGTGGCATCCGATCCGGGCGCAACACCGCCAATGGATGCGGGTCAAAAGTAAGCAATATGCTGGGTAGACCCAATTCATGCGCCCTGGTTGTTGCGGCCGCCAACAATCGACTATGCCCCCGGTGCATGCCATCGAAAACCCCAATGGTCACAACGGAACCGGTCAAATCCTTCGGTACTTCAGTAATCCCATGCCAAATATCCACGGGATTAAGACTACGTGATGAACGGCAAACCACATAGACTAAACTGTCATGACACAAGCCTCCCCAGATCCATTAGCCACCTCCGGCCTTGTGGTCGTCGACAAGCCAGCAGGAATGACCTCACACGATGTCATTGGGCGGCTGCGTCGCATCTTCCACACCCGACGCGTCGGGCATGCCGGAACCCTTGATCCGCTCGCCACCGGGGTGCTCATTGTTGGCATAAACCGGGGCACAAAATTCCTCACGCACCTTGTTGCCGCCACAAAATCGTACCAAGCCACCATCCGGCTCGGCATGGCCACCACCACCGATGACGCCGAAGGCGCCGAAATAAGCCGTGCCGACACAACCCACCTCACCGACGACGATATCACCGCCGCACTTTCCCAATTTATTGGACGCATTATGCAACGACCCGCCGCGGTCAGCGCCATCAAAATCGACGGCAAACGCGCCCACGAGCGCGTGCGTGACGGTGAAACTGTTGATATTCCCGCGCGGCCGGTGACAGTGCACCGTTTCGACGTTCTGGACCAACGGTCGGTAGACGGATACATAGACCTTGACGTCGACGTATTCTGCTCCTCTGGAACCTACATCCGCTCCCTCGCTCGTGATCTTGGAAACGCATTAGGGGTTGGTGGACACCTCACGGCGCTCCGGCGAACCACCGTTGGCCCGTTCGATCTCACACACGCACGGACCCTTGAGGAACTAGAAGACAACCCGCAGCTATCCCTCACACTCGACCAAGCTCTCGCGGCGTCCTTCCCCGTCCTGCGGGTTAGTGGAGAAGAAGGGCACAAACTCGCCATGGGGCAATGGCTCGAACCACGCGGACTGAAAGGAATTCACGCAGCCGTGACGCCCGATGGGCAGGCCGTGGCGCTTGTCAAAGAAAAAGGAAAACGACTAGCAACCGTGTTTGTGGCGCGACCGTCAACGTTGTGAGATGCCAACAACATCTACGCTTGATGCACTATTTTCTCATTCACTGCGTGCCGCAGACGTCACATCCCCACGAAACCAAGCGCAAGCATAGGCCCTACGCCAAAAGCCACGTTAACAATCCAGTG
>ERZ773212.898-NODE-898-length-14210-cov-4.920805_pt1 | contig 14210 bp, 10 predicted proteins | sample MGYA00581005_ERZ773212 | MGnify/ENA primary metagenome ERZ773212 (study PRJEB29015, sample SAMEA2738154) | human oral metagenome | biome: human oral; feature: human-associated habitat; material: saliva | place: China | collected 2196 ... | reverse complement strand
CCTGCCGGTAAAGTCTATGTAAAAGAGATTAAAGCAGCAAAGGGTTATTTGTTAAATACAAATATTTATCCAGTAACAATTAAAGCTGGTGAAACAATTCCACTTACTATCAAGAATGATTTAGACATTGTTGAGCCTGTACTTACTAAGACAAGTGATGTTCAAACTGTTAGAATTGGATCTACAGTTAAGTATACTGTAAAGATGACAAATCCTAGCACTACTGGTACTGCTTATGGTGCTATTCTTGAAGATAATCTAGAAGCTGGAAATTCAGCACATATTGTAGCTGATTCAGTAAAAGCAGATTTAGATGGAACTGCAGTTACAAATACCACTGTTACTGAGAATAGTATTAAATCTGCACCAGTAAATCTTGGTCCTGGTCAAGTTCTCACTGTAACATACAATGTAAAAGTAACTAAGAACTTACCTAATGGAGAGCTAAAGAATACTCTTGGTAAAAATAGAGGTCTTCATCAAGAATTTAATATTCAAACTACTGTAGAAAATGGTACAATAGATCCATCAATGGCTCGTATTTATCTAAATGAAAATAGAACAATTAATTATCAACCAAATACTGGATATAGATTATCTAAAGTATATGTTGACGGTGCTGAAGTAAATAAAGATAACTTTACAAGTTCTTATGAATTTAGAAATATTGATCAAGATCATAGAATTCATGTAGTATATGAGCCAAATCCAAATGTTGAACCTCCAGTAAAGACATTTGATAAGCAGTCATACCACAAAGGCGAAACTGTAAAGAATGAAATTCTTGTTAATCAATCAGGAAAAGAAGGTTCAACTGCTAGAAATGTTGTTGTAACTGATAAGAATACTCCAACATTGAAAATCAATTCAAGTACTATTAGAGCTGAAATTGTTGGAACTCATGGTTCATCTGAACCTAAAGTTAATGCTGCAAGTGCTGAAACTGGTGAATTTACTGTAACAGTTGATGAACTTAAAGGTGGAGATAAGATTAAAGTTACATTTGACGGTGAAGCTTTAAATACTGCTGAAAAGATTACAAATACTGCTAAGGTAACTTCTGAAGGTAAAACACAAGAAGTAACTGCAGAAGCAACATCTACATTTAAGATTACAACAAATGTAGTAAATGGAACAATTGATCCTTCTGTAAATGGAATTCCATATAATAATGATAAGACTATTAATTATCAACCAAAGGATGGTTATAAGCTAAAGAAAATTACTGTAGATGGAAAAGATGTAGATATTACAACTGCTCCAAGTAATTATACATTCTCTAAGATTACTGGTGACCATGAAATTACAGTAGTTTACGAAGGTGCTCCTAATGTTGGTACTCCTGTAAAGACATTTGACAAGAAGTCATACAATAAGAATGACATTGTAAAGAATGAAATTACAGCTGAGCAAAAAGGTAATAGTGACTCTATAGCTAAGAATATTGTTATTTCAGACAAGAATACAGATTCTCTTAAGATTGACACTGACACTATCAAGGCTAAGATTGTAGGAACAAACGGTTCTTCTGAGCCAGTAGTAAAGGTAGTAAATAAGGAGACTGGTGAGTTCACAGTAACAATCGCTGAATTCAAGGGTGGAGACTCTGTTAAGATTGCATTTGATGGTAAAGCTCTAAATACTACTGAAAAGATTACCAACGTTGGTAGTCTAACAGGTGATAATCAGACTAAGTTAGATTTCTCTGCAGAAGCAAATCCAGTATTTAAGATTACTACTAAGGTTGTAAACGGAACTATTGATCCAGAAGCAAATGAATTAGCATATAATTCTAACAAGAAGATTTCATACCAACCAAAAGAAGGTTATGAACTTGACACTGTAAAGGTTGATGGTAAAGAAGTAAGCAAGGAAGATTTCAAATCTAGCTATGACTTCAATAAGATTACTGATAACCACGAAATTGAAGCAGTTTACAAAGGTACAAATAAACCATCTTTAGATAAGAAGTTTGATAAGAAGGAATACTCAATTGGTGAAACAATTAAGAATATTATCAACTTTAAGAATGATGGTAATAAAGATGCTAAGGTAAATGATGCTAAGGTAAAAGATACTCCAGGAAATGGTGTTAAGATTAATACTGACACTATTAAGGTAAATTATACTGGACTTGGTAAGTATGTAATTAATATCGTAGACAATGTTACTGGTGCATTTGAAGTTGTATTTGACTTCTTTAGCGGTGGAGATGAAGCTACAATTACTTACGATGCTGTAATTGAAAAGAATGTAGAGACAATTGAGAATACTGCTTCTGCTGAAGGAGTTGGTATGAATAAGATTGACTCTAAGGCTGTAGCTACACCTAAGTACAAGATTACTACTGAAGTAGTAAATGGTAATATTACACCAAATCAAGATGTAGTTAAGGGTGGAGACAGTAAGATTGAATATACTCCAAAAGATGGATATAAGCTTTCTAAGATTACTGTTGACGGAAAAGATGTTGACAAGTCTAAGTTTGATAAAGAGTATAACTTTACAAAGGTTTCTGAAGATCACAAGATTAAGGTAGTTTATGAAGGAATTCCAAGACCTACAATTAAGAAGAGCTTTGATAAAGAGTCTTATAAGGTTGGAGAAACAATTAAAGCTACTGTAGACGTTGCTGAAACTGGACATCCAAGCTCAGTAAGTCATGACATTGTAGTATCTGATGCAAATCAGACAGGATTTAAGATTAAGACTGATACAATTAAGGCTGCTGTAAGCAAGTCAACTGAAAGACCAGATGTTAATGAAAAACCACAGGTTGAAGTAGTTGATGCTGAAAAGGGTACATTCAAAGTTAAGTTAGCATCTCTTGACTCTACTCAGAAGTTAACTATTACTTATGACATGGAGATTACTAGAGAGTCTGGTAGCATTAAGAATAAAGCTACTTTAGTAACTGGTGAATATCCAAAGGAAGTACCATCTGAAGCTACTAGTAAGCTAACATTTGATGTTGGTACTAAGGTAACTGGTGGTAAGATTACTCCTCCAGCAAATGATGTTCCATTTGGTAAAGATGTTGTAATTACTTACACTCCTGATGAAAATCACTACTTAGAAAAGATTTTAATTGATGGTAAAGAAGTAAAGAAGGATAAGATTGAAAAGTCTTATACATTTGAAAAGATTGAAAATAATCACAATATCGAGGTTATTTACAAGAAGGTTCCTACTCCATCAATTGAAAAGAAGTCTGATAAGAAAGATTACATCAAGGGAGATATTGCTAAGTATACTGTAAAGGTAACTAATGGTGATAGTGAAGCTGAAAATGTAGTACTTTCAGATATCTTTGAGAAGGAAAAGATTGATAACAAGGTTATTGAGCTTGATGAGTCTTCTATTAAGATTAACGGAAAATCAGTTCCATATGCTGATAAGTATAACATTGATAAGCTAGCTCCAAAGGCTGAAGTAGTACTTACATATGAAGCTAAGATTTTAGAAGACGGTGATAACACTGTTAAGAATGAAGCTTCTGTAATTGCTAAGGGAATGACTAAGGAAATTGTTACTGAGAATGTAATTAATACTCATGAAATTCCTAAGCTAGATGTTGATAAGTCATCTGATAAGCAGTCTTATAAGAAAGGTGAAACTATTAAGTACTTAGTAAAGATTACTAATACTGGTAAGTTTGACGTTCATAACTTAAAGATTAAGGACTCTATTGTTAAGGGTGCTGATTATGTTAAGTTAAATAATGACTTTGCTATTGATGGTAAAGAAGTTAAGACTCTTGAAGTTGAAAAGCTAGCACCTGGTAAGACTCTTGAGCTTACATATACTGGTGTTGTTACAAGAGATGTATCAGACCAAGTAACAAATAAAGTTGTAGTTGGAGCAGACTTCATGGAGATGGAAAAGGATAATACTGGTAAACTAGTACCTAAGAATCCACCATCAGCTGAAAATACTGTAGACATTGAAAAGACACCAGCTCCAGTAAATGTTAAGACTGGTGATGCTCAGAATGTTCTTGTATACACAGCACTGGGACTAACTGCTCTATTAGCTGCTCTTATTGTTGCTAGTAGAAAACTAAAGAAAAACTAATTCAGGAAGTCATATTTATCTATAATAAGACAACCAATTTAATGTGGACTGGACTTTAACCGGTCTGGTCCACAAATATTAAAGGAGAATAAAATGAGTAAGCAAAATTCACAATATTGGCAATCAGATCGAAAAGCTGATATTACATTAGGTGAAGTAAAAATATCTAATGTAGCTAAAATTATTCTTCTTATTCTTGTTATTTCTTTAGTTGTTGGTACAATCTTAATAGCATTAAATAGAAAATTTGTATATGATGCTATTGCAAATCCTAAAGTTCTTCTAAATACAAAAGAAGTAACTTTGAGTGTAAATAAAGATGATTTCAATTATAAAAATTATCTCATAAATGAAAAATATCCAAAGAGATATAAATTAATATATCCTAAAAATAAAGATGTTAATACACATAAAATAGGTACATATAAAGTTAAATATAAGTTAAAGCATTTTGCAGGTACATCAGAAAATATATTAGTAGTACATGTAAAAGATACTACTGCACCTGAAATAACTTTAACTAATTCATCTGTATCTATAACTGAAAGTGAAAAAGGTAGCTTTAATGCTGCTTCTTATATTTCAAGTGTAACAGATAATTATGATAAAAATCTGACAGTAGATAATGTAAAAGTAGATTCCATTAATTGGTCTAGTTCTACTAAAGTAATTTATAGAATTAAAGACTCTTCTGGTAATGAAGGAACTAAAGAGCTTATAGTAACTGTAAGTTCAAATTCTACTCCAGCATCTAGTTCTTCTAGTACTGCTAGTTCAAGCTCTAGTAGAAGTTCAGCTAGTTCAAGTAGGAGTAGTGGTGGATTTGCTAGATCTTCTGGTGGAGGTGGTGGTGCTTATATAAGTGGAGTTCACAATGTTAGTGTTCCGCAAGGTACTTCATTTTCATCATTATCTGGTCAACTTATGTCTGGAGTTCATGGCTCTGGATATGTAAGCGTTTCATTTAGCGCTGTTAATTTGAGTTACCCTGGATCTTATCCAGTAACTTTTAGTAGTTCTGATGGTGTAACTAAAACTGCCACAGTAACTGTCTACTAAAAACTTATATATTTAATTTAAGAAAGGAACATTCATGACAAAGACAAAACTATTTGTTAAGATTGGAACTGTCATCACAGCTATTGCTCTAATTCTGACTGGTTCATTTTTACCAGCAATCGTAGAGAATGCTAATGCTGCAGTTACTACAAACAAGCAGTGGGGTAAGGAAATTACTGATGCTGCACTTAACCAGTGGAATGGTCAGAGAATGCCTTGTACAGTATATCTTAGTAAAGCTCTAAGTACTGTATATGGTATTTCAATTCCATCTGGTACTACACAAACACAGGTAAAGTGGCTTAAAGCTAATACTAGAGAAGTACCTAAGTCTGAAGCTAAGCCTGGTGATATTTTAGGTTTCTATAGAAAAGGAAACAATTATACACACGTAGCTATTCTTGGTGGTAATAATACACTTCACCACGGTGGTGTATCAAAAGCTAACAAGGTAGTTTATCAGTACTCACCTGGTTCATTCTGGACTGGTTCTGGTGAAAAAGCTACAAATTATACTGTTTTCAGAGTAATTGAAGATTCTGGTAAGCTAAATCTACAGAAGTCTGTAGCGAATAATAAAGCTCTCACAGATCTATGTAAGAACCAGTATTCATTAGCTGGAGCAGTATATGGTGTATACGATTCGTCAAATGCAAAAGTTGGTACTCTAACAACTGATGCTTCTGGTAAGAGTAATACAATTGATGTAAAGCCTGGTACATATACTCTTAGAGAAGAAAAAGCACCAAACGGATATGCTATCAATTCAAATCCAGTAAGTGCTACTGTAACTGGTGGAAATACTACAACAGCTCAGCATGCAGATGAGCCTCTATTCGACCCAGTAGACATAGTTCTTAAGAAGAGTGAAAATAAGACACAAAAGAATCCAGAATACTTAACTAAGACTGCTGATCTTTCTGGTGCAGAGTTTGAAATATCTTACTATGACACTGGTGCTAATTCTCCTGCAGGACTAAAGCCTGTAAGAACTTGGAGACTAAAGACAGTTTATAACGAGGCACATAAAGCATACCTTGCTAGACTTACAGATGATTATAAAGTTTCTGGAGATGATTTCTTTAAAACTGAAGCAGGTAATGTAGTTATTCCTGTAGGTCTTATTACTGCTAAAGAAGTTAAGGCACCAAATGGATTTAAGCTTGATCCAACAGTACACTCATACCAGATAAAGCCTGGAAATAATGGTACTACGTTTACATTTACAACTCCAGATCTAGTTAATGACTATCTTGTACCTAAGATCAGAACTACTGCTACTGATGGTATTACTAATAAGCACATTGGTAATGCTTCAGGTAAGGTTAAAATTAAGGACGTTGTTAGCTATACAGAGTTAGGTAAAGGTAAGCATACTGTAACAGCTACTCTGATGGATAAGGCTACAAATAAGCCTCTTCTTGATGCTAAGGGTAATAAGATTACTTTAACAAAAGATCTTGACGTTACTGATGAAATGATTGCTGCTAAAGGGTATGCTGAAGGAAACATTGAAATGGAAACCGAAGTAGATGCAGAAATTCTTAAAGGAAAGACTGTTGTTTACTTTGAGTCTCTAAAGTATGATGGTAAAGAAGTAGCTCTTCATGCTGACATTAATGACGAAGGTCAGTCAGTAAGATATCCTAGAATTGGTACTAAGATGACATCTAATGGTGCTAAAGCTATTGCAATTTCTAAGGAAACTCCATTCACTGATGAAATAGCATATGAGAATCTACCAGCAGGTAAGTATCATACAAAGACTACTTTAATGGCTCTTGATAGAGATGGAAAAGTTGAACCAGTGCTTGGTGAAAACAATGAACCTCTAACTGTTAAAAAGGAATTTGAAGTAACTGAGGAAAAGGGTACAGTAAGTGTTGACTTTAAGCTTGATACTTCTAAATTCTCTGGTAAGTCTTTAGTTTGCTTTGAGGAAGTTTACGATTCAACAGGAACTCTTGTAGCTGAGCATAAAGACAAGAATGACAAGGGTCAGACTGTAGATGTAGGACACAACATTGAAGTTTCAATTGCTAAAGCTGATGCTAAAGATGTTAAGCACTTCTTAGCTGGTGCAGAAATTACAATCTTTGATGCAAAAGGTAATGTTGTTAAAGACATTAATGGAAAAGATTGTGTTGGTGTAACTGATAAAGATGGTAACGTTAAGTTTACTGTTTTCTACAATGCTGCTAAGGGTGAAAAGCTTTATGCTCAAGAAACTAAGGCTCCTGCAAGTTATCAGATTAATAAGAATAAGTTTGAAATAACTCCAAAGGGAACAGATGATGTTGAAAAACCTGAGATTATTCCAATCAGCATTCTTGATGAAGCTCTTATTATTCCACCACACCCAAAGACTGGTGATGTAGTTAAGATGCTTATTCCTGCAGTTGGAGGGGTTGTAGCACTAGTTGCTATTGTTACTCTAGTTGTTAGAAAGAAAAGAAAGAACTAGATATTGTAAAATATAACAAATTAGACTGGGCTTTATTGCTCAGTCTTTTTTTTGTAAAAAATTACAATACAAATTACAAATTATTTTTTATTCTCAAAAACAAATTCTTGTCATCAAAGTATTGGAAAGTAAATTATTTTGTAACTCCGGAACAAAAAATTAGTAAATTTTTGTAAATTTTTTTCGAAAAAACTGTTTACAAATGAAAAAAAGTATGTTATAGTGTACTTACAATAAAAATTGTAAAAAATAACAAAAAGCTAAATAATATTGTATAAATAAATAAGGAGTTGTAAAAATGAACAAAGAGATGATTAAGGAAAAGATTAATTTTATAAAGGACAAGATTAAGGATAATAAGAAAGCTACTATTGCTATTCTAGTGGTTCTTGTTCTTGCTGTTACAGGAATTACTGCTGCTGTAGTTTCTACAAATGATAAGCCTGTAAAGAGAAAAGTTGAAAACGTTAAGAGATCTATTAAGGACGTTGACAATGAGGATGCAAAACAGGTTGATGAAACTCCAGAAAATACTGGAAATGACTCTGCTGCAGTACCTAATGAAAAGCCATCTAAAAAGACTTTTACTGAAAAGGAAAAGAGTGTTGAAAATAAGGTAGAAAAGAAGGAGTCTAAGAAGAGTGAAGCAAAGTCAAGTACTTCTACTTCTTCTACAACAGCAAAGGCTAAGACTAAGGTCTGGGTCGTAGACAGGGCTGCTTGGACTGAGAAAGTAACTAAGTATAGAACTGAAACTCAGACATATACAGTATATAGAAATCAGAGAGGTATGGAGTTTAGTACATACGATGCAGCATATGCATACTATGCAAATCCTGATAATGTTGGTGCTGCTTTTGGTCCAGTTAATAAAACTAGAACAGTAACAGTTCCATACTATGAGTATATTAATCACCCTGAACAGGGTCATTATGAATACAGATAGTTGTTAAGAGACTGATATTTTTTCAGTCTCTTTTTTATTGTAATTTTTTTTGATATTATAAAGGTAAATACATGAAAAAATTAAACAAGGAAGAACTTAATTCTCTAATGAAAATGAGTAAGTACGATCAAATTCTATATTTACTAGAAAAGTATGATAATTACATACCTCTGAGAGTATATGATTCTCAAATACGCTATTTTACAGTACAACAAGTAAAAGATATTTGTGATATGACTAATATGTTTAGAGAGCAACTTGAAGACGAAGGTAAAATGCATTGTTGGTGCGATGGCTTAGTTGACTCAATAGGAGATACTCTATCAATGAATGTACTTCCTATATATGGTCTTCATGATAGATATGAAACAAAGTGGTTCACAGAAACAAGAGAAGAAGTAATTAGAAAAGCTTTAAGAGAGAAAAATAGAAATTTGTATAACAGCATCATTGAATTTCAATTAGGGGGACATTAATGAGAATTAAGAGTATAAATATAGATAGTAATAGACTTCTAATAGATGAACCGCTGGAGTATGTTAGTAAATTCTTAGAAGTTACTGAAGATGCTAGACTAACACAGTTGGGTAAGTATGAATTACTATCGCATGCTGAGACTTACTTTGCTAGAAAGTTAAAATCTACTAAAGATGAAAATTATTTATCACCAAAATTAAAACAGGTCAACGATACTGAGATAGAGAAAGCATTAATGGAAGAAAATGCTAAGAATGCTGAAAAGTATGATGCATGGTGGTATAACTACAAACAAGAACATCCTGAAGAATTTGAAGAAGCTTATGCTATTCCAAGCTTTACAGAAATAGATGAAGAAGGTAATTGGAAGAGTAAGTTTGATTTTCATACTGACATTTCTGGTTCATCTAAAGATTATTGGGATTGCTATCAAATTTGTAATAGAGCGCTTAAAGATTTTGACACTGAAGATCTTAAAACGATGATAAAGATTGTATCTAAACAGGAATTTAAAAATCAGCACAAAGAACTTCAGATTGAGAAAAAGCTTGAACTAGGATTCCCTGAAGAACTAGTGTATAATACTATTCCTAAGATTGAAATTGAGTCTTATAATATTGCTAGAGTAAGTAAAGCAAGACCATTTAGTGAAGATAATTCTTTATTAGACAAATATTTTGTTGAATTCGCTCAATATTTATTAGATGAATGCAAAGATTTTTAGATACTTTTACAGAAAAATGTGATATAATGCTTATATCAAATTTGAAAGGAATTTTTTAACATGTCAACTAGACACTATGTTGAAATTTACAAAGATGATGAGTTAGTGCTTTCAGAACAAGTGCTGGGTAACAATGACTTCTTTGATAAAGAATTTTATGACAACTTAAACATTAAAATTGAAGATGGCTATTTTGATCAGGTAGAAATTGAATTTACTGATTTTCTAAAAGAGTGGCATGAATATTTAGAACGTCATCCTGAGATGAAAGGTATTCCTAAAATTCCAGAACAAGTAAAAGAAAGACTCAATGATACTGATTATAAAGAGTATTTGTATATACATTATCTTACAACTGAATCTTATGAAATGCAAGTATTTAGAATTGTTACATTAATATCTAAATATATGAATTATCGTGGTGAATTATACAAGGGATATACTGCAACGTTGCGCTGCTATTAGAGGAAAATGCTATGACACAAAAAGAGTTAATAGAAATACTAGAAAAGCACTTAAACTACATTGATGGTACTAATTTTGATGACAGAGCAATTATACAAGGAGAAGATTTAACTGGCTTAGATTTTCGACCATTTTGCTTACATGGTGTAGTATTTATGAACTGTGATTTAAGTGGAGTAAATCTGAGTGATAAAGTCTTAAAGTTCTCAATATTTGATGGTTCTAATTTCAGCGGTGCAAATTTTCAAGGTGCTGATTTAACCTTATCAAGATTTAATTATGCAAATTTTAGTAATTCTGATCTAATATCTGCTAATTTATCAGGTTCTAATTTATGTAGAGCAATTTTGATAAAGTCTGATCTATCTAATGCTAATTTTACAAATACTGATTTACAAGATGCTAATCTACAAGAAGCAAATTTAACAAATGCTTGTTTTCATAATGCAAATTTGTATTGCGCAAATCTAAGCGATGCTATAATTAAAAATGCTGATTTTAGTAATGCAAACTTATCTGTTGCAGACATGTCAAATTTAGATTTTACATTAGCTTCAAATACTGATGGTATGAAATATGATCCTGATGAAGCATGGCGTCCAAATGTTAAATTTAGGTAGTTTACTTTTGTTTGACATTGTGATATAATTATAATATCTTTTATAAGAGGTATTAAAATGAGTATAGCAAAAATATGGGAATACATACCAGTACAAGAAGTAAATAATAAGCTACGTCAAGATATGTGTGAAATTGATATTTCTTTTGGTTGCTTTGAAGATAATTATTTCATTATTTCTGAAAAGGTGCCCAATGACTTCATCATTATTGACTTTGGTTGTTATATGGCTCCTCAATCATACTTATTTAAAAATCATGTAGCTTATATTGGTGTAGACACCACTAAATTAGAGAGATTTTCTACAGACAATACAATTCATTATACTATGACAATTCAGGAATTCTTTAAGAATGAATTTGATAAGTATAAAGATAAGAATATCTATGCTATTTGTAATTATGTACCAGATAAAGAAGCAAAAGAATTAGTATTTAATAATTGCGAAAATTGTTTAGTATATTATCCAGAGGAAGAAATTAGAGTTAAAGGTTTTAATAAGTATCGCATCGAAGAAGCAGCACTAAAAGCTAAAGAAGAAAGAGGTTGGTAAAGTGAAGTTATCAAAAGAAGAGTTTGTGACATACATGAATAATCTAAAAGGTTTTTATGACTATTATGAGCATGTATACATTATATCTCATGGTTCAATTAACATACTGGATAGCAATAATACTTCAAAAGTAATTCAATCTTACATTGATATGCTTGAAAAGTTAATGGAGGTTGAAAAGTATCCTATTATTGGTTCTGATATTAGATACTTCATACATGAACTAGACTTTGGTACTTCTGATATTGCACATGAAGCTATTAAACTTGAAAATGGTGAAATTGTAGATGTATCATCAGTTGAAAAGTTATATGACTATTTAGTCAGATGCGACGAAGAAAAAACTTCAAATTAGCTATTTACATTGCATGATGCTTATGTTACAATATAACAGTAAGAAAATTTTAGTAGAAATTATTTGCTTCTACTAAATATGCTCTCGTATCCCAATTGGTAGAGGAGACGGACTTAAAATCCGTACAGTGTGAGTTCGAATCTCACCGGGAGCACCAAAAAATATAGCGGAGTGATGAAATTGGACATACATGCAGGAATTTGACTCCTGTGCTCTAAAGCGTGTGGGTTCGAGTCCCACCTCCGTTGCCAATAGTAAATATAGGGAACATTGAAGTAATTACCCACTGAGATAATGATGCTCTTATCATCAAGCTATATTTACGAAATATCTCATAAGAGGAGATTAAAAAATGAAATGTGAAAATTGTGGTAGAGATCATGATGGAACTTTTGGTTCAGGAAGATTTTGCTCTAGATCTTGTGCAAATTCAAGAAAGCATTCTAAAGAAACCAAGTCAAAAATAAGTGAAACACTAAAACAAACTAAGGGTTCTGCTAAAAAACCTAGAATAAATAAAAAACTCTTAATGATTGAGAGAGGAAAGAAATTAGCAGAAGAAATTAATTTAGCAAATTCACCATATTCAGAATATAACACAGCATTTAGATATACTTTAGTTGGTAATAGAGATTGCTATAAATTATGTTTGTACATAAATAATAAAAGAGTAAAGTATGAAGTAGTACTAGTACATCGTTTTATTGCAGCACAAAGTACTGGAAGAAGACTCAAAAAAGATGAAGTTGTTCATCACGTCGACGGTAATTGCTTAAACAATGATCTAAACAATCTTGAAATTATGACTAGAAAAGAGCATTCAAAGCATCATGCAATTGAATCAAACGCTGCTGATAGAATTAAAAATAATGGTGGTTGGAATAAAGGTCTAAAAATGTCAGATGACTTTAAAAGACGTTGTCGTGAAGGAAAAGCAAAAAGTAAAAAATAAGTTTTTATTATTATGATGGTATAGTCAAGCGGCAAAGACATTGGTCTGCAAAACCAAGTAGCTCGGTTCAACTCCGAGTACCATCTCCAGTATACTGTTTTTTTCAGAATATATCTTAGTGTACACTAGATGTACTCTAGTAAAAGTTAGAGTTGTTTTAATAGTAATATATAACCAACTTACTTCTTGTACACTAGAAGTTAAATTAAGAAAGCAGTTTACATCTAATACACAAAATGATATAATAATTAAGAAATACAAATTAGACTTATATACCTGTACTAAATACGAGAGTGAGCAACTTGTATTTAGAGTAGTACAGATACCGTTTTTGGGAAACCTGAGGTAAATTACATTCATAGTGTAATACTTAGCGAATGAAAGAAACAAGCAGAAGTCGAGTACTTGATTAAATAGAAAGCTAATCAGTTTTGCTCAAATTGTTTAGTTGTGGACACGCAAAAACCACCAAGTACAAATTTGTATTTTTATATGGGTACATAGTTCAATGGTAGAACGACATACTGTTAATATGTCGATTTGTGTTCGATTCACAATGTACCCGCCAATTACTGCAGGGTGGAGAAGTAGTTATCTCGTCAGGCTCATAACCTGAAAATCGCAAGTGCAAATCTTGTCTCCGCAAATTCTCAGTAGTGTAAAACCTCCACGTGGTTGAGAATGGGTAACGCTAATTTACACACTAAATAAATTAATTGTAGAGATATAGCTTTGAATTCTATCTCTACTATATGGACATGTAATTCAGTTGGTTAGAAGGTGCGTCTGATAAGCGTAAGGTCAGAGGTTCGAGTCCTCTCATGTCCACCAAAATATTCTATATTACAATTTGTATTTTATTTTTTCTTGGAATTTTTTAAGAAGTACAATTTGGTAAATACTTTTCTTTAGGTTATGGAATACATTATATCACCTCCTTTCACTAAAAAATTCCAAACTTATATGTGGGTGTAGCTCAGTTTGGTCAGAGCGTCCGACCTGGGATCGGAAGGCCGTAGGTTCAAATCCTACTACCCGCACCACTAAAATACTGAGTGAGTTCAACGAGATACAAGCGCGCAAATTGTATCGAGTGGCACAACCAGAGCACGTAAGCTCGGAGTAGAAAGTCTACTATGAAAACAGTATAGATTTCGCGACGTCTTTCCTGCAAGATTTTAGGCAGGTGTAAATTGTGCCAGCTCATTATTTTTTTTGCAGGTGTAGTTCAATGGCTAGAACATTTGCTTGCCAAGCAAAAGATGAGAGTTCAATTCTCTCTACTTGCTCCATCAACCTAAGTAAGTTTTCAAACTGCTTGAGACCTTAAGTTGACAGTAAAGGCTCTAAGATAGAATATAATTCTAAGCGTTATTAATGTACAAGTAAATGTTAGTCAACTTAAAATTTGAAAGTTCATTAATAATGCATAGTCTTTCTATCAGATATGGACCATTAGCTCAGCAGGTTAGAGCAGTCAGCTCATAACTGACAGGTGCTAGGTTCAAGTCCTAGATGGTCC
>ERZ773212.895-NODE-895-length-14250-cov-2.941810_pt1 | contig 14250 bp, 14 predicted proteins | sample MGYA00581005_ERZ773212 | MGnify/ENA primary metagenome ERZ773212 (study PRJEB29015, sample SAMEA2738154) | human oral metagenome | biome: human oral; feature: human-associated habitat; material: saliva | place: China | collected 2196 ... | reverse complement strand
CGAAGCATTGGTCGCCCCAGCTTTTATTTCTGCACGGTACGGATTGCTGCCATCCTCATTTAGCTCTTCCTCAATAATTTCATTAACGATATTTACCATTTCTTGTGAGCTAAATTTTTCTTGGTCTTCTGGAATATGCTGCAAGAAACTACCAAAAAATTCGTTTGTCATTTCCGCGAAACGTTCAATGGTTTCTGGCTTTGGTTTAAATCTTTCGCTTCTAGTTTCTGGCATCGGGCCGATTTTATCGAGCAGTTCAGTAAAATTTTGTTTTTGCTCGTCGGTCAGGCCCTGCGCCTTAATTTGGTCAATCTTTTCATTTAGTAGTGCGTAAAAAATCCCCTCGTCTGGCTTGCCATAAAGTGCTTCATTGGCCTCTTTGTGATGTTCCGCCGCGAGTTTTCTTGTCTCTGGTTGCGTGACTGTATTGTAAGCTAAATTCGCTACCAAAAAATTGTTTTTCTTAAAGCAATCATCCATTAAATATTCTAGTAGTCTACGTTTTCCGCTCGATAATTCTGCGCTTTCAAGTTCCGCTTTTGCTTTTTCTAGGTTATTCAAATTATTTTCGATTTCTTGCTTATTCAAATTTCCGTATTCATAGTTCGGATGAATCAAATCTGGATTGCCTAAAAATTCTTCTTTCGCTTCTTTGGCATTGGTCGGATTTAGGCGTTCATAAACCGTCAGATCTGCACTGGCGATCAATTCTGAAATTTCATCTTCTTTCAATTTTTCTACTGTGTTTTCAAAATTATCAAAAATAGCCTCTCTTGTCGTCTCAATTTTATTTTCCGGGTTCGCTTGCTCAAATTTTTCGCGTGCCAATTCTGGATTAAATTGATTTTCAAGATTGGTTAATTTTTCAAAAGGATTTTTTTCGTAATCTCTATTTTCAAACCGATTAAAATTTGGAAATTCCGCCATAAAGCTCCAGGTTAATTTAGTATTTTTCTTTTATATATTATAACCTCTTATGCTATAATTTAGTTATGAAAAAGAAAACTTGGTGGAGGTCAGGCTTTACGATTATCGAGGTGACGCTTGTGTTGGCGATTACTGGTCTGCTCGTGGTTTCCGTCATGGGTTTTCTTTCCGGCAATATTAATAATCGCCGCTACATTGATTCTTACAATGAACTTTCTGCTACCCTGAAATCAGTTTACTCCTCAGTGGTCAATGTTAAGAACCCTCGCGAGGCCGATGAGGGAAGCAGTATTTATTGCACGCTTAATACTATGTGGAATGAAAATGGTGGGTTAGTTTCTAATTCTACTTCAGATAATTTTCCAGGACGTACTCGCTGTGCCATCTATGGTAAGCTTGTCACTTTCGGTGAGACTAATCCCGATACAAACCAACCTGATCATAATGTCCATATTTATGATGTAATTGGTCATATTTATACCCAAAATCTCGATATTGAAAACGCCTCTGGTGATAACGCTCTGGTTTCTTTAAGGAGTATCGGCGCTAATGTAGTCACCATGAAAAGTGAAGCCAATACTTGTCGGATGACTACTGCTGGTAATTACGATGTTTATGAACCACTCTGGCAAGCTCGTATTGAGAATACCGAAAATCATGATCCGTTCGTCGGGGCTTTTTTAGTTACCCGCTCACCAATTTCTGGTACCGTCCACACCTATATTTATGATGAAAAAGGCAAAACTTTTAATATTAATCAATTCATGCAAAAAGTAAATAACGAATATGTTGGTAACGGTAGCTGTGAATATGGCGGTATTGGTTCTGTCACAAGTGTGGTAGCTGATGCTGGTCTTTATCCTGCCTTTGGCACTCTAAATCACTCCGAATCTAAAGGCCTTTATCTTGAAAATGTCAAACTTCAGAATAAAAAAGATCTTGATATTTGCGTTGGTTCGGAAAATCATTCCTTGAATAGTATCGGTCGTCGTGCTATTCGTATTCACGCTGACGGTAGTAATTCCACGGCCGTTGAATTGCTTGATATTGATAGTGAGGAAAATCCATGTCGAAGTTAAAGCCTTTCATTAGTCGTCGTGGTGACACTATTATCGAAGTGACTTTTTGCTTTGTGGTTTTTATTTTAGTTTCCGCCATTTCGGTTTCTATGATGAATCGTAGTTACGCCAAGATTCAGAATTCTTTGCAAATCACCACGGTGCGTAATGAGATTGATGCTCAGGCTGAAGCTCTGCGTTTTATTCACGATTCTTATATTTCCGAACGTGCTTTGGTTAAATCTAGTGGACAAGATGATTCTGGTAAATGGCAGGAATACCGTGCGATTTGGGAACGCCTAACTAGTTTTAATAATGGTATGTCCAATAGTCCGACTGATATTTCTAAATTTGAAGCCAATAAATGTTCTGAATATTACGATAAAAATAACATTGTAGGTGATAATCACAATATCTTTACCGATAAGGCCTTTATTCTAAATACACGTAAACTTAAGGCTTCTGATCCAGCGAACACTATCCTTTCTGCCACTGATTTTCCAGGAATTTTTCAAGAAGCACCACTGGCTCCTCGCCTAGTTTTCTCTTCGACTTCTACGGCAGGAACTTCGAATGGGGAAGATACTGATACTACTAATCTCAATGAAATTAATGACGGCACTAATTATCAAACTACTCCAGTTTTTAATAATCTTTATCGTGCCGAAGGAATTTGGATTGTGGCTGTCCGCGACTTTACTAATGTTCCGTCCAGCGCCCATTTTGACGCCAAGTACCGCGAAGACATGGATAAGAATTACCCTCCAGAATTTTATGATTTTCATATTCGCACTTGCTGGTATAGTCCAGGTGAAATTACCCCAACTACCATCGGTACCATCATTCGCTTATATAATCCAGACTACATGAAGAGAGGTTAAGCTAGGTTAAATTATGCATCGAAAAACTCCACAATCTAAAACCAATATTCAGCAAATTTCTGGTTTCACCATCATTGAAGTGACTATTTCCTTGATATTTATTTCAATTCTTCTGCTTTCGGTAATTTTTGTCGCAGTACATCTCTCATCAATTTATCAAAAGGGAAATATCATGAATGCAATCAATTCCACTTCGCGTCTATTGGTAGATGATTTTCAACGCGGCATTGCCACCTCGCCGGCGCGCTCTTTGTCTGATATTTGTCGTGTCGAATATGCCTCAAATTCCAATGAACTAAATAAATGCTTACAAGATCAAGCCAGACTTTATGTTTATCAGCAAAACTACGGCACCATCAAGGCCAAGCAAACTGGCAAGATTCTCGAAAGTGTGCCACTTTCTGGTGTTTTCTGTTCTGGGCGTTACACCTATCTCTGGAATACTGGCTATGTCTTAAATTCCGTTGATTATGAAATTATGAGCGGTAGTCGCGCGACTTTTAGCGATGGTAGTACGGAAATTGACGATTATCGTCTGATTAAGATTGAAGATTCCGATCGCACAATTTGTCGTTCCCATATGGAAGTCGTGGCAAACAATAATCGCATATATAAGGTGGCGGATATTGCTCCGACTTATAAATTGACAGGTACTGAATATAAAGAAGTTATAAAAAAGAACAACGAAGATATCGCACTTTATGATTTTACGGTTTTTGCGCCAACCGAACATGCTCTCACTATGCAGCATTTTTATAGCGGCACCTTTATCTTGGCTACTTTAAGGGGTAATGTCGATATTACTGGCACCGGTGAATTTTGCAAAACACCACCAGATATAGGTTTATCTTCCGGTTTTAATTACTGCGCCATTAATAAATTTAATTTTTCCGCTAGGACTTCGGGCCAAAATAGAAAAGGAGAGGAATAATGAAAAAACTACTAACTACTAAGCGCGGTGCCACCTCCATTGTTGTGACGATTTTTGCCATATTTTTATTTAGTATTATCGTGATTGGCTTTGTACGCCTCACTCTTTCTGAGGCTGGCCAAACTAGTAATTCTGATCTCTCGAAATCCGCCTACGATTCTGCTCTTGCTGGTGTGGAAGACGCTAAGGTTGCTCTTCTCAAATATCATGAATGCTTGGACCGTTATCAAGAGGGTGGCTCCGATACCAACTGTAAGGAAATTATCGAAGCCATGCAAAATGGTATTAAAAACCAAGACTGTAATACCGTGGCTAATGTCCTCAGTCGCACCACTGATGAGCAAAAAGGTGTCACTATTCAAGAAGTAAAAAATAAAAATCTTGATCAAGGTCGTGGTGCTGATATGGTGCAAGCTTACACTTGTGTAACTCTTCGGGAAGATCTTAGCGATTATCGTTCATCTTTGAGCGGTGAAAACCGTCTCCGTATAGTGCCAATTCGTAGTGATAAAATCAAAGAATTGAAATATATCAATATTAAGTGGTTTTCCGACACCAATTACGCTAAGCTCTTAAGTCTTGGTCACCAATTATCCTGGAGCGAAAATGCCTCACTGCCATCTGGCCAATATTCCCTGGTGCCACCATTGATTAATGCTTCTTTCTATCAAGCCGACCGTAATTTTAAGATGAGTGATCTTATCACGGCTAGTGGTGACAATTCTACCGACCAGGGAACGATGCATCTAAGACCAAGCAAGAATGGTACTAACGAAATTGGAGCTAGTGAAGTTTCTCGTACCTTTGATAAGCACAAGAATGAACTTATCTATGTTAAGTGTCAGGGGGGCAGCTTCTTCTGTTCACTCACTTTTGAAGTGCCGAACACCTTTCATAATTCCAATGACCGTAACATTGGTGCTACTTTCTTAGTTTTATCACTGCCTTATGGCGCTCCAGATACTGACTTTGCTGTTTCACTTTATGATAGCAACCGTAACCCGATTGACCTTACTGGCGTGCAGGCTAAGGTTGATTCCACTGGTCGCGCCAATACCTTATATCGTCGCATCGAGGCTCGCGTCGAATTGGTCGATAACTACTTCCCATATCCAGAATTTGCAGTACAACTAAACGATGATAAAAACAATGTCACCCGTAAAACTTTCTATACCACCAAAAACTGTTGGTATATGGAAGACGGCGATAAGGATACCTGTCCTAACTATCTGGAAAATGACGACTACGCCAATCCAGAGCAATAATCCTGGATATGAATGAACAGAAGATAATCAAACAAGCAGAAGATAGAATTACTGCCAACGCGTACAGTCATTACGCTAGTGATTTGATTTATAAAAAAACCACTGAGCTTGGATTGTTTGAAGGTATAGATTTTGAGTACTACGCAGATAATTATGAAAATATCTCTGTATTCAGATTTAAACCTAAGCATGAAAGGTCAGTTTTTGATATGCGAAAATTTTTAGATGATTCGACGGTGAGTGATGAATCTATCAATCGAGCCATCAAGCGAATTTTTCTTAAATTTAAAGTAAACAATGAGAAAGTAGACAGTCTAAAAACAAAACTCTATTCATATATAAACACCTCATATTTTCAAAAGGGGCAAATTTCGGATGAAGTTAATTATTTTTCTGTCAAAAGACGAAAGAACCCGAATAGTTTGAAAGTTATTTTATATTTTCATAATATCGCTAAGGAATTAGCTCCACTGGCTACCTGCCTTCTGCATTATTTGTCTTTGATTCTAGATCAAATTTTATACACGGATAATTCGAACATATTCTTGCTCGGTAATGATACTTATTCCGATTTTTCAGCTAATGAAGATTTTTATGGCCTGCAAAAAGAAGTGTTCTACGAAAATCAATTACAGAAAACCGCACTAGAACAAAACATCCAAGACTTTAAATCGAAAATTTTACACGCAGATATTGTGCACAGAATTTACAAACAAATATCCGACAATGTAGAAATTTCAGATGAATTATTGTTTGATAATTGTGGCTATATCGTAGATAAATCTTATTGGACACAAATAAAAGAGGCTCAAATTCAATATTTGCTTCAGGATATTAAGATAGAGCTGGAACTCGGCAGTTAATATTTGACAGAAAAATCGTTGTAGATTATAATAACTACATACGTCGCGGGGTAGAGCAGCCTGGTAGCTCGTTTGGCTCATAACCAAAAGGTCGTTCGTTCAAATCGAACCCCCGCCACCAAGTTTTAGAACCATCAGGTTCTTTTTTTATGTAAACTCCTAATTTTGGTATTTTAAATATCAAAATGAAAGCCACAGTTTTTTATCTCCGCCTATAGTTTATCCTACCTGTAGGCATGAGTCTTACATTAAATTCTTGGCAGCTAACCTCACGATATCCGAGAAGCTCTCATTGATATGAGGCATTGAGGCGTGTTCCAAGAGCGTTAAATCGCCATACATACCAGCCACAATCTCCATTACTGCAAGGTCGGCATTCTTGGCTACGATTGTCGCACCTAGAAGTTTCTTATCTTTGTCGCAAATTAACTTCAAAAATCCTAGTTTCTCTCCCGCAATTAGGGAATGAGTGGTTTCGATTTCTGGTACAATCACAATCTTACATTTAATACCACGTGATAAACAATCTTTTTCCGTCAACCCTACCGTCACAATTTTTGGTGTGGTGTTTAGTACGGTAGAGAAATGGCGATACGTTAAAGTTAGCTTATTACGCTTTAAGATATTGTTTACCGCTAGTGTTCCTTCATAAGCCGCTTTTTCTGTCGAATAACCAACGGACTGCTTAATTGGATTTGCTACCACATCTCCGGCCGCAAAAATATGACTCACACTGGTTTCGAGCTGATCATTCACGACGATCCCTCGTTCGCTGAATTTAATCCCTGCATTTTCCAGACCGAGTTCGACGTTTGGACGATTATTAATCGCAAAAACTATCGCTTCTACCCGCACCGTCTTCTCATCGGCGCCGCGCTTCATTGTTACCTTTACAGTGGCTACTCGACGTCCATTTGAGACCGTTTCATTTTTGTCCTTCTGAATTGCCACGACCTTTGTATTGGTGAGAATCTTAATTTTTAGTCCTGACATCAATTTATTAGTTACTACCTCTACCGCTTCTTTATCGTAACCTTCTAGAATTGTATCTTCTTTTTCTGTCACAATTACCTTGCATCCCATCTTTGCTAGGTATTCCGCAGTTTCAATTCCTTTCTTTCCGGCGCCCACTACTAAAACGATTTTTGGTAATTTTTTCACGCGCATGAAAATATCTTCCGGCAAATAATAATTCGTAGTTTCAACCCCTGAAATCGCACTAAGATTCATACTTCTGCCGGTGCAGACGAGGAAGCGTTTCGCTGAATACCGTTTATTTGCTACGGCTACCTCGTAAGGTGAAATAAAATGCGCATCACCATGAATTAAATCGATCTTAAAATTAATGAAAGATTTTTTCTTGGCTAAGATATATTTTTTCACCCGCTTTTGAATGGTTTCGAAGAGGGAAGGGTAATTATAAGTTAGCGTGTCTTGATTATTACTTAGCTGCAAAAACTTCTTCGCCTCGTAATATTGGTCTGCAATATCGGAAGCTGAAAGTTGCGCTACGCGATAAATATCGGATTTACTACCAACCAATTCATTCTCGATGATTGCTACGCGAATATTACTAGCTGCCGCCGCTCTTGCTGCCGACATTCCTGCTGCACCGCTACCAATAATTATCAAATCATAATCAAATTTTTCACTCATCATTCATCCTTCTCTAAACCAGTTTGTTTCTTTGCTCAATCATGAACCCCAAATCAGTATTAAACTTTTTTACCTCGTTCGCTAATTTCTTATCGAATTCACTTTGAGTTACAATAGTTTTCTTTTCTGCCCAAGATACCACTCTTTTTACGATAAACTCTACGGTCTGTGTATCTAGTTCTGGTATATTTTCAATCTTGCATTCTGTCTTTAGAATTTTCTTGATTAATTTATCTGTCACCGGCAGATTTTCGCTATTCTTTTTACGCATTAAAAACCTCCTGCCACTAATTTAAAAGCGATCAGAAAAAGTCCTAAAGTAATGAAAAGGATGCTCGAGATTAGTTTTGTAAAATCCAAATTATCTAAACGCCACTTTTGAATTTCCGCAGCTGTTTTGCCATGGCGAATGCTTAGCTTCAACACTACTAGTGGCATCACTGAAATCGCCGTATAGGTTAAAATCATTACAATCTGCCAAAGTGCAGGAAGCTTCAAAAAACTATCGGCTGAAACCAACATTAAAGCTAGAATGAATGGTAATTCCGCTACCACCGACAAAACACCTAGCGAAAAGGCCTCAATATTACTAGATGAATTTGCCGCGCGTTTGCGGATGTATCGGATGATTGACTTTGGCAACCAAAGTTCCGTGGATCTGTTAGTTTTATAGTAGAAGAACCACACACAAATTGCAAGACTAAAAATCAAACAAATTAAAATCGTCAAACACAGGATGGTTAGATTGCCACCAAATAATACCATTAGGGCATAACAGATTGAGGTTAGGAGTAAACTTGTTAAAAAGATGTAGCCCACGATGTAATTTGAAAGAAGATTTTTCGTTTTCTTTTTCAAGTACCTTCCGGCACTTTCTCGGTACAGCAAAAGAAATACTCCCGTGCTTAACTGCATGGAAGACTGAGCCAGGGCGCTCAAAATTATCACCCCAAAAGTCAATAGTAAATTTTGAACCTCCATTTAGCTATATTATATCATGCTTATGGTCAATCATATCTTGCTTATGACAATTTATAACTTGCTTATGCTAAAAATTTTTAAGGCTTCTTTCTATCTGTAAAATCAAAAATCTTTCCGCTTATGCTTCTCCTTTTTTCTTAAACTTGCTAAATTGCAGTCAAACAAATTAAGTGAGGTAAATATGAAAAAAGTACAATTCAGAAAGCGACCAGAAAAACCGATTATGTGTTGTTTCGCCGCTGGCCTATTTTTATTATTTTTGTCCATCTTATTTTTAGATTTTTCCAGCGCCAAAAAGGATGACGCCTGGAATCCTTTAAGTCTGAAAAGAGATGGAGGTCCCCAAAATTATTATAATATCGGTAAAGTTCCACAGAGAGCCGAGCTACTTGGATCTGTCAGTCTCGACTCTCTGACGGGGAATTCATATCCTGAAATTATTCTTGCTGAAGCTCCCACCGATGCCGAACATCGCAGTGTTTTGCCGGAATCCAAGCCTTGTCCAGAGGGAAAAATTCGTAATCCGTTAACTAATCGTTGCATAAAAACCTATGATGAACGTCACAAAAAGAAACCGAAAAAGCCACAAGAGTCAGGAAAGTCTACGGAGCCAAAAACCCCTCAGAAAAAACCCAAACAACCCAAACAACCTGAACAACCTAAACAACCTAAACAACCTAAACAACCAAACCCCACTAAGCCTAATCAGATTAAGCCAACTGAAAATATCGTGAATAAGCCCTGTAAGCCTGGCTATATTAGGAATCAGGAAACTCATCGCTGTAATAAAATTTCCACTCCCAAGCCAAATACACCAAAGCAATGCAAGCCCGGATATTATCTAAACCAAGCTACTCATCGCTGTAATAAGGAGAACTCTCATGAAAATCAACCAAAGATCTGCAAGACAGGCTATTACCTTAACCCTCAGACGCATCGTTGTAAAAAGATTAGTCCTGCAGGAAATGCAAAGAAACCATGCGAAGTGGGTAAAACAATCAGCCCAAAGAGCGGTCGTTGCGTAAAAATTCCAGTACCAAAGACGCCTAAAACTTGTGGTGAAGGTAAGGAGCTAAATCCAGCTACTAATCGTTGTAAGAAGATTGACTCAAAAGACGAAAAAACTCCTGCGCCTTGCAAAGAGGGGCATGAACGTAATCCTGAGACACATCGCTGTCGCAAGCAAAAGGCCAATACTGGTGCCACCGACAAACTTGAGGTACCAAAAACTGGCGATCCCGAAAAATCGCCCAAACAGTTTAACGGCTCTACGGCAATTATCGGCTCTTCGGTAGCTGGCATCGGTCTTCTACTTTTTCAATTCCGGGTCGAATTAATCGAATTTGTAAAGAAAATTTTCATCAAAAAATAGGCAAAAATCTCAAAAATCTTTTTAATTTTTCTCATCCACCCCTGTTAATTTAATAATTAGCAGTCTTGACATTAGAGTGCTAATTAGCTATACTTAAGACAAATTAGCAGAATAACCGCTAAAGTGCCAAAAATAATAAACAAGGAGTATTTATGAGTAAAATTATTGGTATTGACCTTGGTACAACTAACTCCGCTTTCGCCTACATGGTAGCCGGAAAGCCGGAAGTTATTACCAATGCTGAAGGTGATCGCACCACCCCATCTGTCGTGGCTGTGACTAAAAAAGGTGATCGCCTCGTTGGTAAAGTCGCCCAACGTCAACGTGTTACAAACCCAAAGAACACCATCTATGGTATTAAGCGTTTGATTGGTCGTAAGTTTGATGATAAAGAAGTTCAACGCGATCTCGATATTATGCCATATAAGATTGTTAAAAAAGGTAACGGTGTGGCCGTAGAGATGGATGGTAAGGAATATACCCCAGAAGAAATCTCTGCCATGATTCTTTCCAAGATTAAGGCTGATGCTGAAGCTTTCCTCGGTGAGAAAGTTACCGAAGCTATCATCACCGTTCCTGCCTACTTCGACGACTCTCAGCGCCAAGCTACCAAAGATGCTGGTAAAATCGCCGGTCTTGAAGTAAAGCGTATTATTAATGAGCCTACTGCCGCCGCCCTCGCTTACGGCCTCGAAAAGAAGGGCGAAGAGAAAATCGTGGTCTTCGACCTTGGTGGTGGTACCTTCGATGTCTCCATCCTTGAATTAGGTGACGGTGTCTTCGAAGTGCTTTCTACTAACGGTGATACTCACCTTGGTGGTGAAGACTTTGACAACCTCATCGTTAATTTCCTCTGTGATAAATTCAAAGAAGAATCTGGTATCGATGTTAAGAAAGACGCTGCCGCTATGCAACGTATTAAGGATGAAGCTGAAAAAGCCAAGAAGGAACTTTCTTCCGCTAAGGAAACCGAAATTAACCTTCCATTCCTCTCTGCCGACGCTGATGGTCCAAAACATTTTGAATACACTTTGACCCGCTCAAAGATGGAAGAATTAGTCTCTCCACTCATCGAACGTCTCGCTGACCCAGTTCACAAGGCTCTAAAGGATGCCAAGCTTTCCACTAGCGATATCAATGAAGTGGTGATGGTTGGTGGTATGACCCGTATGCCAGCTGTGGTCGAAAAAGTTAAGGAACTCTTCGGTAAAGAACCTATGCAAGGTGTTAACCCAGATGAGGTCGTGGCTGTCGGGGCTGCTATTCAAGGTGGTGTACTTCAGGGTGATGTGAAGGATGTTCTCTTGCTCGATGTCACTCCACTTTCTCTCGGCATTGAGACTATGGGCGGCGTCTCCACCAAGCTTATTGACCGCAATACTACGATTCCTACCTCTAAGTCTGAGACTTTCTCCACCGCTGCTGATAATCAGCCACAGGTAGAAATTCACGTTTTGCAGGGTGAGCGCGAAATGGCTTCCGACAACAAATCTCTCGGTCGTTTCGTACTCGACGGTATTGCTCCAGCTCCACGTGGTGTTCCTCAGATTGAAGTTACCTTCAATATCGACGCTAACGGTATTCTAAATGTTACTGCTCGTGATAAGGGAACTGGCAAGGAACAGAGTATTACTATTCAAAACTCTGGCAACATGTCTAAAGAAGATATTGAAAAAGCTCAAAAAGACGCTGAGCTCCACGCTGATGAAGATAAGAAAAAGCGCGAAGCTATCGATGCTAAGAATCACCTAGAACAAGCTATCTATCAATACGAAAAAATGCCTGATGAGTTCAAGGATAAAATCTCTGATGAAGATAAAGAAACCATCAAGAAGGCAGTCGAAGAAGCTAAGGAAGTTCTAAAAGACACTAATGCCGAAGCTTCCAAATATGAAGAAGCGGCTAAAGAATTAGCTAATAAAGTAATGCCAATCGGTGCCAAACTTTACCAAGCTAACTCTGCCAACCAAGCTAACCCAGAAGCTGGCAAAACCAACCCAGATGAACCAGTCGAAGGTGAAGTTGTCGACAAATAAGACTGCTAAATTCTCAAATCTCTGAATATTTAAGGCACTAAACAGCACCCCGCCCCGGCGGGGTGTTCTGTATTTACAACATATATGTTAAAATAAAGCAAATTAAAGAGTTCATTATGAAAAAATTTATTAAACAATTCCAAAAAAATTCTAATTTAGCTAGGTTAAATCTAATCATTAAGTTATTGATTGCTTTTTCCGGTATCGCATTCACTATCATGCATTTTATTAATCCCGTGATCTGGCATAGATTGTCAAGTTATCTCGTGACAATCATCTTGCCGTTCGTCCCAGATTTAATTGCAAAAATTAATCTTCATACCTCCACCAAGCTTCGTCTTGCTTACAGCCTCTTCTTGGTTATCGCCATGGTCTTTGGCATCGATCTCGCTTGGTATAAAAACCTAATTATTTTCGGTTATCCAAGTTATGATAAAATTGCCCACACATTGTCTGGTGTATTTTCCGCCTTTCTCGCCAAAGAAATTCTCGATAATGTCTACGAGGGTAAGGATTCTACCGTAAAATCGTCTTCCACCTCACGTACTTCCGAGATAAAAGTTAAAAAATATTCCACCGCATTCGCTTTTCTCTTCATTGTTTCTTTTGTTTTCTTTATCGCGGCCGCCTGGGAATGTTTTGAATTTTCTTATGATCAACTTTGTGGTGGTAATATGCAGGAACTCAATGCTCCGGGTGTCAGCGATACCATGGGTGATATAATTTCTGCTGGCATCAGCGGTACAATTTGCGCCTTTTTCTTACGCAAAAAGTAATTTTCTTTAACTAAAACTTAGTCGAAAAATCTAAAATAAATTCATCAAATGAAAGCGAAAAATTTTTCCAAAAATCAGGATTACATGCAGCAAGTCACCGCGCGTGAAACGGAAATTCTTTTGCAGGAACTCACTAAAATCCTAAATTATAATGTGCCGGGTGACGTCGTAGAATTTGGTTGCTATAAGGCGGACACCTCTGTACTTTATCAAAAACTTTTAGAATCGATGGGGCGTGGTGGCACCCTCCAATCAGAAAATCACATTCCCTCGACCGATCAAAAAACACTCTGGCTCTACGATTCTTTTGAAGGGCTTCCCGCTAAAACCCGCGAAGATAATTCGGCAGCTGGTGATGCTTTTCAGGCTGGTGAACTACTTGTCACTAAACGCGAAGTTATTGAAAAATTCAAGAAAATGGGACTTAAACTTCCTAAAATCAAGAAAGCCTTTTTTGATGATCTTGATATCATATATGATATACCGGAAAAAATTTCCTATGCCTTTCTGGACGGCGATTTATACCAATCCATCAAAACTAGCCTACATCTCGTCACTGACAAAATGTCGCAAGGTGGCGTAATTATTGTGCATGATTATAATAATCCGGAGCTACCAGGTTCCGCTCGTGCTGTCGATGAATGGCTAAAATCCCATCAAGCCAAAGTCGCTAGTTTCCGCGTCGCCGAAACCCTCGCGATTATTTATTGCGCCTAATAATACTCTATCAAGTCAAGTAGTGTGTACTTAGAGGGGTCAGCAGCTTTGCAACATTTGAATAGGAGTCATTCTTAAGGTTGTATGTATTCTAGCATAATTGTAATAAATAAGATATTTTCTTATGCTTTTAGATATTTCTTCTAGACCTCTTCCAGTATATGGCCCAATTAGCTCATCACGCATAGTCCGGTTAAAGCGTTCTATATGTGCATTATCGTTAGGTCTGCGAACTCGTGTATGGCGAATCTGGATATCATTCTTATCTAGAATCAGCTTAAATCTTTCACCAAATTCTCGTCCGTTATCACACTGAACCATCTTGAACTTGAAGTTAAATATTTTTTGCGCCTCTAATACAGTTTGCGCTGTACTAGTTTGGCTATACGCATAATCTACACGAGAATGGGTCATTCTCGTGTAGACATCAATTACATTAGTAATATAAAGATTTTGAAGTTTATATCTATCTCTCTCCATCTTTTAATCCATCGATATAAAGTGCTTCTATTTTTTCCGAAGCGTCTCGCTACCCGTGCAATGCTTCTACCTTCAAGAAAAATCTCTTTTAGTGCTTTACTGCGTTGAATTTCTATGGATTTGGCTATACAATATGCCATAGGTAGATCTCCTATTTAGTTTTACTTTAACCTTAAGTATGGATCTACCTATTTTTATTGGCAATACTTATTGCCTTTTTTGTTGCAAAGGTCCTGGACCTTAACGAAACGCTGCATAAGTTCAAACACATATTGGACTCCAATAAGAAATAAAAGGAGCAGTATTT
>ERZ773212.889-NODE-889-length-14288-cov-88.750720_pt1 | contig 14288 bp, 9 predicted proteins | sample MGYA00581005_ERZ773212 | MGnify/ENA primary metagenome ERZ773212 (study PRJEB29015, sample SAMEA2738154) | human oral metagenome | biome: human oral; feature: human-associated habitat; material: saliva | place: China | collected 2196 ... | reverse complement strand
TGGGAGAGTAGGGCACTGCCAACCGTTTCCTTGCGGTGGTGGGGGTGTTGGTCCTTGTTTAGGGGGTCGGCACCCCCACCATTTTTTTGCTTTACCAGCCTGGGCCCGGCGTCGTCGTCGGCAAAGAACAAACCACCTGGGCATTTTTGCCCATACCGCACCCCACTTACCTAATACGCTTATGGCATGGACCAAAGCGCAGGCATCAGCCGAGAGCTATTTAAAGCTCTAATTAAAGCGACGCTGGCAGCAGTACTCGGGATCGCGGTGGTCAGTGCCATCGCCTGGGGCAACAATTTTTATCAGCGAGTTGAAAAAACCAAATTCGACAACGCCCCCATCCTGTACACAAACTTACAGTACAGCGCTTACGCCACCGCTGAGCGCAACCTAAACGTCACCGAAGACGTCACCATCCGCATCAAAGACACCCGTAGCTACTCGCAAATGTTCCAGCTCTACGAGCTAAAACAAGGCCAGCAGCTAAAAAACGTAACAGTCACGGACCTAGACACCAACCAGGAGCTGACCAAAAGCAGCTTCACAGACCCCTCCACCATCTCAAACACAAAAGAATGGGACGAGCAGTACGCCGGCAAAACCTATGTGCGCATAGCCGACAGCTCCACCGACTACAACGGGCAAACCGTCAACTACCCCACCAAAGTTGAGATCGGCTGGAACATTAAACGCACCAGCTCCGCCTCCGCCCTGCGCTACCGCATCACCATGAGCTTCATCGGCGGCGGGGAGCTGACCAACGACATCGTCAAAATCCTGTGGAGCCCCATCTCCGACAAAAACACGGTGCCCATTAAACACCTCAGCATCGACTTCACCATGCCCAAGCAAGTCCCAGCCAAACGCACCTGGATGTGGCTGCACTACGACGGCGTCGCTACCGGCACCCCAGGCGGCGCCCCCACCACCAACTACACCATTCCCGGCGACCCCCAAGCCGCCTCCCGACGCCACTACAAAGCCGACTTTGTTAAAGGTGGAAAATCCGTAACCCTGGCCTATATGTGGGACGCCAGCACCATTCCCGGCTACACCCCCACGGCCACGCCAGCCCAGCGTCAGCAAGCCATCGACGAGGCCGTAAAAACCCGCCTACCCCAAGAGCGCCCCTGGTGGTTTGACTGGCTGATTCCCGCCGGCTTTGGCGTATGCGTGCTGATAGCCGCAGTGGGGCTGTACGGCGCATTCAGCTCACGCCGCGCCGCCCAAGCCCAGTTTGTTGTGCCCGACATGCTGGTGACCCAAATGCCTAACCTGTCGCCGGCAGTAATCGCAGAATTTTCCAGCCATGTCTTCCCCAGCAAAGCTAAACAAAAGAACCGGCGCACCCGCCAGCTAACCAGCACCCTACTGTCCCTGACCAATGCCGGACTGGTTAACGTCTGTCCAGGAGACGCGCAAAGATACCGCTACCTGGATCTGCGTGTGGCCAACGCACAACAGGTGGCGCAGGCGGCCCGCTCCGGAGCGCCGCTACAGCACGGGCAGTGGACCATTGCACTAACCGGCAAACAGGCCGGCAGGCTTTACCCCAGCCAACAGGCATTACTGGCTGCGCTATTTATGATTTCGAATAAATTGCGAGCCAGCCAATTCGATTTAGCGCAAATGCGTGCGGTACTTAAAAACAATGAGTCCACAAGCAGTGGTATGCGTAAATTCGCTAGAGCAGCCGACAAAGAATATAGCTCAGCTAATTTGCGTACCAGCTGCGGGGGACTAGCCAACACTTGCAGCATGCTTTTGTGGCTGACCATTTTTACGTTCAGCCTCTACAGCGTGGCCCACTACAACCACTGGGTGTGGGCCGTGCCCGGCTTCTGCTTCATTGCCGCCTTCATGCACTCATACAACGTAAGCACCTGCTACACCCAGCGCGGCCTGATAGTTGGCGGACAAATGCGGGCCTACTGCGCCTACCTAACCAACAGCGCCATGTACGCCCCCACCACCCCGCAGCAGTACCGCAGCGACCTAGCCAATGCGGCTGCCGTCGGTATGGCCGCCAAGGTACAAGACGCCCTAGTGCCGCTGGGCGCCCAAATGATGGCCAGCCAGCAAGTGGCTTACAGCTGGGACGACTCCGGCCCGGGCCTATACAACCTAGACCTGACCCGCGACCTAGACTATGGCTTCCAGCCGGTAACCAGCGCGGTGGTGTGGCAAACCAGCAGCTCGGTCAGCTACAGCTCCTCCTCGTCCAGCTCCGGCGGTTTCAGCAGCTCCAGCAGCTATGGCGGCGGCAGTTTCGGAGGGCGCTAGTTCGGGGGACGCTAGTTCGGAGGGCGCTAACGACGACGCCGGCCCCGGGCGGTGCTGTGAGAGGCGGCCCTGGGTGGGACGCGTGGGGCGCGCGAGATTGGCGACGGCCCCGGGTGAGCCGGGTGGGGCGCGCGGGATTGGCGATGGCCCCGGGCGGTGCTGTGAGCGGCAGCCCTGGGTGGGCCGGGCGGGCCACGTGGGGACGGCCTCTTGGGCAGGGCTGCGAGTGTGGTGAGCGACACTAACAGCTAAATATAAAGTGATAGTGGTTGCTGAAAGTGAGCTGAGAGTCGGTATTGGGCTCATAAAGGCAATAGACTGGCCGAATGAACGATCAGCCCACTACTCCAAGCCCGGACGCTGACGCCTATTTAGATCCGGAAGACGACGTCACCCCCGTGCGTGGCACGCGTTTTCCAATTACTTTGTCAGAGCCGAACAGTAGGCAGGATTCAGCTGCTAAGCCCTCAGGCTCTGGCGCTAAGCCCTCAGGCTCGGGCGCTAAGCCCGACGCCGCCGCTCAGCAGGGCGGGGCCGCTCCGTCAGGTGCCTCGGCGTCGTCGTCGGGAGCACAGGCAGGTACCGCAGCCACGGCAGGCGTGGCAGCACCGGCGTCGTCGCAGGCAGGCACGGCAGCACCGGCACTAGAAAGCCCCCAGCCGCGCACCCGCGAGCAGCTACGGGCCGTGCTGGGCCTACCCTCGCGCCTGCCTTCGCGAGTAGTGACCCGCAACGGCTGGATCGCCACCGTGGTGACTACCCTGATCGCCGCCTTCACGCGCCTGTGGAACCTGGGCAGCCCCCACGAAATCATGTTTGACGAGACCTACTACGTCAAAGATGCCTACTCGATCTGGCATCTGGGCTATGAGGGCACCTGGGCACAAAACGCCAACGCCAGTTTTGTGCGCGGTAATTTCTCCACGCTCAGCCCCGAGGCGTCCTTTGTGGTGCACCCGCCGCTAGGTAAATGGCTGATCGCCACGGGTATGGAGCTGACCGGGCCGGCCTCCAGCTGGGGTTGGCGCTTGGCAGTGGCCCTAGCGGGTATTGCCACCGTGTTCCTGCTGTGCCGCCTGGTGTGGCGACTGTTCCCCTCACCGCTGCTGGTGGGTCTGGCGGGATTGTTCCTGGCTATCGACGGCGTGGGCATCACCGAGTCACGTATCGGTCTGCTGGACGGGTTTATTGGCCTCTTCGCCCTGGCCGCTGTCTACTGCATTGTGCGTGACCGCCAAAGCCAACGCGAACGCATCGCGCGCCTGCTGGAAGGCACCGCTGCAGGTGCCCTAGCCCCCAAGGCCGGCTGGCGCCCCTGGATGATTAGCGCCGGCGTGCTGCTGGGTTGCGCCTGCTCGGTTAAATGGTCGGGCCTGTACCTGCTGGCAACCATCGGCATCATGACCGTGATCTGGGACGGCACCGCACTGCGCGCTGTTAAAGCCAAGGTGTGGAAGCTGGAAACCCTGGTTTCACGCGGCTGGGGTAACTTTATGCGGCTTGTGCCCGTGGCGGGGGTGACCTACCTGCTTAGCTGGTTCGGCTGGTTCATGAACCCCAGCGCCTACAAGCACGGCTGGGCGGCGGCTGAGCGCGCAGCTGGGCGCGGCTCCTGGCTGCCCGATTCGATCGCGGACTTTATTGAATACCACCGCGCCATCTACAAATTCCACGTGGGCCTATCCACCCCCCACAGCTACATGGCTAAGCCCAGCGGCTGGCTGCTACAGATGCGGCCCACCTCCTTCTACTGGCAGTCCAACGATACTTTGGGCGCTGACGCCTACCAGTGCGACACCCGTAACTGCGTGCGGGCTATCACCTCGATCGGTAACATCCCGATCTGGTGGGCGGCTTTCGTGGCGGTATTTGTGGTGGTTGCCTATGTGGCGCTTAAGCGCGACTGGCGCGGCTGGGTAGTGCTGGCTGGTTACATTGGCCTGTACCTGCCCTGGTTCATGTACTGGGACCGCACTATTTTCACTTTCTACACGGTAGCTTTCGTGCCGTTCGTGGTTTTGGCGCTGACTGTGGCGCTGGGCTGGGGAATTGGCTTGCTCGACGGCGACGGCGTGGTTACGGCTGGTTCTGGTGAGGTTGGCTCCGCCGGGACCGATGCCTCTGATGGTGACGTAAGCGACGACGTCGCCGCCAAGGAGACGAACGCTCAAGGCGACTTGAAAGACAAACTGGGTGCCTACCTTGGCGGGGGACAGGTGCTGGGCAAGGACTATGAGCCCTCGATGTTCATGGGCCTGATACTGACCGGCATTATTGTGCTGGCGGCAGTGGTGTTTGCCTGCCTGTGGTGGCCGATATGGACCGCGCAGGTAGTGGACTACAACTTCTGGCTCTGGCACATGCTGTTTAGGAGCTGGATCTAAGCCGGCTGCACTGTTGTTTGCAGGTACAGTCTGTGAGTACAGACAGAATCTGTGAGTACAGGCATGATCACAAATACAGGCAAAATCGTCCGTCGCCTATGATTTAAACGCATATTTTTATAGGTGAAGGATGATTTTGCCTGTATCTAAAAGGGGAAGGTTATATGGCGCCCAATCAAGAAGTGCCAAGCCCTGCTGCTGAGTTGGAGGCTCCCGGCGCCGGCTCGCTGGGCGCGCCTGCGTCGTCGGCCCCTGCCGGCGAAGGAGAGCGACCGGCCCATGCCAGCGAGGCAGAGCAAGCACTGCCTGCCAACTCTGTGCCCGGCCCTGCGCAGGGCCTTGACCTGGCCGAATACGCCCCCGCTCGGGGCACAATCACCCTGGCCGCAACCCCTATCGGCAACCGTGGCGATGCCTCGCCGCGCCTGATGGCCGCCCTGGCCCTGGCCGACGTCGTCGCCGCTGAAGACACCCGCCGCGCCCTGAACCTGGCCCAGCGCCTAGGTGTGAAAATTGGCGGCCGGCTGCTGGCCTTCCATGAACACAACGAGCGCGAACGCTCCGGGCAGCTGCTGCAGGCCGCGCGCGGCGGTTCCAGCGTGCTGATGATTTCCGACGCCGGTATGCCCTCGGTTTCCGACCCAGGATTCCGCCTGGTCAACGCCGCTATCGACGCCGACGTGCCGGTTACCGTGGCCCCCGGCCCTTCCGCAGTGCTCACCGCACTGGCGCTATCAGGCCTGGCCAGCGACCGTTTCAGTTTTGAAGGGTTCCTGCCGCGTAAAAGCGGCGAGCGTGCCCGGCTACTAAGCTCACTAGCCAGCGACGCCCACACCCTGATTTTCTTCGAATCCCCCCGACGTGTCCACGAAACCCTAACTGACCTGGCCAAAGCTTTCGGTGGGCAGCGCCGTGCGGCACTGTGTCGGGAACTGACCAAAACCCATGAAGAAGTACTGCGCGCCAGCCTAGACGAGCTGGTGGCGGCCACCGCCGAGGGGACGCGGGGAGAAATTGTGCTGGTAGTTGCTGGCTCTGCGGGGGCTAGCGTCGTCGTCGAACAGGTAGTAGACCAGGTGCTGACCCTAGCTGACCAGGGCCTACGTCTCAAACAGGCGGCCGCGCAGGTGGCCCAAACCCACGGCCTGCGCAAGAATGAGCTGTACCAGGCGGCTCTGGCTGCCCGCGAAAACTAAATACTTTGGCTGGGGAGGGCGGCGTCACGCTTCTGGCGAGGACGTAGCTCGCCGGTCCGGCTCAGCACTTGCAAGCGTCACACGCCCGGCCTGGAACTTGCCAGCGCCACGGCCCGGTTGAGCTGCTGATCGCCCGGCTAGCCCGGCCAACTCGGCCGGCCATCCACCGGCCTCCAAAGACCTAAGGGAAAAACCGCAACCATAGGGAGAAGAAAATGACTCGAGCACTAATCGTGGTAGATGTGCAGCCCACGTTCTGCGAGGGCGGGGAGCTACCCATCGTGGGAGGCAACGCCGTCGCCGAGCGCGTGGCCGCCTACGTGCCCGCACACCGCAAGGAATACGCGCTGGTGGCAACCACTCAGGACTGGCACATTGACCCGGGCACGCACTTCAGCGACCAGCCCGACTTCGTGGACACCTGGCCCAAGCACGGCGTGGCCGGCACTGCTAACGCGCAGCTGCACCCGGCGCTGGCAGACCTGGCCCCGGATGCTTCGGTTAAGAAGGGCCAGTACGCGGCGGCCTACTCTGGTTTTGAAGGGGTCGACGACGCCGGTGTGGGCTTGGACCAGCTGCTTAAGGACGCCGGGGTGGACAGCCTAGACATTGTGGGCCTGGCGCTATCGCACTGCGTGCGCGACACTGCGCTGGACGCCGCTTCCAAGGGCTACCAGGTGCGAGTGCTGACCAACCTGACCGAGCCGGTCAGCCCCGAACTGGGTGAGGCCGCCAAGGCCAAGCTGGTTGAGGCTGGCGTGGAGCTGGCTGAGGTCGAGTAAGGCTCAGGTTAAGGCTCAAGTTACGGGCCAAGCGAGGCTGAACAGGGCCGAGTAAGGCTGCTAGCCCAGGCCACTGCTCACAAATACTGAAAAATCGTCCGTTCCCTATAAAACCCCATGGATTTTTAATAGGGAACGGACGATTTTGTATGTGTTTGTATGTGTTTGTGTGTATCTGTAGTGAGGGTTAGTTGTAGCGGTTGGCAGCCTCGGTGGTGCTGATTACTCGGGTTGGATCCGTGTACATGGCATCCACAGGACGCTGGTCAGTCTCCTCAACCTCCTCATTGGCGCCAGCCTGCTGAGAGACAGCTGACTGAGAAGCAGGTGACTTAGAAACCGGGTTGGCCGGCTCGAAAACCACCTGGGTGGTGTCAGTCGGGCTGGCGATAACCCGCGTGTCATTCGTAGGCTGCAAAGGCTGAGTAGGCCTGCCAGGCTGGTTCGGGTGCTCCAACTGGCTAACCCCAGGCACCTGAGCGGGCTGTTGCACCGGCTGTGCAGGCTGTGCGGGCTGACCGTATCCCTGGGGTACCTGACCATATCCCTGCCCGGGCTGTGCGGGCCGGCCGTAACCCTGCGGGGCTTGAGCGGCGCTTGGCACAACGCTTGGCTGCGGCTGCGGCTGCGGCTGTGGCTGGGTGAGGTAGGGGTTTAGCGGCTGGGTGGCCTGCTGGCCGTAAACCTCGATGGGCTGACCAGGCTGTGCCTGGCCGTAGCCTTGCGGTACTTGAGGAGCCTGTGCGGGCTGGGCTGACTGGGCGTAGCTCTGCGCTTGGGCTGGTTGTGACGCCGGAGCCTGCTGAGCCTGTGCGGTTACGTAGGGGTTAGCCTGCGGTTGTACTGGCTGGCCATAACCCTGGGGTACTTGTCCATAGCCCTGCGACGCCTGGGTAGGCTGACCGGCTTGGCCAGGCTGACCGGATTGACCAGGCTGACTGGGCTGAGCGGCTTGGTCGGACGGAGCAAAGTTAGGCACCGGCCAGTAGCCGGCAGCATTTTGGCCCTGCGCACCAGCAGGGGAACCAGCCTGGGCGTTACCCTGAGCGGTAGCAGGAGCACCAGCCTGAGCACCGGCCGGAGTACCAACCTGAGCACCGGCCGGGGTGCCAGCCTGCGCGGCACTTTGTGCGACACTTGCCTGTGCCTGTGCCTGTGCCTGTGCCTGTGCCTGCGGTTGTGGCTGGGTGAGGTAGGGGTTTAGCGGCTGGGTGGCCTGCTGGCCGTAGACCTCGATGGGCTGACCCGGCTGCACATTCTGGCCGGGCTGCGCCTGCGCGGTTATATAGGGGTTAGCCTGCGGTTGTGCGGGCTGGGCTGACTGGGCGTAGCTCTGCGGCTGGGCCGGTTGCGACGCCGGAGCTTGCTGAGCCTGAGGGGTCAAGTAGGGATTAGTCTGAGACTGCGCTTGCACGGTCACGTAAGGGTTTGGCGCCTGCGGAGCAGAGTGCGCGCTCGCGGCCTGCGCACTGGAGTTAGAACTCTGTGCAGAAGCCTGGCTTTGAGCGGCTGGGGAGGACTGCGTCGGGGAGGACTGTGCTTGGGCCGCCCACTGCCCCTGGGGTGCACCCCACTGAGGTGCGGCGGCGGCAGCAGTACCTGCGGCGCCAGCGCCCGCAGCAGCCCACTGGGATGCCGCAGCAGCGTCCGGCCCCTGGGACGCAACCCCCTGTGCCTGGAAGCCCAAAGGCGCCTGGCCCGGCGTCGTCGGCACATAACCGCTAAAAGCCCCGGAGCTAGCCGAAGCGCTATCCCCACCCTGCGCGGGCAGGCCATCTGTGAAGTTGCGGCGGGCCTTAAGCTTGCGGATAAGCGCAATGACCCCAAAAATGCTCAGCCCCAGGCCCACCAAGCCAAGGAAAGCACCAGCGCCCACAAAGATGCGGGCGTAAATCAAGTCATTACTAGAGGTGACCGTAGTGGTGTCGGTGACGTCGGCGATAGCAAAAACATCGGCACGGTCAAGGTTGGGGTTAGAGCAAGCAAAAGAGTAGCTGCCCGACTTATTGGGGCTGAAAGTCGCCACCTTGTAGTAGCTCCTGTTCAGCTGAAGCTCTTCGCTGGAGTTTGCGTTGGTTACCGTGGGGCTATAGCCATCGGGGCCAGACACCACGCAGGAGGTTTTGCGAGCGGAATCCAACTTCGTTGAGGCAGCATAGAAAGCGTAAGTCCGGTTGGCCTCAAGCTGGGCGCTCTTGGATGTGCCCGGAGAAAAAGATGACAAAGACGGCAGCGTGGCGTCGGTCAGGTTCAGTGAGGCCAGGCCTGCGCCCACCGCCAAAGTGATTAGCCCGAGAACCAGCCAGAATACTGACAGCCCCAGGCCCGGCTTGCTGATCAGGCTTTTCTGGTCCGTGGGTGGCAAAATTCCGGCGTTTTGCCCCGGGGAGGCCCAGGTTGTGGCCGCGCTGGGGGCGCTTTGCGGGTTCGGGCCGCTGGCGGAGCTGTAACTGGTGCTGGCGGCGCCGTACGGTCCTGGATTGAACTGGTTGTCCGGCATGATTAATCCTTAAATCGGTTGCTGTTCTAAGCCTAGCTGAATAGCTGCCAGGCTTAGCGTTTTACGTGGCTGGTGACGACGGCGCCCATGCTGGTTGCGTTATCTGCGGGGGCGACGACGGCGCAGCTGGCGTGGCATGTCAAAGTTGCGTAGGCCGATACTCGGGTGAGGCGGTGGCTGTGGGGCCTGCTGATGTTGACGCGGGCATGTATGTGGGCAGAGGCGCGGGAAACTCGGCCTGTAGCTGGCGACGCTCTTTAGAGGCGCACCAAATGTTACGAATACTCGCAACTATTAAAGCTGTCTCTAATAAAATTATGGCTGCGCTGATGGTCACCATTAAATAGCCAAGAAATAGCCATATTTGAGTCTTAGCGTAATAGTTGTCTGTAGTGTCGGCTACAGCAAAAGAGTGGGAACCGTTTAAATCAGGGTTAACGCAAGAAAAACTGTAAGTACCGGTTTTACCTGCAGAGATTCTACCAAGTTTGTAGTAACCATCAATGTCAAGCTCGCTGTCTACTGGCTGTGCCATGATAGAGGCCTGGTAGTCTCCAGGGCCTGAGATTACACAGCTGGTCTTGTCGGCTATAGTCTGAATGTTGGTTTTAATGTAGAAATAGTATTCTTTGTTGTTATCTAGGTAGACGCTTTTGGGGTTGTCTGCAGAGAAAGTGTTTAGGTTTGGTGCGATTATAGTTGGCAGAAATAAAGTCAGGTTGATAGCGAAATTTGCGATCATTATTAGATTTAAAAATATGATAATTATTTCAGCCCATAATGGGCGGGGCGGTGGCGTGGCTCTTTCTGGGGTTTGTAGTTCTTTCTGGGGTCGCGGATATGCTGGCCCGAAGCTGGCTGGGGCGTGAATGTTTTTAGCGTTGGGGCTGGCGTAGATGTGAGCGAATGGGTCGCTGTCGGCTGCACCTAGGCTGGTGGCTTGGGGCTGGCTATCGGGCATGACTAATCCTTAAATCGGTTGCTGATACAATCCTAGTGGAATAGTCTGTGCGCCTAGAGTCGCCTAGTAGGGGGTTAGTACCCTTGACAACTAACTTAAACGGTGCCTTGTAGTGACCGCTTGTATGCGCGCGAGCGGGCTGCGTTACGAAGGCCCCTAAAAATAAGATTTATGGTACCTGCGGATATTAGCAGTAGTCCAGGTAGCGCAATGCTTGAAGCATAAAAAACTATGACCCTATTATAGCATATTTCTGACGAAATATTTTGAGGTCTAGGAAATGCGGTAGTTTCAGCTATAATAAATGACTGATATTTTATTCCATCTTGGTCTGTGCAGAAAAACTTGTAGGTGCCAGACTTTGCGGGGTGTACTTGCCCAAAATCATGATAATATTCTATGAATGAATAATGTTCGTTAGGTTCCCAAGTTTCTGTGGGTAAGTTATTTCCTTTTGGGTCTACTATAGAGCAATGTGGGTAATCATTAAAAGCGTATAGGGTATAGGTTTTGTTGGCTTCAAGATAGATACTCTTAGTGATGTTCCTGTCGAAAGCAGTGGACGCAGGGATAGCTGTTCTGCCAAAGTACGGTTCAGCTATTACTATGCCCAGCATGAGTGGGAATAACCCGAAAATAATCATGAATACTGAGCTGTCGCAGTACCAGAAACAATCTGAGATGCGTCGCCAAAGTGTTTTCGGCTCATTTACTTCTGACTCAATCTCGGGGATTTTGTCCATTAGGGCATCCCATAGTTCGTCGATATTATCCGGCACACTTCTAGGTGCCTTGCTAGCTGCGTTGCTCGCGTTTGCATAAATTTTTTCGTCACTGGCCATAGTGAATCCTTAAAACTGTGTGCTTGGGCAGAGTCTAACCCAAACCCTGAGCCCATGTGCACATTTAAGGCCGCCAGGCGCCGTCGCCAAAACAGCGGGGCAGACAAGAACGCGGCGCAAGCAAAACGCAAAGCCGCCGGGCGCCGTCGCCGCCAGGGCACCAAACCGGGCACCGTCGCCGGCAAGGCCAGCGCTTACCAGGCGGCGCAAGCAAAATATCGGTTCGGGCAAATCAGGCCAAAGCCAGTAAACTAGGGGCCATGACGCACATTCTTTCAGCTGTTGCCTGGCCCTATGCGAACGGGCCACGCCACATTGGCCACGTAGCCGGTTTCGGTGTCCCCTCAGACGTTTTCTCCCGCTACATGCGAATGGCTGGCTATGACGTGCTCATGGTCTCCGGCACTGACGAGCACGGCACCCCCATCCTGGTGGCCGCCGACGAAGCTGGAGTTAGCGCCCGCGAACTAGCAGACGAAAACAATCGCCTCATTGTTGAGGACCTGGTTGCCCTGGGTCTGTCCTATGACCTATTTACCCGCACCACCACCGGTAACCACTACCGGGTTGTGCGTGAAATGTTCGAGGCCGTGCGCGACAACGGTTACATGATTGAGCGCACCACCCGCTCAGCCATCTCACCCTCCACCGGCCGCACCCTGCCCGACCGTTACATTGAAGGCACCTGTCCTATCTGTGGAGCCGACGGCGCCCGTGGCGACCAGTGTGACAACTGCGGTAACCAGCTCGACCCCACTGACCTGATTAACCCCCGCAGTCGCATCAACGGCGAAACCCCCAAGTTTGTCGAATCCAACCACTGGTTCCTGGACCTGCCGGCGCTAGCCGACGCCCTAGGCGAGTGGCTAGATGAGCGTGAAGCCTCGGGCACATGGCGTCCCAACGTCATTAAGTTCTCCCAGAACATCCTCAAGGAAATCCGTCCGCGCGCCATGAGCCGCGACATTGACTGGGGTATCCCGATCCCCGGCTGGGATGACCAGCCTGGCAAGCGCCTGTATGTGTGGTTTGACGCCGTAATCGGCTACCTGTCTGCCTCCATTGAGTGGGCGCGCCGCAGCGGCGACCCCGAGGCCTGGCGCCAGTGGTGGAACAACCCCGACGCCCTGACCTACTACTTCATGGGTAAAGACAATATTGTTTTCCACTCCCAGATTTGGCCTGCTGAAATGCTGGCCCAAAACGGTAAGGGCTCACGCGGCGGCGACCACAACCCCTTCGGTCAGCTAAACCTGCCCACCGAGGTGGTTTCCAGCGAGTTCCTAACCATGGAGGGCAAGAAGTTCTCCTCCTCGCACGGCATCGTGATTTATGTGCGTGACGTGCTCAGCCGCTACCAGGCTGACGCGCTGCGTTACTTCATCTCTATTGCCGGCCCGGAAACCGCTGACGCTGACTTCACCTGGGCTGAGTTCGTGCGCCGCACCAACTCTGAGCTGGTGGCTGCCTGGGGTAACCTGGTCAACCGCACCGCCTCCATGATCCACAAGCGTTTCGGGCAGATCCCCGAGCCGGGCGAGTTCACTTTTGAAGACCGCTCGCTGCTAGCTGAGGTGGAGCGCGGCTTTAAGACCGTGGGTGACCTGATCATGCACCACCGCCAAAAGGCCGCCCTGAGCGAAGCCATGCGCCTGGTGGGTGAAGCTAACCGCTACATCGCCGAAACTGAGCCTTTCAAGCTCAAGAGCGAAGACCAGCAAGAGCGCCTACGCACCATTCTGTTCGTGTTGGCCCAGGTAGTGGCTGACTTGAACCTGATGCTCAGCCCCTTCCTGCCGCACGCCGCTAACGACGTCGACCGCGTAATGGGTGGGGACGGACAGATCGCCCCCATGCCGGTGATTGAGGAAGTAACCGAGCTGGACCCGCAGGTGCTGCCAGCAGACTTCGCAGGGCGCAAGTCCTACCCGATCATCACCGGTGACTACACCACCGCCCCCACCTGGGAGCGTCACGCAGTCACCCCGGGCACGCCCGTAGGCAAGCCCACCCCGGTGTTTGTGAAGCTTGATGAAGCCATCATTGAGCAGGAGCTGGCCCGTTACGCCGGGCAGGTGCCCGACGACGTCACCGGCGCCTGAGCTGCTTAGAAACTAACTGTGCCCTCGGTGCTAGCCGTAACTGGTAGCGCCGAGGGCACGTGCATGTAACTTGCGCCCTTAACCGGGCTCTGCCCCCATCTATTAAACCGGGGGCCACCCTCATCTACCAGGGAGAACAAAGTGTCTAAACGTAAGCCGAGCGATTGGCCGGCGCTGGAAAATATTGCCCGCCTGCCACAGGCGGTTATGGATAACCACACCCACTTGCCGATTTCGCCCACTGAGGGCCCGGGGGCGGCGGCTGCTTCAGGCCCGCTTAGCGCCGCGCAGCTGGTAGAGCGGGCCCAGGCGGTGGGGGTGGACCGCATGATCACTAGCGCCTGTGAGCTGCCGGCTTTTGCGCCGTCGCTGGAGCTGGCCCGCCAGCTGCCGGGGGTGAAGGTGGCGCTGGCAATTCACCCGAATGAAGCGGTGCTGCATGCGGGCGTCAGCGAGGTGGGCCCCGATGGTTTGCAGCCGCGTTTTGAGGCCCACCATGGCGCATATGATCTCGACGCCGCCTTGGCCCAGGTGGAGCGGGCCTGCCGGGAAAACCCCGAAACTGTGGTGGCGGTGGGGGAGACCGGCATGGATTTGTTCCGTACCGGCCCGCGCGGGGGCGTGGCGCAGCGGGAGTCTTTCCGCGCCCATATCGCCCTGGCTAAAGAGCTGGATTTGCCGTTGCAGATCCATGACCGTCAGGCTCACCGTGAGTGCATTGAGGTTTTGCTTGCCGACGGCGCCCCTGAACGCACGGTTTTCCACTGCTTTAGTGGGGATGAGGCTATGGCCCAGGTGTGCGCTGAGCACGGCTGGTATGCCTCAGTGGCGGGGCCGGTGACTTACAAATCTAACCGGGAACTGCGCGCCGCAATTGCGGCGATGCCACAGCAGTTGCTGCTGGTGGAAACCGATGCCCCCTACCTGCCGCCCACCCCTTACCGGGGTATGCCTAATGGCTCTTACCTGTTGCCGGTGACGTTAACCGCCTTGGCGCAGCTGCGCCAGCTGAGCCTAGAGCAAATGTGCCAGCTGGTTAACCGCAACAGCCGTGAAGTGTACGGCTTCTAAATGGAGCTGTAACTATTGCTGGGTAGTTTCTAGCTCCAAACTAGAGCTGGAGCTAATACCAAGTGGGAGTGCACTAATTCAAAAACAAGCGTGCGCCGGGCCTGTTCATTCAGGCCCGGCGCACGGGAGAAATGTATTATTTAGGGATTTGTGTGATTTGCTGTTTA
>ERZ773212.880-NODE-880-length-14394-cov-9.717275_pt1 | contig 14394 bp, 14 predicted proteins | sample MGYA00581005_ERZ773212 | MGnify/ENA primary metagenome ERZ773212 (study PRJEB29015, sample SAMEA2738154) | human oral metagenome | biome: human oral; feature: human-associated habitat; material: saliva | place: China | collected 2196 ... | reverse complement strand
TAGCAGGTTCTGTGTGTTGTTCTCGCTCATATGCACAGTGTATCGAACTGTGCTGTGTGAGCCGCGCGGCTAGATGTCCCGCTTTATAGATGTCTGCCCTGAGGAGTCCTGGATTAGGCATGATCTGCACCTTCTACAACGAGGTATATACCCAGCACTTCAGCGGTTTTGAGCACAGACCCAAAAGATGGTCCCGGCTTACCACGTTCAATATCACGAATCGTTTTATCGCTTACACCCACCATATAGGAAAGTTCCAGCTGGGTGAGCCGTTCTTCCTTACGGATGCGCCGCACTCGCTGCCCGAAGTTCTGAGCAAACTCTTCTGCATGAAAAGCCATCGTGTGTGCGGCATGATGGCCGCATCCCCCTTAAAAATACGAATAATAGTTCGGTTTTCAAGAATTTTACACCGCAGGGAGACTAAAAATACAGTAAATACGAATTATTATTCGGAAAAATTTTGAAATTCTCTAAGATGAGAAGACACACATACACAAGCGGGAGCGGTTTCTTCATTTGGGAGCACTTTAAGTGCTCCCAAATGAAGAAACCGCTCCCGGAACAGGCAGCTGCGCTCGATACCCAGCCGAAGCTATAAACGATCTTCGTCGTTATCAAGAGGTATCCGATAACGATTACCCGGCAGGAACAGATCCTTGACCGCAGGGTCATCAACCTCAGCATTCTTCTGCATCGTCTCAGCACGCTCCTGCGCAATTTCACCAAACATCTCACGAGTCATCTGCTTGGTCTGCTCAATCTTGCTGCGTACCTCTGTCCTAGTGAAACCAGGCTTCCAGGGCTTAAACCGTGCCACGTAGGCCAGATAGAAAACTAAGGCACAGACCCCCACCACTACTGCTCGCCCTGTATCTTGAGTTACTACCAGTGCCACAACCAAGTACACCGGTGGAGGCACTAAGATTTCGTATGCAGCAAACAGCCTCCCTCCTGGAGAGGGGTGCTGTGCACGCACCACCAACGGACGCTGCGCCAATGCGAGTACTAGCGGAAAGATAAGGTAAGAAATCAGTACGGTCTTAGTCGCCTGATACAAAGAGAGGGACAGGGCAGAAAGCCCCAAGGCGGAGACAACAGCCCCAGCACCAAGAATCAACAGAAATACACAAAATCCTTCGAGCAAACCCCCTATAAAACTACCCATCAACGCAGCGCTCAGCGGTACATACTCTGGATGATCCGGCGTATACTGACTACTCTCCATATATATCCCTTCCCACATTATCCACGTGTTGGAGTGTTTTCACCGCTTACGCGGAAGTGCTCCTCGTTTTTCATAATCGAGGGGCATACGGTAGCGATTACCCGGCAGAAACAGATCCTTAATCGCCGGATCATCAACATCAGCGTATTTCTGCATAATCGCAGCACGTTCCTGCATCATCCCGGCGTACTCCTGCGCGATATCGCCCACCAGTTCGCGGGTCATCCGTTTAGTCTCTTGAATTTTGTGACGCACTTGGGTACGGGTTAAACCAGGCTTCCAGGGCTTAAGCCATGCCGCGTAAATCAGATAGAAAACTAAGGCACAGGAACCTACTGTTGCCGCCTTGCCTATCTCATGAAACATCCCTAGTGTTACCACCAGATACACCAGGGGCGGCACGAAGATATCGCATGCAGCGAATAGCAGCCCTCCCGGAGAGGGATGCTGTGCACGCACCACCAACGGACGCTGCACCAATACGAGCACTAGCGGAAAGATGAGGTAGGAAATCCATACGATACCAGCTATCTGCAGCCGCGGAAGAGACAGCGCAGAAAGCTTTGAAGCTGGCACAACGGCCTGAGCACCGAGAATCACGAGAAAGACACAGAACGATTCGAAAAAACCACTGAAGTAACCACCCTTCAGTGCATTCGTCAGCGCTACATACTCTGGATGATCCGGCGTATACTGACGCTCCTTCGTGCGCCCTCCACGCAACATAGAGACGCTGCCCCAGACGAGCGATGCCATATAAAGTTGCGAAGATAGCCTCTGGAAGACAGGCTGAGGTAACTCCTTCAAGGGTGAGTATTGCTTCTCAAGGATTTCCGGCGCATTCACCGACCTCATTGACAAGGTCCTCTGACGGATAGTGTTCCCTGTACCAGACACACTATTCCCAAGCCAATTCGTTTTTCGGCTCCGCCCAATGGCTTTACTATATTCCGTTATTGTATCGATCAGAGCTGACACGCGCGTTCGCAGGGCGACAACGGACTTAGTTTTGCCGGTAATACCGTGCGACGCATCATTGATATTTTCAGTACCAAGAACCTTGCGCATTACGTTCGGGACAGTAGCCCGCGCAGCAATATCAGCACCCGCGAAAATCGCAGAAACCCCCGCGACGGCAGTCAAACGGACAGCATTTCGACAATCACATAGCAGACCTTTCATTTTTACTCCTCACTACGGAATATGCATTTTAAGGATGTAAATATGCTGCAAATTTCCTGGTGCACAACAAACTCTTAAGTAAGAAATACATAATGCTATATCGCCTACAGATACCCAGATTATGGGCGAATAACCTCATCGCAGTATTTATCTAAGATTTAATGAACCCTGTATTACTTCACCACGGTATATGTTCATCCACCGCAGTTCAACAAAAATAAAATTAATTTTTAATAAAGCTCTTCGGGAAATTCACGGATCTAAAATATAAACCTCAATAGCCTATTCTGCCCGTATACAAACGGGAGCGGTTTCTTCATGCGGGAGCAAATAAAGTGCTCCTGCATGAAGAAACCGCTCCCGATGTTATTAGGAACGTGAGTAAGACCTAGTGGCCTTCAGCAGCGAAGCGGTCGATCGCCTCCTGAACCATCTTCTCTGCCGCAGCGATGTCGTCCCAGCCTTCGCCCTTCACCCATTTGCCGGGTTCCAGATCCTTGTAACGCTCGAAGAAGTGCTGAATCTCAGCTTTGAGCTGCTCGGGCACGTCCGCCAGCGACGTGATGTGATCGTAGCGCTTATCGGTGGGCACGCACAGTACCTTCGCATCGCCACCAGCCTCGTCAGTCATGTTAAAGACAGCAACCGGGCGAGCCTCCACGATCACACCGGGAACAATATCAACGTCTAGAACCAACATGGCGTCCAGCGGATCGCCATCCTCGCCGAGTGTGTTCTCAAAGTAGCCGTATGCGGTGGGGTACTGCATTGAGGTGAACAGCACGCGATCTAGATACAGACGACCGGTTTCGTGGTCTATCTCGTACTTCACCCGGGAGCCGCGGGGGATTTCAATCGTGACGTCGAGTTCCATGGGAACCTCTTTCTATGAATGTAAGCCTCTGCACCGCGCATCAAGGCGGCGAACAACTCCCCCATTGTACCCCCTGAACGCGTGCACAACACCCATTCAATGCCACAAAAATCGTGCTTTCGAATACGTTGCCGCGAACATCACCGCGCTATCTCCAGGCGAGCTGGTAGCCTGTAGTCCTCGCGATGCGCGTAACCGGCTCGGTATTTCGCGGCGGAATTCGTTATGCTCTTAAGATGCGTTCACCCCAACCGATAAACACCCCGTTCACTCGCCGCGCCCTGCTCGGTGCAGCACCCGCGCTATTCCTTGCCGCATGCTCAAACCCAAGCGGCGGGCAGTCGCAGAGCGGTACCGCATCCGTAACCCCGTCGGTCACACCCACGCCGAGCCCCACTCCGGTGCTGAATTCTCAGCAGCTTCAAGACCTGAAAACCCAGCTTGACAAGCTCTTTCAGGAGCGCCCCTACCCCGCCCATTCCATGCTCGTGACCGCCCTCGACGGCACACGCGAGCTTTACGCGGATGCCCCGGATACCCCGCGCCTGCCCGCTTCGAATATGAAGATTCTGACCTATTTTGCGCTCGTGCAGACCGCCCCGGAACGCACTTTCACAACCTCGGTGGCGCAAGGTAAAAATGGGCTGTTTCTGGTGGCAGGCGGCGATACTCTGCTCGTGGAAGGAGCCACGGAACCGGCCACCGCAGGCTCGCCGACGATGCGCGCCGGGCTGAGCACGCTCGCTGCGGATACCGTGCAGCAGATGAACGAACGCAAGGTCGCGCACGGCACCTTCCCCGTCTACCTCGACACCACGATCTACACGGGTTCCGCGACTAACCCCGGCTGGGAGCCCGGCGACCTCGAATCCGGGCAGATCACCCCGATTAACCCGATCGCACTGGCCTCGCACACCGTACCCGGGCAGTCCACCCCCGATAAACCAGCACGCCCACAAGACGCCGGAATCGCCGCCCTAGAAGCGTTCGTGAAGGTGCTCAATAAGGCGAGTGAAGAGCATGCGGAGGTCAAATCAGGGTACGTATTTACGGTTGCCGACCGCCGCCCCCGTGAGGCCGATGCCGAGCAGATTGCCCAGATTCAGTCGGCATCCGCGCTCGATCAGGCCTTTGTGATGATGTTAGAGTCCGATAATGTGCTCGCCGAGGTGCTGGGGCGCAATATGGCGATCGCCGCGGGGCGTGAGGGCAGCGCATCCGAGGCGCAGAAACTTGTGCGCGAAAAACTGCAGGAGGCGAAAATTTCGGTTACCGGGCTGGTGCAGGCGGATGTGAGCGGCATGTCCCTGCAGAACCGGGTGACGGCACGCACCCTGGCGCAGACCTTGGGGGCGCTGGCGACGCATCCGAAGCATGACGAGCTTGAGCGCAGATTCCCGGTTGCGGGTGTTTCGGGTACGCTCAAGGATCGTTTTAGCGGAGAAGCGAATAAGTATGCGCGCGGGCATGTGGCGGCAAAGACCGGCACGCTGTTCACGGCCATTTCGTTATCGGGGTATGCGACCCGCCCAGACGGCGCACGCCTGATTTTCGTGAGCCTGCTCAACGACGTCGGCGGTGCGGAGGCTCTGCCCGGTGCGAAGGATACGGTTGATAGCGCCGCGGCGATTGTGGCGGCGCGTACCGAACCGCCCGCGAATCCCACGGAAACGCCCGTACCTTCGGGCTCGCAGGTACCGGGTTCATCCTCGTCTCCCGATGCGACGGGTTCGGGTTCTGCCCCGAATCCCTCGCAGGCCCCGGATGGTTCGTCTTCCGCTTCGCCCGCCGGTGGCAGCGTGCCGCAGGAGGATGCACCCTCCCAGGCGGCGGAACAAAACCCTGCCGAAGTTCCCAGCTCGCAGTAAAGCATGAATATGCAAAATAATGTATATTTATCTGACTGCCGGGTACGTCCGCGAGCATACAGCAACCGCGCATCGCAAGCGCCCCTGCGGTTATTCGCGCATATTCACTCAACCCGTTCCGAAGGATAGTTTCATGTCTTCACCCTCTGCCGCATCCGCGCCCGACGATCTGCCGAGAGTCGCCGTCGCGGAGCTTTTGCGTGTTCACCACTGCGAAACGGCACTCTACGCCGATTTTTCGCGGCATACGGCAGGCGCCCGGGAGAACGAATACGGCAACACCGCGAGCGAGCTCTCTCATGTCGTGCGTAGTGATAGCGGCGCACCCCAGCTAAACCCAGAAGTCATGGCACTTTTAGAAGCAACACAGGCTTCATGTGGCACGGGGAATTCGGCGGCTGACGAGGTGGAAATACGCACCGCTCAGGGTACGGAACGCTACCCGCTCGCGCGGCTGATCCCAGTGCTGGAAACCCTCATGGAACGCTACGAATTTTTGCGCGAATCGTGGCGGGAGGGTGTGGCACTCGCCGATATTCCCGACCTGCTGAGCTGTGGTGACTGCCCGGCGTGTGCGGCACGTGCGGAGGCCGAAGCCGGCGCATCCGAAACGCTTGACGAACCAGAGCTCGTCCCTCATAACAGCGATGATTCAGACGAAGAATCCTGGGCGGATTCCGATGATTCCGCAGCGGAATCGACGTTTGAGGGCATTCCCGCAAAGGCACAGCATCCGTACCGGGTACGGCCTGCCGCCCCTGCCGACGACGATGAAGAATACGCTCAGCTTGAGCGCCTGCGGGAACGCCTTGCCGAGCTCGAAAAGCAGAATCAGAAGAATCGGGGGCTATCTGCCGAAAATACCCGGTTGGCGATGCTCCTCTCCGGCGTCGATTTCTATCGCCGCGAAAAGGCACCGTTCTGGCGGGATCATCTGCGCCGCCTGCACGAACCCTACGAGAATTGGGCGAATACGCGCAATTGCGTGATTTTCGAGAGTGTTGAGCCCGCAACCGATTGGGAGCGCGTGCGCGGGGCGAAAATGCGTACCCTGCGCGCGGTCGCCACCCTGGCGGATTCGCACACTCTCAAGGCCGACGATACCGGGCATTATCTGCTGTATAGTGCCGACGATGCGCCCGCGAAGGCATATGAGAGCATCGATTCCCAGGTGGAGGCATTTCGCGCGACTAACCCGCAGGTCCGCGTGCCAGATACACTGCATAGACTCGGGTTTTTCGGGGCAAAAATTATGTCTCTCGAACCGTATGAGGAACCGGGCGAACCTGCAGAGGGCGCTACTTTGGCGGGTGGCGGGCAGCGTGTTGTGATGGTAGTTGCCGAGCGCATCCGCGTGAACGATGAAGAACATGCGGCTTTCCCGCTGGGGCTCACCCCGGGCGCACCCGTGACGACGAAACAGCTAGAGGCGTCGCTTATGCGCGTAGCGGTCGAGGCTGAAGACTCGTTCCCCAACGTTGCCGCAACCGGGACGCTTGACCTTATCGAACGCCGCCCGCCGCGACTCAAAACCCGCGAGAGCCTGCCCCAAGAGACCGAGTTTTCTCACGCCGAGCTACCCACTGTTGAGGCGGTACTCGCGGCGGTTCGTGACCTTGACCGTTCCTATGTGGCAGTTCAGGGTCCTCCCGGGTCAGGCAAGACTTTCTTGGGTTCGCAGGTGATCGCCAGGTTGGTTGCGGCGGGCGCAAAAGTGGGTGTGGTGGCGCAGTCTCACGCCGTCGTGGAGAATATGCTGACCGCGTGCCTGGAACGTAACCTGTTTCCCGCCGAGCGGGTGATGCGCGCCAAGGGCAAATCTCAGCTCCCCGATTACCCCTGGGTTGAGGTCAGCGATAAAGATCTGACCGCTTTATTAGACAATTCCGACGGGCTCGGCGGCGAAAAACCCGGCACCGGAGCTTCGCCCGGCGTTCTTTTTGGCGGAACCGCCTGGGATTTTGCGAACCCGAACCGCATTCCTGAGGGCTCGCTAGACCTGCTCGTTATTGACGAAGCCGGGCAGTTTTCGCTCGCTAACACCCTGGCGGTTGGAAGGGCCACACGGAATCTGCTTCTGCTGGGTGATCCGCAGCAGCTGCCGCAGGTGGCGGTGGGTGAGCATCCGTACCCGCTAGATACTTCGGCGCTGGGTTGGCTGTCCGGCGGGCAGTCAGTACTTCCCGCTACATTTGGTTATTTTCTGCAGGTCACCTGGCGGATGCACCCACAGCTGTGCGCGCCGGTTTCTATGCTGTCCTACGGCGGGAAGCTGCACTCGGCAGCGGCGGCGAGCGAGCGCATCCTCAAGGTTCCTGAGCGTGAAGAATCTGTTATTCCTGCCGACCCCGGGCTGTATATGTACGGCGTTCATCACGAGCATTGCACCGTACGTTCCGAAGTAGAGGCGGCAGCCGTCACGCGCCTAGCGGGCGAGTTCGTGGGCGCGTTATGGACTCCCGGGGCGAATCAACCTGCACGCGAGCTCACCGGCGAGGATATTGTGGTGGTTGCCGCCTATAACGCGCAGGTCGATACGATTGCGGAGCATCTGCGCCGCGCCGGGCTTCTGGATGCGGACGGTCACGGCGTGCGCGTGGGAACCGTTGATAAGTTTCAGGGTCAGCAGGCGCCGGTGACGATCGTGTCAATGGCCTCCTCAAATGCCGGAGTGTCGGGGCGAGGCGCAGAATTTCTGCTCTCCCCTAACCGCCTGAACGTGGCTCTCTCACGCGGGCAGTGGTGTTCCGTGCTGGTCGCATCCGACAGCCTGCACCGGTTCGTGCCGCAGAGCATCACCGAACTCTTGGCGCTGGGCGGATACCTGGGTTTGATACGCTCCGCCGCCGCCTGGATCTCGCCCACTTTCGAGGGCTGACAAGGCATATTAGACAGTTCTATGCGGCGCGCACACTCATCGTCACCAAACCCGGCACGATTGTGAGAAACGGCATCGCCCGGGTGTGCTTGCCCCTGCCAACCCGTACCGCGAAACCCTATCAAAACCCGAGGCGCTCAGGCATAATGGAGGGGTGTTCGTGTTAACCTTCATTCAACGTTCCCCACAGGTTTCATTGCCTGCGCTTCTCGACAAGCTCTCCAAGCTCAATCCCCGAGTTGAATTCGCACAAACCTATCCGGACGAAATTCAGGGTGCTTTCGAGAGTTCCGCAGACGCCCTGCAGGCGGCCCTGTATGCTTCGCGTGAGCAGGGATTCTGGGTTGGCATCGGAGTTGGCGAGCTGCGCATTCCCCGATTTGCCGGGGCACTGGGAACGGTCAGCACCACCGACTGCACCGGCGACGCCCTCGAATTCTCACGGCTCGCCGTGGAGGCGGCACGCACCGGCGCCCCCGCCCGCGGTATTGCGGTATCGGCACACAATCGCGCAGTCGCAGACATGGCTTCGGGGCTCACACGCCTGCTGTATCGGGTATGCGCCGACCGTACCGAGGCCGAATGGCGCGTGGTCGATCTGCTGGTTCCCGGGGTCCGCGGGCAGCAGCGGGCAGTTGCACAGGCGCTCGGCATTACCACCCAGGCGGTCAGCCGCACGCTCATGCGCTCGCTCTGGCACGAAGAGCAGGCGGCACGCCCGGCGGTACTCGACCTGCTCAACCGGCTGGATTCTGCCAGCCCGACAAAATAAAACGATGAGGTCATCCAGATTATCTGGATGACCTCACTACGTTATGCAGGTATAAACCTCAATATTGATAATCTACCGATTAAAAATATTACGAATCGGATTCACCACCGTTGTCCACCAAGGCTGTGGAGAATCTTGAAACTTGCTTTGCTGACGTTCTTTGACCTGCTGAGAAATGCTTCGCCGTAGCTCACCAACTTCGGTATCTACGACCTTCTTATAATCAGAACGTAAACGTGCAGGTTTTCCGTTGCGCATGACGGAGCTATATAGTCCTTCAGCAGTGTGAGTACTCATAGCACGTTCCCTTCCCTCACCATTAGTTATCTCAGTTTACCGTGTTCGGCTCACTGTTGGAAGTAGCCTCATCGTTCTCATCAGATACCTCATTTTGTTCAGCATCCTCTGAAATATCAGTACTTTGTTCAATTAAAGCCTGAAGTCTAACAGCTAATTCTTTATCCTCATCCGAAAGAAGAGTTGGAGGAAGTTTTGCATACCGCTCAACCAGCATTAATGCATACACAAACTGATAAGGTGTTACATCCTCACCTAAATGATCTGCTGCCCACTGCATTTGATCCCGGAAATCTGCGCTGGCAGCTTCCTTAGCCCGTGTCGTATTTGTCTTCAAAGCTACCGTCACAGTTGCGATGGCAGCGATTAGAGCAGCCCAACCAGCTGTATTTCTCAGAATGTTTCCCCATCCCTCCCAGTCAGGAGCAGTCACCCACTTAAAAATGGTCTGGCATGCCTCAAAAGGTGAAATAAACCCGAAAATAATGGCAAGGATCCACCATGCGAATGTAATTATGCCAAGAGCAACAATTCCTACAAAAAGAATGGCGCGACCAGTTGCAACTTTGGATGGTCTAGAATTATCAAATTCTGCCACAGGTCCCCCGTCTCATCAGCAACAAACAGTACTTACACTATCAAGAGAATCTGGAAGTAATAGCTGCATATAGCTTCTTAAAATATGATGAGAACGCTGCGAATATGTTCTGCAATCAGGCCGGTTTTACCGCGCACGAAGAGGTGCACCCCAAGCGAGAAGTAAGGCGAGAAATCTGTGCCCGGTGCCCCGCCACCAAACGGTACGCTCGGTGCGCGACGGGCCGCATCGGCGGGTTCAGCAGGAGAACCCCGGCGGCACGCAGGCACTTACCGCGCAACGTCGCATCCGAGCACGTGCGCAGGGTCAGGGCGATCGCATCCGAACCGTAGATGATCTGCCCGGCATCGTTAATGAACGGCAAAGCGTGGGCGAAACGGCGCGCATCCACGCGGTACTGCACAAGATTTTCGGGCGTTCCAGGCAAAATACGCGCCCTCGGTTCGAGGCGACGCAGCAGATTCGCGCTCGCGGTGCAGAAACCGCAGTCGGGGTCGTACAGAAGAACGCTCATGACCCCATCCTAACCGAGACTACCCACGCGCGAGCAGATAGCAATTCGTTATCTTTTCGTCGAAATACTATCTGCTCGCGGTAAGAAAAGGCACACCCGAACCCGAACTTCGGTAAACTTATCCTTATGCCCTTGTCAGAACTATCTGTGAGCACCCAGAACTACCTCAAAGCCATCTGGTCACTTGAAGAGTGGACGGAAGCTCCCGCGACCGCATCCGCCCTAGCCGAACGCATGGGGCTGCGGGTTTCCTCGGTCTCAGACGGGCTCAAACGACTTGCGGCGGCCGATCTGATCGACCATCAACGCTACGGCGCCATCGAACTCACCCCGCTGGGGCGCACCTATGCGGTCGCCATGATCCGCCGCCACCGCCTGATCGAAACTTTCCTGGTGGAAACTCTGGGTTACACCTGGGATCGTGTGCATGACGAAGCCGAGGTGCTCGAACATGCGGTATCTGATTTCATGATTGAGCGTATCGACGCGATTCTAAACCACCCTACGCGCGATCCGCACGGCGACCCTATCCCGGATGCGTCCGGGCGTATCTCATTCCCACACACCGTTCCGCTTACCCAGTGCGAGCCCGGCGAGCGCGTGGTTTTGGAGCGGATCACCGATTCCGACCCGAAGTTGCTGCGCTATCTGCAGGATCACGGTTTTGTTCCCGGCGCGCGTTTACTTCTTGAAGAGGGCGCCCCCTTTTCGGAGGCGGTTAACGTGCGGGTTCTCGCGCACGCCGATAATTCCGATGCGCCTGCCGCTCAAAACCCGAATTCGAGCGCTATACCCTTAGGAACCGCCGCAGCGGCTGGGCTTTTCGTCTCTCGCTCGTCATAGCTTTGCCTCGGTAATTTTGCCTTGGGGCTCGGGTGTCGGATGCCTTATAAGGGTCAGTGGGCGGCGGCTTGCGCCCGGGAGAGCCTTGACCGCCGGGTGAACTCATGATCCCGCGCGAATCTGCCGCAAACCTAGGCTTCTGCCTGTTCTGCTGGGCGGCGTGCCGCGCGTATCCGCCCCAGAATTCCGTAGCGCGGTGCGAATATATACGCGGTCAAGAAAATGATGCCCTGGGTAACGACCACGGCACCGCCGGGGGAAATATCCAGATGGTAGCTGCTATAAAGCCCCACAAGCGTACCCAGCACCGACACCCCGACCGAGACCGCGAGCATTGGCGTGAAACGGTCGGTGAGCAGACGCGCGGTCGATCCGGGAATCACAAGCATGGCGACTACGAGCACGACTCCCACGATCTGCAGCGCCACCACGCTCGTGAGCGCCAGCATCACCAGAAGCAGCGCGCCAAGAACCCTGGGGCGCAGCCCGATAGCGTGCGCGAACCCGCGGTCGAAGGCGTACAGAATAAAATCGCGGCGTTTAATCAGCAGGACACCCGCCACGATGACGGCGAGAATAGCTACCTGCCAGACATCCGGCCAGGATACGCCCAGCACGTTCCCGAAAAGAATATGGTTCAGGTCGGTGCTTGAGGGTGTCACTGAAACCAGTACGAGCCCGAGCGCAAAAAGAGTTGTGAAGACAATGCCGATAGCGGCGTCCTCACGCACGCGCCCGCTGCGCTGGACCGCGCCGATCAGGGTGACGGCAACGAGAGCGGCAATCACCGCCCCCACGGCAAAGGGGATGCCCGCAATATAGGCGAGCACCACGCCGGGCAGTACCGCGTGCGAGATCGCATCGCCCATGAGCGACCAGCCGAGCATCACGAGCCAGCAGGAAAGCAGCGCACAGACCACGGCGGCAATCACGGTAACGACCATGGCGCGCGTCATGAAGGGAAGGGTGAACGGTTCCACCAGGTAATCCAGAATGCTCATGCTATTCTCCCTCCTCACGCCGGGTCTGCTCGTTGGATGCGCCGCTATCAGCGCCCGCCTGAACCTGCATACCGAACGCCTGCACCAAATTTTCGGGGGCTAACACCGCCTGCGGGGTGTCGTGCATCAAAATCGTTTGACGCAGCAGCAGAGCATCGTCGGCAAAGGCTCGTAGAGATGCCAAGTCATGGGTTGAAACCAGCACGGTTGCACCCTCGCTGCGCATCTGCTTCAACACCTGAATGAGCATGGATTCTGACCTTTTATCCACTCCGGCGAAGGGCTCATCAAGTAATAGAAGCCGCGCGCCCTGCGCTATCGCCCGCGCCACGAATGCCCGCTTGCGCTGCCCGCCCGAGAGTGCCCCGATTTGACGATGCGCAAGCTCGGTCAGTTCCACGCGCTCTAGGGCGTGCTCGACCGCCTGCTTATCGGTGGCACGCAGCCGACGGGTGATGCCCAGCCCGCGGTACCGCCCCATCGCCACGACCTCACGCACTGAGACGGGAAAGCTCCAGTCTATTTCTTCGCTCTGCGGCACATAGCTGACAATGCCGTTTTTACGAGCAAGGTATGGTTCTTTGCCCGCGATCTCCACGGTTCCGGTATGCGCGGGAATAACACCCATAATGGCTTTGAAGAGGGTCGATTTTCCCGAACCGTTCATGCCGATCAGTCCGCATATACTCCCGGTACCAAGCTCGAAAGTAGTCTCGTACAGGGCGCGCACGGTTCCATAATGGACGCCCAAATTTTCGACTCTCAACAGTGTTTCCATAGGTTTTGTATCCGACAAAATTTCGTTCGCGTACTTCTTTTGAGCCCCGCTCGTCATCCGTGACGGTGGGATGCGCCCCTCACCACGAACCGGCGGGGGGCGCAGTATGCGGCGGCCTACTCTCCCGCCGCCGACCGGCTAAGATTGCTTGCCCGTCAGCCCCGCAACAATGGTGCGCGCATCGTGACGAATCATATCAAGATAGGTAGGGACCGGACCATTCGCCTCAGAAAGGGAATCGACATAAAGCACGCCGCCGAATTTGGCACCGGTCGCATCCACGACCTGGCGCATGGGGTCATCCGAAACGGTAGACTCACAGAATACGGCGGGCACCTGGTTCTCGCGCACAAAATCAATGGTCGAGCTTAGCTGCGAGGGGGTTGCCTGCTGTTCAGAGTTCACCGCCCAAATGTATTTTTCCTTGAGACCGGCATCCGCCGCCAAGTATGAGAAAGCACCTTCGCAGGTTACGAGCGCCCGCTGATTCTCAGGCAGAACGCTAACATCGCGCACCAGCTCATCCTGAACCTGCTGCAGCTGTTTCTTATAGTTTTCCCCATTGGTGCGGTAATCATCGGCATGGGCGGGGTCAAGCTTACTGAATTCGCGCACCATATTATCCACGTAAATCTGCACGTTCTTGGGGCTCATCCACGAATGCGGGTTGGGTTTGCCTGCATAAGCGTCCTCGGCAATATTGATCGGCTGCACCCCCTCGCTCACGGTGGCGTGCGGGGCGTTAGAATCCTGCACGAACTTGGTAAACCAGCTTTCCAGGTTCAGCCCGTTGTCGAGCACCAAATCAGCATCATGCGCCTTCTTAATATCGCTGGGAGTAGGTTCATACTCGTGAATCTCGGTTCCGGGCTTGGTCAGCGATTCGACATTCAGGTGATCACCCGCAACGTTTTTAGCGATGTCCGCCAGCACGGTGAAGGTGGTGAGCACAGTCTTCTTTTCGTCTTGCTTCCCCGCCGAAGTGCAGGCGCTGAGCAGAAGCACAAGGATACTGGCCAAGGCTATCCCCAGCATGAGAAAACGGCGCGGATGTGCGGTACTTACAGTGTTAGCGTTCGCACCGTGACGGTGCGCAGTGAATACGGTTGTCATGATTTCGCTTTCTTATGCTGCGGATGCATTACCCTGCTGACCTGTAGGGATCGCCTCCGACTCATTGAGGCTTCGTACCTAAATGTCGATCATCCTCGATAAACCGGTGCGAAACAGGGTAATTTAACAATAGTTCGCCTTGCCGAACTTTTCAACTGAGGTTACACGTGTTTAATCACACGCCCTGGCGAACCTTAGCTGAAGTATGGGGATTCAGGCTATGATTTAGCGAGCCAAGATGCGAGGTTACTGCCTGAATCTAGTGTATAAAAATACCCGCACGATGCGCCCTTGAGCGGGCAATCGTGCGGGTCTACGTGTTCGGGATTCCGCTAAATATGGAATTTCTGATAGAACCAGCGGCGTATTGGGTTCATCGCCTGAATGCGCTCTAACTCGGCAATACGAGCCTTCATACCTGCAATGGCTTCTTTGGCTTCATTAATCG
>ERZ773212.877-NODE-877-length-14424-cov-17.588280_pt1 | contig 14424 bp, 14 predicted proteins | sample MGYA00581005_ERZ773212 | MGnify/ENA primary metagenome ERZ773212 (study PRJEB29015, sample SAMEA2738154) | human oral metagenome | biome: human oral; feature: human-associated habitat; material: saliva | place: China | collected 2196 ... | reverse complement strand
GGAAGATGGGCACACCCAGAATCGTCGCGTAGATAATGCGGTCGGTGAAGCCGCCCTTCATGCTCGGGGTGGTGTGCTGACCGCCGCCGTCGGATGCGCTCGCATCAGTCGCGGCGCCCACGCGCGGGCCGTTTTTGAGGTGCGCCTTGTAGCCGGCATTGTTGATGGTCTCAACAATCTGCTCGTCGCTCACACCCGCGGGTACGATGACGCGTGCCGACTCCAGCGGCAGGTTCACCGCCGGGTCAACGCCGGGGATTTTGCGGAGCTTACGCTCCACACGACCCACGCAGGATGCGCAGGTCATACCCTGAATATCCACGTGGATGATTCGGGTGGATTCCGTTGATTTTGCGGTCGTTCCGGCAGGATTAAAAAGAGAGCGCTCACTCTGTAACGAGGGCTCACGGGTGGTTAGTGAAGGCTGTGTAGAAGACACAATACTTCCTCAAAACTCAAAAACGGGAGGGTAGAAAAAGGTACACCAAGCCGGGGGAGGGGCCCCGAAGGACCCCGCCCCGGGCGGTGTTTGGTGCAGTATCAGGGGTGCAGCGTCGAGAGCGCGCGAGGGTGAAGCCGCGGGTAAAACCGCGAGGCTGTAAACGCGGCGGCGGGAGTAATGCTGCGGCTGTGAAAGCGGCGGCTTAGTGGTCGCCGGGCAGCCCATCCGGCCTGCTCGTGCGCGGGCGAATACCTGTCACCTTCGCGCCACGATCGGACACACCGTAGGCACGCTTCACGGCAGCCCGCGGGAACGGCGAAGCGTTCGCCTTCTCACGCGCCTTCACGCCCTGCTCGTGCTCGGCGGAACGCTTATTCGCGCTCGTGCCGCTACGTCGCGCCGCACCGGGCGCATCCTCACGCGCCGTGTATTCGGGGCTCTGCTTCACCCACGAATCGACCAGCGCCGCATCCAGATTCATCTGCCTGGCCACGCGGGTGATCGCGTCGCGCAGGTGCATGTTTTCGGCGCCGACAAGGGTGCGGACCGCGCCAACAACCATCGCAATGTACTGCGGAGGGTAAGCCATGATGACTCCTAATCGAGCCGGCTGCCGCGCTAGACGGCGGGGGTGAAGCCAGCCTCTACGATAGCGTCTGCAACAGCCTGGGTGTTGAGGGTGCCCTCGTGCTCAATGGTCACGGTGGAGACGCCGTCCTTGACGACGTCCACGGTCACGCCGGTCACGCCGGGAACTTCGCTGACCTCTTCGCTGACGCTCATAGCGCAGTGGTTGCAGGTCAGGCCGGTTGCCTTAACGGTGGTGGTGCTCATGATGATTTCCTTTCGGTAATGGGTTGAAAACTTGGGGCCGCCCGGTGTTTAGGGGCAGCGTGTTTAGCTGCGCATGAGGCGGGAGATTGCGGCGGTTGCCTCTTTGACCTTGGCCTCTGCGATGGTCGGGTCGCCGGTGCGTTCGGATTCGATGGCGGCGCCGGTCACGCAGTGGCCGATGTGCTCTTCAAGCAGGTTCAGGGAGACGGCGTGGAGCGCCTTGGAGACCGCGGCAACCTGGGTGAGGATGTCGATGCAGTATTTATCTTCGTCGACCATGCGGGCGATGCCGCGGACCTGCCCTTCGATGCGGCGCAGGCGCTTGAGGTGCGCCTCTTTGTTGGAGGCGTAACCGTGCTGGGTTTCGGGCGCCTCGCCGCCGCAGCATGCGCCGGTGTGTGCCTTGGTGGGTTCCTCAGTGGGGGCGCCGGATGCGGTGCTGACCTGGTCGGATGTGCTGTGGCAGCACTGGTTGCTAGTGGTTTCCATGGCTTAAGTGTATACCCTATGGGGGTATACCGCAAGGGGGTGTTACGAGTTGTTACGCGGTATGGGGGCGGGGGTTTGTCGATAGGGGGATTCTTCGATAGGTTACGGCCCTGTCGATAGGTTAGTGTTTTCACTGCGGGTTAAAGACCCACGGCGAAGACACTAACCTATCGAAAGTTCCCCCGGTCCTCCCTTATGAACGGCGAAAAGCCACATGTGTTTCGAGAAGCCACCAAAGAAGTGGCTTTTCGAAACACATGTGGCTTCTCAGCATAAGACCCACGGGGCTGATTTACATGTCGGGCCAGTCACGGTGCAACGAATACTCCGTGTCCCCGTCACCGTTATCGTTCAGGTGCCAGCGCTGACCGGTACGAATATCGGCCTTGCGCAGACGCGGGTTCGGGTTATCTTTCTTGCCCATCGTGGGGGCTGCCCCGCACCAAGCGGCTGACGCCGCGGTGCTCTGCGCTCGGGACCGCGCGGGCCGATTTCAGAGACTGCCGCCTTGTTGCCCCTGATCTGTAGAAGAGTCATTTTTCTGTTAAACAAAAAAGGCCTGCCGTATGGCAGGTTATTGCGTTGGTGTAGAAAGCTAGGCGTGGAAGTTACCCGAACGCTTGTAGGCGTAGCTGGTATCCGTCTGACGCGGACGCTCACGAGGGTAGGTGGTGACCGGTTTGCCCGCTGTGTAGTTGGTATCTGTATCTCCGTTGCCGTACTCGATGACATAGGAGGAGGGCATGAGCTCAATTTCGACGTGTCCGGCGAGCATGTCTGCTTCCAGACGGTAGGGGCCTCCATCATCGACGTAGAAGTTGATCTGGTCGCCCTTGTAGACGTTGGGGTCCCCTTCTGCTCGGCCGGTTCCTGCGGGGTTGTTGTAGGACTGGTGCAGGGTCGGCTTGCCCGGCTCTAGCGACTCTGCAGCGTGGCGGATTTCCTCCATAACTTCTTCGTAGGTCGGGCCGGCGGGACCCGGGCTGTCGGCACTGGTCAGGGTGCGGTATCGTTGGGAATGCAGCTAGCAGAAGAAGGACTATGTCTGCTTCCACCACGGTCGATAGGAATTCCGTTTTCGTCTACGGTCATGTTTGTATATCCAACATGCCCTACTCGTCCGTCTAGCGTGGTGCAGAAGAAATTGTTGGGGTTGTCTTTATAAGATGTAACATAAAATCCCTCGCGCCGTTTTGTCGTATCTGTTTCGGGGGCAGGCGTTACTGGCTGGTTTGTAACGGAATCAATATCTGAAGCGCTTCCTGTTCTTTCCGTATTTTCATTTCCAACCATTTCTTTAGGAGGAATTTTCTCTTGGCATATGCTAGCAGTATTATTTGATGAACATTCACTCGTTTTTACATCTGCAAATGAGGGGAGAATACTAAGTTGAAATATTTGTATGCTTACAAAAGGGAGGAAGAGAATTTTATGCCACTGCTTCATTTTAATCTTCAACCTTTACATACCCAATAAGCTCCCATTTTTGACCGTTGTGCTTTAGCTCAATTTTATAAGTGTCGTTAGTTTTATCTTCATTGGTCCAAGAGCGCCAACTACCATCAGCCGCGACATAAATCTCCTTTTCCCAGACATGGTAAGCCTTCCAAAAATAAGTCTCCCCGTCCTCAGACCACGGCGCGCCATCAGCAGTCAAGCTTTCAATACCATCAATCACCCAACCACCATGCTGGTAAAGCCTCTCGACACCCTCATAAGCCTCCAACTCGCTCTTAAAAGTCGGCGACACAAACTGACGAGCCATTGAATAATCACCAGTCTGCACGCCATAATTACCCCATTTGACCCAAGCGTCCAAAGTCTTACGCATACCTTCAACAGACTTCTCACGGTACCCGTCTTCAGGCTCAGCAGGCTTCGGCACATTCTGCGCCGGACCGTACTTATCAGCAGGGCGGTACTCGCCGTCAGGCGCCTTCGAACCACCCGAATAGCCACGAACAGTAGACGGGGTGACGCTCGCAGAGGGAGATTCAGAAGCTACTGCAGAAGCCGAAGCGGTTTCGCTCGGCGCAGCGGATGCGGTTGCTGCCGCCTCATTATTTGTCTGCTGGCCACATGCCGCAAGCAGGGCCCCCAGGCCCACAAGTGCGCCGCTGCCCAGCAAGGTACGGCGGTTGAAAATGGTCGAATCCATAGAAGATACGCTCCTATCATCGGTGACGGTGTGATATATGTGCATGTCGGGCCATTTATTTGCAGGTCAAGCTGACCACCGGAAGGAAAACAGCCCTGTAGCGCACCCAACAAACGCATCAGTGCGTTATGGAACACTATATTTACCACCCTACCGCATCTTTGTGTCTATTTGCGTTGCTTTGAGTGCAATAGTATCTGAACGTCATTATTCGGACACATCAATGCTTTATGTATCAAATAAATCTACACTTACGGAGGCGCCGCCTTTGCAGAATTTGTGCCATGGTTTAGCGTCTTTGACCATGGTTTTTAACTACGACCAAAGACACTAACCTATGGCACAAATCCGTAACCCATGACCGAATCTCCGGCTGCGCCAGGTAGGTGAGAGCTGGTTATGGGTTATGCCTTAGCCTTTTCGTCGATAGGTTAGTGTCTTCACTGCGGGTTAAAGACCCACGGAGAAGACACTAACCTATCGAAAACCTCGGTCTAAAAAGCAGGCGGCCCTGAATATTCAAACATTCGGGGCCGCCTGCTGCGGTTATTCAGCGCCTACGAGGCAATCTTCGCGATCTGGAACATGGACGCCGGCATCGGCCGGTCCAACGACCAGCGAATATGCATCGGCTTGGAGCCCTCGTGAGAAATGTATTTCACGGTGCCCAGGCACATGTAGGGTTCGGGGCCGAGCCTATTCTCCCTGTGCTGGCGGGCGAAGAGCACGATGCGTCGGCCTCGCTCCTCGTGGTGTTGGAAGAGCTGACCCGTCGGACTTTCGGGGGTTGTCGCGCTCTGTGAATCCCATGCGAACTCGTCAGTGCTGATGGCGTAGTCCTTGTACATGGTGGCCGGGGAGAAGTGCTTCTCAGATTTCTCCAGCGTCACCAGTAGCGCGGTGGTGTTCGTCGGGTCGAAGGGTACAACACCGTTGACCACGCCGCCGGGTACTTTGAAGTTCTCCTCCTGGCCGCCCAGTCCGGCGAATAGTTCCTCGCGGGAGTAGAGGGCGTGAGTGCGCAGGGGGACGCCTTCACCCTCAAAGAGCGGCAGGGTGGAGGTGGTATCCGTACCGGCGTTGAGAAGTTTTGGGCACCAGAGAGGCCTCGCGTCTTATGAAGATGCGAAAAAGATGTTTGATTTACAAGAAGAGCATGTGAGAAGATTTTGTATGTTCGTACTCAATGCAAAGGAGCTAGGTATGTCTGGCAAATCTGCTTCTCATGGAAAGGCATTTGAAAATGCCTTCATGCAGGTCATGATGAATAAAATAATTGCGGCTGGTGGTCACGCTGAACTCGTAGAGAATAATGCAACTCATACAGCAAAAAAGTTCTACGATGAGCATGATCCCTCTATTCAAGAAGATTATAAAAACAGGGCACAATTCGGTGTAGATTTGATTTTGAGTCGTGAGGCGCACATTCTTGAATATGGTGCGAAAAATCATTTGTATCTTCAAAGTGACGATAAAGCTCGAGATTCTGCAGATGTGCGGGATCTTATTATTGAATCTTCTGGGAAATCTGGAGAGAAAGTCGTGGGGGTATCGCTAAAAATAAACAATGACGCTGCGCGACATCCACGGCTTTCACCAAGGATCGATTTTGGAGATAAATGGTATGGAGTCCCGGTTTCTGCTGAGTACAAAAAGGAAACTGGTCCTATTTTTGATTTATTGAAAAAGAACAAGGGTATTAAATGGGATGAATCTTCAATTGATAAAGAAAATTCTATCTATATTCCCTTACTAAAGGCTTTTCGAAGTGAGATTATGCGTGCATATAATAGGCATGGTGAGGAAATTGTATCTAAGTTACTAAAGTATATTGTTGGCGCCCAGGATTTCTATAAATTTATTTCAATGAAGAATAAATATATTATGGAGCGGTATGTGCTAGATGGTGAAATGCCTGACAGTGTTAAAATGCCAACTAAATTAATTGATTTCAATCTCAAAAAAGATAAATCGGGGATAGTGAATACCCTTATTATGGTTTTTGATAATGATTGGATATTGAGTTTTAGAATCCATAATGCATCTTCAAAGGTTGAAGTAAGCATGAAGTTTGATGTGCGCATTATTGGAAAGCCAGTAGGAATCACTATTGAAGGAAAGCAATAAGCTGAGACTGGCCTTTTCCTAATAAGTGCGCTATACTAGCCTCAGGCCATACAAATGTTTGGCCTGAGGCTAGAGATTTAGGGAGTTCGAGATTATGCCAAGAAGCATGTCGCCTCAGTTTCGTTCATCTTTGACGTATGCACCTCATGAAGTGCAAGAGGTCCTTGAGATGAAGATCAAAGAGGAAGAAGCGGAAGTCGAGAAGCACTCCACACCTGTAACGCGTAAGCTTGAGGAGGATATGCTTGCCAGAATTTCAGGACGCGCAAATACAGTGAAAGTTGCTTCATTGTTCAGCGGCGCTGGGGGTTTGGACCTTGGTGTTAAATTGGCAGCCGTTGCTTGCAAGTATGGTTCCGATCAAGCGTACGAACTACTTAAGGATAAGAAAAAGTTCGAAGAAGCTGCAGATAATATTGATTTTATTTATTCAAATGACCTATTTATCGCCGCTAATGAAAGTTATGTCGAGAACTTTGGGAAATCTGTATTTAAGGACTCTCGTGACATTCGTAAAGTAGTTCATTTTCCTGAAAGTGACTTGATGCTCGGCGGCTTCCCTTGCCCTGGGTTCAGCGTTGCGGGCCCGAGGCTCCTGGATGACCCGCGAAATTTCTTATACATCCACTATATCCGAGCCTTGATCCATTCAAAGCCTGCATTCTTTATTGCTGAGAATGTTAAGGGATTGATGACCATGGCAAATGGACAGGTCCTTAAACAGATTACTGAGGATTTTTCGGCAGCAGGATATCAGGTTGTAGCTCATCTTGTGAACGCTCGAGACTACGGTGTTCCCCAAATTAGAGAGCGAGTATTTATCATCGGTACTCGAAATGATATTGTGGAAAAATATGGCTATAAATACGAACTCCCTGAGCCTACGCATGGTCCAGGTAGGAATTTCCCTTATGTGACTCTACGCGAAGCTATCGGTGACTTGCCCGTAGATGCTGAAGATGTCTTTGATAGTAGCTACAGCTCTATGTATATGTCTCGAAATCGAAAGAAGAATTGGGAAGAGCAATCATTTACGATTCAGGCTTCTGGTCGTCAGGCCCCCCAGTATCCCGGTGGTGAACCAATGAAAAAACTGGGTAAAGATGAGTGGAAATTCCAAGGTGACATAAACCGTCGTATGTCTGTTCGAGAATGTGCTCGGGTTCAAACATTTCCTGATTGGTATTATTTTTCTAAGGGTAATAAGAATACAGCAATAAATAACCAGCTAAATGAACAGTATAAGCAGATTGGTAATGCAGTTCCTGTTTTTCTAGCAGAAAAGATATCACGACCGATCCTGCAATTTATGTACGACAATGAGTTGTACAGCTAAATAAACTGTATGAAGGAGGTGCAGTAGCCCGAAAGCTACCGCACCTCCTTTTGCACGCCCGGCAGCCTAAGCCAGAGCAGGGCTAAACCAGCGCCTCATCAAGCCAGCTCAGACCCGAGCGGTGCTCATCCAGAAGCTCCAGAGCTCGGTTAGGCAACTCAACCTTCAGGCGGGCACCCGCCAACGACTGATACTGCGTATTTCCCAAACCGGGGTGCAGAAGAAGAGTCCGCGAAGAACTCACACCCACCAGCTCGCTGTCGAAAAGCCTATGCAGATCCTTGCGTAGAAGCAGACCCTCATCCACGCGATGCTCACCCTCGCGTGCATAGCTGTACAGGTGCGCCGCATCCAGCGCCGCCGTATGGCAAGCACCCGTAAACGCACACATGCTTCCGAAACGGTTCAACAGCTCCTGACGGAACTGCCCCTGACCATTGCGAGCCTTGACGGTGCGCATCGTAAAACCGCCACGAGGATTAACAGGCAGCCCGTGAGCTTCACTCAGGTTGAGCTGGTGAATACCCGAAGTGTTCAGGCTTTCAAGCCAGGTGAGGACTTTCGCGGTATCGAGGGCAACAATGCTGTTCTGACGGTTGTATTTGCCCGGTTCACAAAGCCTTTTAAAAGAATCTTTGTCCAATACGCCGATGAGCTCAGTCCATGTATCGCCGTAGTAGGCGATGAACCGCTGAACTTTTTCCGTCTTCTGCGGCGGATTCTTATACAGGCGCTTCTCGGGCTTGAGCTTATCTTTCCTCAAGCAATTTCCATCGCAACGCCATAGCCCATCGGATTTGAAGGTGATGCGGCTACTCCCGCAGCGGGGGCAAAACGTCATGACCTTATCGGCCTCGTATGACTCAATTTTTCGAATAACAGCCGACCCGAGAAGAATCGAATTATCTCGAATTAGCACGAAGTCACCCTCTCGAACGTTTGTGTAGTTCCGAACTTTCGAGTCGTAAACGTAACGGAACTCCAGGGCGTCATCGTAGACTTTTCCGCTGGCGGCGCTTCGGTTCTCTTCATCGGGAACGGAGCGTAGTAGCCATGCCTGAGGGAGTCGCATATCGGTTGCGGCGTGTTTGCTCGGGAGGCTGAGGGTCGTCACCACGGACGGGAGAACGAGGTCCGGCAGTGAGGGTGTTGAGTTGTTGTCCATAGCAGCAGCCTAGCAGCCCGGGCGGTTTGCTGCTGCTTGGGCGGTCACCGGCTCACGGGGCAGGGGTGGTGGAATCCTGTAATTACAAAAATCCCGGCGGCCCCTGCATGCACCCTTCCTCGAGAAGCCACATGTGTTTCGAGAAGCCACATAACATGTTGCTTTTCGAAACACATGTGGCTTCTCGGCGATTAAACTCGGCGCACCAAACACCCCACCCCGCACGCAGAACACACCAGCCCAAACGCTATTGATTCGCATCACAGGCCGGCGTTCTTAGGTATCCTTGGAGTAACACCCAGACAGAAGCCCGCCCTCCACCTCGAAAGGGGCCGCATGAAAACCTTCTGGACTAACCTACCCCTCACCATCCGCGCGGCAGTCATCTTCTGCTACGTCTACGCCGCGGTGCGCATCCTCAACCTCTTCTCTGAGGCAGGCACCGCACCGTTGACCCCGCGCACGCTCCTCGACGGTGCCCTCACCGCCGCGGTCGTCGTCGGTGCTCTCGCCCTGTATCTGGGTAACGCCCTGGGTGCCGCTCTGCGCGCCCGACGAGAAGGCTACGAGCCCCGCCCGGTCGGCATCATCGTCGCCTACGCGCTCTTCGTGGCGGTGTGTACCTACCTTGTCTGCCGCCTCATCGCCTACACCGTGGAGGCGGGGCTCACCTGGCTCTTCCCGCCCGCCCTCGACCCGGTGCTGGTCGCCGTGGGTATGGCTGTTCTTGGCGTGATCAACTATGTGCGCCTTGACCGCACCCGTAAGGACTAACCGGGGGGGAGCTGCACCAAAACCCCTCCTCGAGAAGCCACATGTGTTTCGAGAAGCCACCAAAAACGTTGCTTTTCGAAACACATGTGGCTTCTCGGCGCATTAAAAGTAAAAATCAACACAAAAAACCGCCCCGTCCACCGCACCCACACGGGGGTGCAGTGGACGGGGCGGCCTCATTCAGCGGTCAAAAACCGGCTTACAGGCTCTGTGCCTGAATTGCGGTGATCGCAACGGTGTTGATGATGTCCTCAACGGTGGTACCGCGCGACAGGTCGTTCACGGGCTTACGCAGACCCTGCAGAACCGGGCCCACAGCGGCAGCACCCGAAGACTGCTGAACAGCCTTGTAGGTGTTGTTACCGGTGTTCAGGTCGGGGAAGACGAACACGGTAGCCTGACCAGCGACCTCGCTGCCGGGCAGCTTGGTCGACGCAATGGACATGTTCGATGCAGCGTCGTACTGGATCGGGCCCTCGACCGCGAAGTCGGGGTTCGAAGCGCGCACAATCTCGGTTGCCTCGCGCACAACGTCCACGTCCGCGCCAGCGCCGGAGGTGCCGGTCGAGTAGGACAGCATAGCAACCTTGGGGGTGACGCCGAACTGGCGTGCGGTCTCTGCGGACGCCTTCGCGATGTCGGCGAGCTGCTCTGCGTTGGGGTTCGGGTTCACTGCGCAGTCGCCGTAGACCAGAACGCGGTCTTCCATCAGCATGAGGAAGACGGAGGAGACGATCTTGGTGCCGGGGCGGGTCTTGATGAACTCGAGCGAGGGGCGGATGGTGTTCGCGGTGGTGTTCACTGCACCGGAAACCATGCCGTCGGCGATGCCCTTGTAGACGAGCATGGTGCCGAAGTACGAGGGGTCGGTCATGCGCTCGCGAGCAGCCTCGATGGTGACGCCCTTGTGTGCACGCAGCTCAGCGTAGGTTGCTGCGAAGTCCTCGGTGTACTCGTTGTTTTCGATGTCGATGATGCGGATTGAGCTGGGCAGTTCGATACCCTCAGCCTGGCAGATTTCTGCAATCTTGGCGGGGTTGCCGAGCAGAATCAGGTCGCAGAAGTCGCGGCGTGCAATGATTTCGGATGCACGCAGGATTCGCACGTCGTAACCCTCGGGCAGGACCACGGAGCGGCGGTTTGCGCGTGCAGTCTCGATGAGGTTGTGCAGGAAGCGCAACGGGGTCATGGATGCGGGGCGCTCAATTTCGAGGCGTGCGAGCAGTTCGTCCTTGTTGACGTGCTCGTCCCAGCCGCCCATCGCTGCTGCGAGCTTGCGCTGGTGGCCGCTTTCGAGGGTGCCGCGCACGCGGGAGACTGCGCGTGCAGACTTGAAGGTGTCCTTGGTGGTGGACAGCACGGGGAACGGTGCGTTGTCGATGAGGGAGCCGACTGCGGTGTTCTTGCCGGGCAGTGCGTCCAGGCCGCCGGTGAGCAGCACGCCGGAGGGTGCGGGGAAGGTCGGTGCCAGTGCGGATGCGAGGGTTGCTGCGACGATGTCTGCACGGTCGCCGGGGACGATGACGAAGTCGCCGTCAACGAACTGGTTGAGGAAGTTGGAGACGTTCATTGCTGCGACCTTGATGCCGTGGATGTCACGGCCGAGGTCTTCTGCCTTGATGCCTTCGGTGTCGAGCTTGAGGGCTTCGGCAACTTCACCGACGGTGGGTGCGTTCAGTTCGGGGATTTCGGGCAGTACGTAGACGGGCAGGTTTGCGTCGCCGCGCTTGACGGACTTTTCGATTTCGTCGCGCAGTTCGGGTTCTGCACGGCCGACGATGATTGCGAGCAGGTCTACCTTGGAGGCGAGCAGTTCGGTGCGTGCCACGTCGACTGCGGTGACTGCTTCTTCGACGGTTTCTTCCTGTGCGCCGACGATTGCGACGACGGGCAGGCCGAGGTCACGTGCGATCTGGACGTTCAGGTCGAATTCGACTGAGAGCGCGTTGGCGGGCAGGTAGACGCCGTCGACGATTACGACGTCGCTGTGTGCTGCGACCTTCTCGTATGCGGAGACTGCGCGTGCGGAGATCTCTTCGGTGTCGCCTTCTGCGATGAGTGCGAGTGCGTCGGTCATGGAGACTGCGCCGCCGACCTGCTCTTCGGTCAGGCCGAAGTGTTCACGGATGAGGCGTGCCATGGGGTCGTCTGCGATGGTTGCGCCGTCGAAGACGGGGCGGAAGAAGCCGACGCGGTCTGCGCGCTTGATGAGGGAGTCTGCTAGGCCCAGGGCGACGAGGGACTTGCCCGAGTTCTGGGACATAGCGGAGAGGTAAAGACCGGTGGTCATTGTTTTACTGTCCTTCTATGCGATGTTCGGCGCTGGGTCCCGCGGTTGCGCAGGGGTGTATATGCTCCTGTGCGCGGGTGCGTCGAGCTTATATGTCATCTTCTATCTTAAGGCGTTGTGGGGGTGGTGCCTAACAGGGTGTGCGGTGCGCTGCGTCATGTGGGGCGGATGCGCGGCTGTTGCGGGGTGGGGGTGCCGTGCGTGCCGCCTCGGGGTGTGGCGTGCTGTTTAGGGGGTGAGCTTAGGGGTTGAGGATGCGCGCGTATCGTACGCTGCGTCCGGGTGCCCAGATGCCGCGTGCCTCAAATTCGATGCTGTTGCGCTGGTAGCCGAGCCGCTCGTAGAAGGAGAGCGCTCGTTCGTTTTCTGCCATGACCCACAGGTAGGAGTTTTCGTCCGGGTAGATGACGGACTCGTAGAGTGCCTGACCGAGCCCGGTGCCGTGTGTGTGGTTGAGGGTGTACAGGTGCACGAGTTTGCGGGTGCCTGCGGGCAGTTCGGGGAGGGACTCGGCGCGTTCGAGTTCCCAGGAGGAGGGCTCGCACAGGGAGAGCGCCAGGCCGACCGGCTTATCCCAGTTGATGCGTGCGCCGATGGAGCAGGAGAGCCCGCTTTCGGGGGTCCAGCCGGGCACCTCATAGGCGAAGAAGCCGCGCACGGTGGGGGAGGAGAGGTGGCGGTGGAAGTCTTCGAGGTATTCGTTGCGTTCGGCGCGGTGGCGGGCGGTGAAGCTTTCCCCGAGCGTGTCGAAGTAGATCGGGTCGTAGGTTTGCTCCATGCAGTCCAGCTGCAGGTTGACGTATTTTTCGGCGTCGGTCGGTTCAATTGGTGCGAGCGCGTAGCGGCCCTGACATACAAATCCCATGGGTTCTAGTCTACTCAGCCAGCCGCTGTGGAGGCGGTTCCTTGCGGGTGCGTACGCTAGGGGCGTGAGGGCTGTCGGCTAGTCTAGTGGGTATGGCGAAAAAGAGCAGGGCACCCAAGAAGTCCCAAAAGGCGCAGAAAGCCCAGAAGCAGCAGAAGAACCGTATCGACGATACCGAGAGCACCCCCGTGCAGGGTGCCGCCGCTGGCGTGTACCCGATTTCTACGGGTGAGGCGGAGCTGGTCCCTGACGGCTACCATGCCGACGGCTGGCTGCTACTCATTAATGGTGTGCAGTCTTCCCACGTGATTGTGGGTGAGCCCCGCCAGCTGGATTTTGAGTACATGCGCTGGATCGCGGCGGTCGTCTCCTCGCACGTGGAGGAGCACCTGGACGCCGCGAAGCTGCGCATCACCCACCTGGGTGGCGGCGCGTGCTCGATGGCGCGCTATTTCGCTGACCTGTACCCGACCAGCCGCAACACCGTCGTTGAGCTGGATGCCAAGCTCGCCGAGTATGTGCGCGCCTGGTTCGACATCCCCAAGGCGCCGCGCGTGAAGATTCGCGTGGGTGAGGCGGGTGCCGTCACCGCGACCTTCGCGCCCGCATCCCGCGACGTGCTGATTCGTGACGTATTCGCCGGGGACACCACGCCCGAGGCGCTCACCACCGTCGAGTTCACCCGCACCGTCGCCGAGTCGCTGGCACCCGGTGGCCTGTACATCCTCAATTGCGGTGACGGGCCGGCGCTGACCGGTGCCCGCGCGGAGGCGTCCGCCCTGCTTGAGGTGTTCGAATACGTGTGCATTGTGGCGGATTCGGCAATGTTGAAGGGCCGTCGCCGCGGCAACGTCATTATCGCCGGTTCGCACGCGCCCCTGCCGGAGGCTGGTTCCGTGCAGGCTGCCGCTATCGCCCGTGAGCTCATGGGTGGAGGCGTACCCGCCCAGTACTGGGACACCGCGCGGGTGCGCCAGTTCGTGAGGTAACGGTTTCAGCTGTGGCTTAGGTTTTCAGTAATGACTTAGGTTTTTCGGCCATAGGTTAGTGACTTCGGTAGGGGTTTTTAACTACCGCCAAAGACCGTAACCTATCGCCAAATTCGGTACCCCCTCCACGGCAGACGCTACTATAGTGGCATGCGATACACCTACCTTGGCCCCTCCGGCACCTTCACCGAATCCGCCCTGCTGAGCGTCCCCGGCGCATCCGACGCCGAACGCATCCCCGCCACCAGCGTGCCCGACGCGCTCGCACGCCTGAACGCGGGCGAGGTGGACGCCGCCATGGTGCCCATTGAAAACTCCGTGGAGGGCGGCGTGAGCGCCACCCTGGACGCTATCGCAGCCAGCGAGGGTGTACGCATTATCCGCGAGGTGCTCGTACCGATCCGCTTCGTGCTGGTCGCCGCGAAGCCCATCAGCATCGAAGACGTCAAGACCATCTCCACCCACTCGCACGCCTGGGCGCAGGTGCGCGGCTGGGCGCAGGAGAACGTACCCACCGCCGCCTACCTGCCCGGCTCCTCCACCGCCGCGGCGGCTGTCGGCCTGCTCGAAGAGGGCTGCACCTACGATGCGGCAATCTGCTCCCCGGCGCTGCTGAACTACCACCCGGAACTGCACGTCATCCAGGACAACATCGGCGACAACAAGAACGCCGTAACCCGCTTCGTGCTGCTCTCCCGCACCGCCGACATCCCCGAACCGACCGGCTCCGACAAGACCACCCTGACTGTGCCGCTGCCCACCAACCGCGCCGGCGCCCTGCTCGAACTGCTCGAACAGTTCTCCGTACGCGGCGTGAACCTCTCCCGCATCGAATCGCGCCCCACCGGCGAAGGCATGGGCTCCTACTCGTTCAGCATCGACGCCGACGGCCACATCTACGAGGCACGCATGCGCGACGCCCTGCGCGGCCTGCACCGCGTCTCCCCGACGCTGA
>ERZ773212.876-NODE-876-length-14436-cov-7.062861_pt1 | contig 14436 bp, 16 predicted proteins | sample MGYA00581005_ERZ773212 | MGnify/ENA primary metagenome ERZ773212 (study PRJEB29015, sample SAMEA2738154) | human oral metagenome | biome: human oral; feature: human-associated habitat; material: saliva | place: China | collected 2196 ... | reverse complement strand
CATTCAAAAACATTCGTAACCCTTATTTTATCACAATTTAAGGATTAATTCGAGGAAGAAGTGAAGACAAAAAAATCACCGATAGGACGGTGATTCACATACTTATTGTGTCATTGTCGTTTTTCATAATTTGATTTCATTAATTCTAATAATTGAAAATCACAACATTGATTCTTTATTAAAGCTTGGTACGGATTCAAATCTGATAGCTTTCCTACCCCTACTCGCATGTGATAAACCTTTATGGCTTGAGCAACTATCTTTTCTATATTATTTTTTACTAAATCATATTGTTTAGATAATAGTATTGCGTATTGTTTATCTTTTGATAAATTGTAAAATATAGTGCAACAAAAAAACTCATAGCCTTTCATTGGTGTATACTGTAAGTAACCACACAAACAGAACCCGAGGAAAAACTATGAGCTACTCCATCTTTCCATAACCGACCGAATAAAGATAGAAACCTACTTAGAACTAGGTTTGAAACCTTGCCGAATTGCAAGTAAACTTGGCGTCCATAAGTCTACCATTTCAAGAGAATTAAGACGATGCCAAAATGGATATTCCGCAGCCTTAGCACCGGAACAGTACGACCACAGAGCTAAGCAAAAGGGTCGGAAGTCTCGTTTGACACCCAAGCTGAAAAAGAAATTGAGAAGGGTTTAAAATCCTCCTGCAATCGAACAATTGTTTCCTTGAACTCTTTGGTATATTTTTGGCTCCTTTGGTTAGATACTATTCTACCAAAACGTGTCCATAAAATCATACTAACATCAGATCATAAGAAAATCGAATGGTCTTGCTTTGCCATTCAGGCTGAATATTTCGGTTCATGATTGGATACTTGTTATCCCACAGGATAAGGTAAGACTCTAGTTTAGATCTTAGTATGCTAAACCAAGTTTTGTCCATTTACCTGTATCTAGATTTAATAGGAAATGAAAACGATCGCGACCGTAGGAATCTCTATTCTCCTCAATGACTGCATCGCAAACAACCTTTATTTGGTTACTGAGAACATCTGTGACATAAGCCATAGTATAACCCTTAGGAGATTCGGCTTTATAAATGAGATTGCCAAATAAATCAAATATTTTCATTTCAGTTACTGAAGTTTGTTTAGACGAGGTTCTATAAATAACTAAAATCAGTTTTTGATTAGGATAGAAAGAGACTGTTTCTTTATAAGGAATCTCTAGTTCATACTCTTGATTATATCCCCAGGAAATAATGTCCGTCGAATCATGATATTGGAATATTAACACCCCGTCTATAGAGTAATAGTAAAAATCTGATGCAGTAAAATTTTTTCCAACTCCAATAAAAATAACATTTTTATCTTTATCAAAGTCTGCAAATATTATATTTTCTATGTGAATTTCTATAGTTTCTCCATTATTCTCCCACTTAACACTTTGGTCAGTATATCTAACTCTCATATAAAGTATCCTTTCCCTATTCTATGTTACGAATTCCAATTATCTCTAAATAATTCATTTTTTCTCTCCCCATCAACATTTCGATCTGATTGGGACCACCTGGCAAATACCTGTTGATTTCTAAGTCTATTTGAGGTCCAATAGGTCCTACATTTGCAGGTATTTCACTCCCTTCTTTAACTCTATATTGGACAACTCTATCAATATCAGGTTTCCAATTATATTTTACTGCCAATCTATCTCTAACATATTGTCTGTCCGATATTGTATTTATATCTGTAGCAAAATTTCCAGGCCATGTATCCAACTGTTTACTGCGTGGAGCCATTGCCATTTCAAATGTATCTCCTCCTTTAAGAATTTTAAAAGAAGGTTTTACATTTAGTGGCCATGGATCTTGCTCATACAAAATCTTATTGTAATCGTCAATTGTCCCATTTGGTATATTCTTTTTAAAGTCTTGCCATGTTTCTTCAGATCCCATCCCTTTACTACGCCAATAACCGCTATATCTCTTAGCTTCAATTGGATCCATCAAATCGCCAGTATATGGTCTTAAGTCTTTCTGCAGAATCTGTTCTTTATTATACTTCGGCGCTTCGACATCGTGGACATCTTTCACCTCTGGAACATCCAAATCAACCTTCGGCTTAACTGTTCCTACCTGATCAACCGATTCACCCTTTATAGTAGATAAATCTTTCGATTTTGTCAACACATCAATATCTGGTTTCTTGGATTTTGGAACTACAGTTGCTGCTCCAGCCACTGCTTCAACTGGTTTAATTTTTGATGTTTCCACATCCACATGAGGTTTAGGAGTCGATGCCAAATCTGCTTTTACAGTTGGTTCTATTTTCAGATCTAATTTAGGATTTTTCTTCTGATGAACAACTGTTGGATCAATTTTAAGCTTCTTAGAATTTAATCCCGAACTATCGACTTCAATATGCTGTTTCGTAGAATTTGTTGGTATGTCAGGTACGTCAGTAGCATTCGTCTTACCAAATTTCCCGTTTAAGAGGCCTCCCGCTTTCTTTGCAGCGAAACCTTGTGCTTGTCCCATCACCAGATTTCCGATAGCTGCTTTGGGATCTTTATCAGTAGCAAATGCATAAACCACTTTAGATGCATCATTTACATCATCTGCATGCGAGGCAAGTTTTAATAGAGTAGATCCAGCTTTCCCAGCTTTTCTCAATTTCATTAAATAGGATCCAGCTCCTGCAGACAATACGACTGATGCTGCATCAATTCCGGCCCATACTCTCTCTTCAGTAGACAGCCGATCTCCTGTGATCATTGTATGACCTGTGAATGCTGAGTAGGCACTATCTGTAGCAAGATAAGCCGTCGAGGCAGAAGTAAGTACTAAAGAGCCTCCACCAGTAAAAGGAGAGAGCACAACTCCTCCTACAGCTGCTACCCAGGCAAGTATCTTGATACCTGTATCAACTTTTTGAAGAGTTTCTCTATGCTCCTCATAATAACGACTTGCTTTTAGTTTTTGGTAGTCCGGAATTTCTTTCGGATACATTAATTCAAGAACTTCCTCTGCACTCTTTCCTTTAATTTGCTTGAGTTGCTCATCTGTCATTTTATCCTTATGCTTCAGAGATTCTTTTACAGCTTCTAGACGTTTACTGTAGACATCTTTTGCCGCCTTAATGGGAGAGGCTTTCCCATCAAGGATTTCTGATAAAGAATAAGGAACTTCTTTCTTATCATCGTAGTACGCGGTAGGAGCGCATATATTCCCATTAACGGGTCTATAATTGTGTTCAGTTCTTGTTAAATTCTTTGTTTTATATTTTGATTCCGATCCATTTATTTTATTCAAACCTTCCAGCACTTTATCAATACCAAGTGTAAACTTACTATCAATATTCTGCATAATATTTTGATGAATTTTCTGAGCACTTTTTAGTATCTTAGAGACTCGGGTCGTAGCTTTATCAAATTCATCACTATTTTTAGTAACATTTAACGCCGCCTCACCGGTTTGCACATAAAGATCTGCCACGCCCTCACTGGTAACAGTTTTAGCCACTTCCTCAATATCGTTGATGAGCTGACTCATTGATTTGCTAGATCCACCACTAGGATAGCCACCACTGACATAATTGCTATATGCGTTGACACTGCTAGTAGATCCTCCACCACCAGATTGTAAATTCGAACCTGCTTCAGAAAAGTCGCTTTTATTTGAGTAATACTTGCTCATCTAATTCCCCTTTTCGTTTCCTTCTTTCTCCTGTTCCTTAATATCATCTTGAATTTGTTGAACGGCTTCTTTTGGATTATTATTTATATAATTCTTATCTTCTTGAGATGTTGTTGGTAATTCCAAAAATAACCCGGCTACATAAGTCGCCATAACCTTATCTACATCAACCATTCCATCATAGGTATTCTGCGCATGTTGCCACAACACTTCTGCCAATGTTCCAAATTCTTGTGCCTTTAAAACATAGTTTTCAAAACCATTATTTGCCGAGCGGCCTGCGACTAAATCATGAAATGCCCCTTGAGAAGATAACGATGAGATAGTTGAGCTAATATGACTCAATTTTGCAGTAATTTGACTTGCGTACTCCACTATTGTCATACAGTGATAAATTAATTGTTCCTGATCAGACAAGACTAACTTAATATCTACTCCCATAATTCCCCCTTCACCTTTAATTTCTGAATCAATTGTTTCTTAAACTGCTCACTACTAATAGATCTGCGAGTCTGGTTCTCCATATCATATTCATATAAATATTGGTCACTCCTGTAGTACAGTCTGTCTTGAACATTATGTGACGAATCATTAATTTGAATACGAAGTGCATCATCATTTGGATGATGAAGAACTAGTTTTAAATAAGCTTCTGCTTCCCATTCTGAATGCAGATAATCTTTTTTATTAGCGTCTACATTTTGTAGGATCGGATAAAGTGATATTAAAGAGGCTAAGAATATAGCTGTACCCACGCGATCAATTAAAAACTCATTTTCATCATTTTGAATGAGAATAATTGCCATCCTGTCATACTCATCTACATTAGGAGAATAAAAAAACATTTGATTGACATTACAATGATAATTAGCTTGTGCATACTCATCTAGATAAGCACCATATTGTATGCATTCTTCCGTAGGTGTCCCATCTACAATCAACTCCATATTCGATAGGTCTTCAAAACCCTTTTCTACTATTCTCAATAAAGCTTCTTTTCTAGTTTCACCTTCTTTGGCAGGCAAAGGAAGAAAAGCAATATCATTTGAATGATCATTAAACATATGTAGCGCATATAAAGCTTCTAACGTAAACATCATGCTCCGTCAATCTCCTTTATGACTGTTGATGAAGGAATTGAAGAGAGAAGCCCCTCAAGACCGTAAATTGTTGTTTTAAAATCTTGGATATTGTTAAAAAAATCAGCACGATAAGTTTCAAGAAATGTTCGCAATTCTACGTACTGGTCTTTTGCTTTTCCCTTCCACTCTTTTTCAAGTCCTCTTAGTGAAGTAATCTCAGCATCTATCGAATTAAATAGGTTGGCAATCTCTATCAATTCATTTTCAATTGCCGCTATATTACTATCATCATACTCAACAGTAGAACTTTCATAGGTAGAGTCTATAGAGTTAATATTTGTATCCATCCGTTTTTCCTTTCATCACCAAATCCATTCCCAAAAAGGTTTTCCCTTATTATATTTTGATTTATTACTACTGATTGAACTATCTAATGCAGCGATTTTGGCAGTCAAAGTACTATATAAATTTTTATATGAGGTATTCGCATCTCTCACAAAATCCGTGAATTCTTTGATCTTATCTTTATCATTTTGTAGTTTTGTTTTCATAGTTGAAAGATAATGATATCCTTCATTTCCATCAATCTTTTTAATTGCATCTTTACATTCATCAATATATTTCGTAAAGTGTTTTAGTGAAATATCTTTATCTAGCCCATGGTTACTAATCGCATTTTTTACTCTTATATATTTTTTTCTTTCCGCTATATCACTATCAATTTGTGCTTTCAAACTTGCATCACTCATTACTTACTCCTTCACTTTCAACCAATTTTGCTGTTTTGCTTTTTCTGCAATATCATGTGCTTTATTAATATCTAAGGATGATTTATCAGAGGTTGAATTTGACTCAATACTTTCTTTAATTTCTTGACCAGTTTTAAATTCTTCTTCAGATATAACTGAAGAAGGTGTTGTCGATTTCTCCTTAGGTTCCTCTGCGCTCTCATCCGTTACAGATTCTACATCCCTATTATTACTTATAATCTCTGAACCTATATCTGTTTTTGGGACAGGCCTATAAAACATGAAGAATCCTACAATGACTGTTAAAAGAGCAACAGCCGATATTATAATCCCCTTCTGCATATCTTCCACAGGTATTTCAACACCCTTAATAGATAATTCCTTCCACTCCGGATGTTCTTCCTCAGCTTCTTTCTTTGCTTTAAAAGCAGGCGTAATCAACACCTGGTTCATTAAAGTAAGTGCTCCAAGCGTCATCAGTAAAAAAGGAATATGGCGTGATTTACTGATAATAACAAGGATCCCTCCTATAATAGCAATCAAGGCAATGATGATATTAATTGTAGTCCAAATTCGCAGTTGTTTTTTCATTTGTAAATAAATTTCTTTTGACATTTCTTTTTCCTCATTTCATAATCCTCAACTTCGTCTGAGAAGCTGGATAGTATAGTTTTACTTGATCTACTGGCCGAACTAACTCACGATCAATACTTGTCCGATTATAGATAGTCTGATCCAATACATTCAAGGGCATCAAAGCTGGATCTATTTGGGACTTCAAATACTTGGCTGTACCATTATAAGCTGAAATAATGTTCTTTTGTATACTAACTCCAAAATGCAAACCTACATTTAAGCCCTTCTTTCATTAACAGAGTAATATTATTTGCCTCTCCCCCTCATTCTGCTACAAATCGATCCATCTCATGATCAAAGATACAATGTTTAATTTCACTACCATTTTGTCATGCACACTTCCTTTGTTAAATTTGCTTTAGAAGCGCAATTCCACACGAGATAGCTATTCATGACATATCCTTCAGAAAAATGACAATAGATCAATTAAATACTACTATTATACCGAAAATTAGTTTGATGGTCAAAACAATCACTAAATGGAGAGAGCTTAGAGAGTTAAAAAGAGAGAAATGGTCGTTCTCTCTTAGTGTTAGTTCTTTACAATTTCCTATTGATTATGAAAAGGCGCTTTTCATCACCTCTAATTACTCCGGCAATTCTATCTTCAAACTCATATCCGTCGGTTGTAACACTTTCTGAACCGCCGCAAGAAAGGCCAATCCATTATCAGATGGGGAATACTGGAATGTGATATGGATGATTTTTTTATCAAACTTATCACCATATCGCTCCACATACTGCTTGCTTTCGAGGAAGTAGATGTAGTTGTTGAGTTTTTCTTGGAGCATTTCCAGGTGAACTCCTTCTATTTCCTCCTGCCAGTCAAGAGGATCTACAAGAAGAAGTTCCAAATGATTGCCTACTGTTCCAATTGCATCCAGTTCCGTTGGTTTCAACTCCAAAGAGACAGCTTGTTTTACCAATGTACGAAATTCATCTACAGAGAATAATCGCTTACTGTGCTCAGGGTTTTTTAAAATTACAGATGGATTATTTTCAATGAAGAGCTTAGTAGATTCATCTTTTGTATATTGATTTTTAGATTTCCAGAAACCATAATGAGCATAATTCATCAACTCTTGACCTGTATGCTCACCTGCCAAATAACTGTCCACTGCTTCTTTCGGAATTTCTTTAACAACTTCTGGCATGGTAATATTAAACGTTGGATATCGCAAGAAATATTTATCTCCATCTTGACAAATTTCTAACACATCCTTCTCACTTACGTGAATTGTTTCCATTCTTATCTCCTTTATCGTTTTCCCAAATTTCAATTAGGTCTAACTTATCTATTGGAACTTTATCAATAACTGCCTCAGGAACTCCTCCTGGATATGTTTTCCCTCCTGGACGCCACTGTGGGTTTACGCGTGAACCTTCTTCATTTCCGTCGGGAATTCTATAATTATGAACTTCTTGTGGCACTACCATTTTAGGAGAATCTCCTAGGCTACCAGGGTCTAATCCTAATAAAGCTTCTAACTTTCTAGCATCACCATTAGCTTCTTTGATCATAGCATCCGCTACATGTCTAGGAAAAACAAATGCTCCATCATCTCTGCCAAACTGATTGTATCTTATAATATTTTCATTATCCTTGACAAAGGCCGCTACTCCACCATCAAACAGTCGTTTATGTTGTTCTAAATACTCTTTTGAAAGATAAACTTCTGGATTAGGTCGTAAGATTCCATTTTCCGGATCTGGTTTAATAGCAGTGATAGATTTTATTTGAGCGCTACTCAAATCCGCCTTCGGAAATTCGCTTAATTTGGTCTGCCATTCAGGTGAGAACTGGGAACTACCATTGATTACATCAATTCTGGTTCCTTTTGGAATTTCAGTCCCTCCAGCAAATTTTCCTTTACCTGCACCAACAACTTCTCCACCATATTTCGATAAATTGTCAAGAATTTCTTGACGTTTCTTTGGTAGACCATCTTTTGCAGTTGTATAATCTTGAATTCGAATATTTCCTGACTCATCAAATCCAATAGCTTTCAATCGAATCTTTTGGTCTTTACCATCCGCGTTATGAGTTTTAACTGTAATATTCGTTTCAACATCGTTATTGTTTAATTTAAATTCTTCAATTCTATTACCTGAAAAGGCCTCATAGGTAGAGAAATTTTGTTTGGATATGTCATGTTTTTTGAGCCACTCAGACATGGACAATGGTTCGCTGCCGCTCTTTAACTTTCTATCAACATAATTTTGATATTCCAATTCAGTATTTTTAATTTTAAATGGTGGCATTTCGCCCACATTAGCAATACTACCAGTGGAAAAATCATTATTGTTTGTAAGATTTTGGTTGGCTATATCACTTCTTTCAAGCCACTCGGTTATGGATAACGGTTCGCTGCCACTCTTTAACTTTCTATCAACATAATTTCGATATTCCAATTCAGTATTATTAGTTGAAAATAGAGGTGACTCATCTGTATTTGTCAATACATTTATACTTTGTGATTTATTTTGAGCACGTGCCAATCCTGCTCCCCCTAGTTTGCCAATACCAAAACCAATTAGAGACATAGTTGGATCTTCACCCTTCACCACATAATCATACCCCGTATGTAGTAAACCAACTCCATCTCCTATTCCATTTCCTGTTTTATTAACAGCATTGATAATGTCATCAGTAACTCCTGCTGCTTTTAAACCTTTTCCTAAACCAAGTGTACCAAGTGTCCAAAGTGTCTCTACACCAGCCCATATTCTATCATCTGTATCAAGTTCAGTTCCAGCAAGCATAGTGTGTCCTGTTGCTGCAGCATATCCTCCTGAAGTAGCTTCATACGCTAACCCTAATGTACCTGCTCCCGACGCAACAAGGGTAGCTCCTGCTACAACTCCTGGACTTGCTGCTCCAAATGAAACTGCACTTGCAATAAGTGAAACTACAATTAAACCGATACCCAGATATGCTTCCAGAGGCTCCAACCATGCTTTATTATCCTCTTGCCACTGAAAATGTTTAAGTGAGCTATAATTCCCAGCTTGTTGATACTTAAAAAACATGGATAATAATTCTTCATCTGTCTTGTTACTTAAATAAACGGGGCCATCATCAAGATGTTGTTTTTCGAATATTTTACGTAAGTCACTCACACGTTTTAGATAAACTTCTTTTGTTGCTGCTATCGGACTCTGTTGGTAATCTAGCAACTCTGCTAAGGTATAGTACTTGGTTTCAGTGCCTGCTATTCCTTGAGTTTCACTTTTCATTTTTATTACTTGATAGGAAAGATGAGTAGTTGTATAAGGATTGTTACTTCCATTGACACTATTTAACGACTCTAAACTGGCATCAATTCCTGTCGTAAATTTATTATCGATTCTCTCCAACACTTCACTATGAATTCGTGTAGCCAAATTCAGCATTTTTTCAACTTTATCGTAAGAAGTAGCAAATGTTATTTCTGGCATCTCCTTTCCTAGCTCCGCATCCCCTACTGGACTATAGAGAAAAGACAGCCCTTCATTCTGGACAACTTCTGTAACTTCCTTAATATCTGATAAAGCATTGGTCACTTGAGATCTGGCATAACTGACTGAACCAGTCATCGAATTAGCTTGTAATCCTGCACTAAAATCTGGATGATTAGAATAGTATTTTGTCATATTTACCTCATTCTTGTTCCGTAGATTCAGGGTTACTTTGGTCAGTAGAGACCGGCTTACCCTGTAAAGCATCTTTGATTTTCTCAAAAGATTCCTTCGGGTTCTTACGAATATAGGCTTGTGTATTCGATAGTTCCTTTTGTTGTTCAGCAGAAATAGGTGACGTAAGAGGTGCCTTCGCATTCAAAATAAAATTGGCAATTTGTATCGCCTGAATATTGTCCATATCAACAAATTCCTTATAAGTATCAACTGCATGTTGGTGGAGAATACTTGCCAATGTTTCCATTTCTTGAGCTTTCACGGTATAGAAATTTAAATCCTTGTCTTTCGATATATACTGTTTAAAAATACCTTCACTGCTTACATCTGGTAGAGCGGTAATTGCGCCAGATATATGTGAAATAGCTTGCCTACAAGCAATCACTATATTATTAGCTTTTAGGATCAACTCTTCCTGTTCATTCAACTCTATCCCAATAGCACCATCACTTGTATTTATTCCTTGTAAGTTCGATTTTGCCATTTTACACTCTCACTTTCATACCTTTAATCAGTGTGTGTTTTAACTCATCAGCTGATACTGAACGAATTCTTTCACGCATTAAATCATATTCAAATAAACCACTATCAGTATTAAAGAAGAGGACATCTCCTGTGATTTTTCCCAATTCCTCTGTCATCAACCGTATCATTTTTGAATTTTTATAATAAAATTGCAACTTCATATAAGCGTATGGTTCCCATTCAGCTTTTAAATAATTTTTTTTCTTTTCATTTAAATTATGTAAAATTTCATGGTTTTCCATAAGAATGCTTAACAGAGCAATGGTGTTAAAATAATCAATTATAAATTCACCCTCAGCAATTTTTTTAATAATCACTACCATTCGCTTCCCCTGATCAATACCAGGAGCGCAATAATAATTACTGTCTATTTGAAAATGATACGAACTTTTGGCGTACAAGTCTAAAAAATATCCATAGACTACGAATTCAGGTGTTGGTTGACCATCTTTAACAAGTTCCAAAGCCTCTAAATCTTTATAGCCCTTTTGTAACACCTTCTGTAGCTGTGATTTTCTATTCTCATCTGAGTTAAGTGGAGGCAATGGGATAAAAGGCAAATCATTAGAATAGTCATTCATCAAGTGCAATGTATATAGTGCTTCAAGAGTTAATTTGGTCATACCTGATCTATCTCCTTTATTACATCTGCTAGGGGGATTTGATCTAATAAGCTATCTAAACCTATCACACATATCTTCAATTTTTCAACACTATTCATATAATCATTACAATACTGTTTTAAAATATTTTTTAAATCAAGATACGTTTGTTTCGCTTCACCTTGCCATTGAGCTTCGTATGATTCCATAATTTCTATTTGAGTTTTAACCTCTTCAAGCTGGAAAACTGCACTATATAAATCCAATTTAATATTAATTAAATTACTACTGTCATATTTTATTGTTTCAGCACTTCCCCAAGAACCACTACTATCATTGATCCAAGTATTCATTACATCTGCCATACCAAACTCCTTTCATAAGAGCAATTAGAGATAATAATATTCATCAAAAAACTTACTTTGCCTTTAATTCATTTTTATCATTAGTAATAAGAATATCGAGCGAGGTAATATAAGTCTCCAAAGTCTCATACATACGTTTAAACGAACTAGCCGATTGTTGGACGTGATTACGATATTCTTCCAATGTTTTAATCTCCGTTGCCAATTTTTCTCTAAAATTTGACAAGTAGCCGTATCCAACATTTCCATCAATTTTACTCAATGTATCTTTAGCAATCTCTATAAAGGCATTTATATGAATAAACTCATTTGAAAAATGTAAATTGTGACTTTCTATCGAATTCCTAACTCGCTCATATTTGCTTTTTAGAGCCGTATTGTTCTCAATATTCTTTTTAAGTTGCGCTTCTCTTTCCTTTGATTTAGCCATTGTTTTTCACCTCTTTTATTTTACGAAATTCTCTCAATTAAATAGTTGAAATTGAACAGATGAACAGTCTCTTATTCTTTTTTAAAGATCGCATTTGGTGCATTGGTAGAAGTTCTAAACTCACTTTGAGGTTTGTAAAGAAAAGCAAAACTGACAATAATCACCAACAAACTAGAACCAAGTACAAGTAACCTTTTTAAATGCCAATCCCATGGTAAAGGAATTTTAGCAGTAATACCAGATTGTCTAATCCAGTCTGGATGCTGTCTCATAATTTGATTGGCAGCAAATATGGGACGTAAATAAGTGAACAACCCTAAATTTATAACAAATCCTATAACTCTAAAATGATATTTATTAGAATAAGCAACATGATTAACTTCCATAAGGATCATGCCTAGAATCACAATTATAATTAGGAACAATATACCAATTGATCTCCATAGACCTTCTCTACGATAAAGTTTAAGTTCATCAAAAGACATTTCTTCGAATTTTTTATCCATTTTTTTCTCATTTCGTAATCTTCAATTTCGTCTGAGATGCTTGATAGTGTAAGTATACTTGATCTTCTGGCAAAGCTTCCTCACGACCAATGCTTGTCCGAGTATAGATAGTCTGATCCGACATCTTCATAGCAATCAAAGCTGTATCTAGTTGGGACTTCAAATATTTAGCAGTGTCATTGTAAGCGGAAATAAAGTTCTTATGCATACTGAATACAAAGTGTAATCCTACCTTAAGCCCCTCTTCCATTAATTGAGCAATATCATTCGTGTCTACTCCACTTTCTGATACAAATTGTCCCATATCGGTGATAAAGATATAATGTTCAAAGTCGCCACCATTTTGTCGTGCATATTGAACTTGACTTTGTAATTGTTCAATAACAGATTTAAAATCAGATGTTGACGGAACATAGTTATTAACGCTCGCAACGAATGTTTTATATTCATCGGTTGGATCCAATATTGTGACCTTATGACCTGAAACAGTTTCAATAACTGTCCGAATCATATGTTTTGTAACAAGTGACAATGAACTATCTTTATCAGAGAGCAACATCAAGTGTTTCAGTTTCTTCATTGGAAGTCCAATTGTTTCAACTTCTTCTAATTCAAGACCAACTGGTAGTCTATGATCTTCAATTACTTTTCTAGTAGTTGGCATACTCATAAAGTTCTGAATTGTCAACTCATCTGGCACCATTGGGATTCCTGCTGGGGTGTGGCCAGTCCACATCTCTTTGAGGCTCTGCACTTGGTCACGGAGGTTGTTGATGATTTGGATATCATTGTCTCCTGCGACGGGTAGGGCGAACTGGACGACATCGACTTCGTCACGCTTCATGAGGGCGCGTCCCTTGATGTCTTCCATCGTAGACGCCAGTGGGGTTGCTCCCACGATACCGCGGACTTCAGAGATATCATTTTGTGGCAAGGTCAGCTGGTGCTTGAAGTTTGAATAGAGCTGAGCCCGTAGGTTGTTCTGACGGCTAGCTGTGATGATCAAGTGCACACCGATGCTGAGACCTTCACGAGAGATCCGCATGAAGAGCTTGAAGAGGTCTGTCTCATAAGGCTCGTCCTTCATAGACTCATAGCTATCCATCAGGATGACCATGGTTGGCTCTTGCTTGCCGGTCACTTCACGGTAGAGGGCGATGGTGCCGACCCCATGCTCAGAGAGGAGCTTCTTCCTGCGATCCAACTCGCGGTTGATGATCCGGATGAATTTCTGGATTTTCTCCGTCTGATCGAGCAAGAGGCTATCGGCCACATGTGGCAATTGAGTCAAGGGTGCTAGACCATTGGTTCCGAAATCCAGCAGATACATGGTCAGATTTTCTGGGCTCTGCTTGCGAGCCAGATCCATTGCGGCTGTCTGTAGGAAAGTGGTCTTTCCTGTACCTGGACTTCCGTAAAGGAGGATATTCCCATCTTTTGACAGATCGATAGCGACTGCTTCTTGCTTTTGCGCTTGCGGGATATCGGCGACCCCGATCAGGACGCTTGGAGCTGTCCGTTTTTGCCAAGCCTCGATCGGCACGACCTTGTCCAACTCATCCAGCGTGATCCGCTCTTTGAGCGGTGGCAACCATGGTTGGGCCACAGCTGCGATGCCTTCTTGTTGGTGCAAGTGATTGATTTCTTGTACGATAACATCCAGCTCTGTTGGCACTTCCTTGATTTCTTCTGCCATATCCAGACCGGAGAGGTCTTGGTTGAGGACTTCGTATTGGCCTAGTTCATTGATCAAGTAGATGGTATGGTCTTCGATCCCTAGCTGGTCCTTCTCAGGCTGGTAGTCTGCTCCTGACCAAGCGGTTTGGAAGAGTTCATAGACTTCGTTATTTCCGACTTGGAGGTAGGCACGACCGGTCTGGGTGATCTCAGCCGCATCTGCCGTCCGCAGCATCTCCATGGAGTCTCCACGGTCTGCCACCTTGAGGGCTAGCTTGAAGCGGGAGTTGGACCAGATCTGGTCATCCACGACCCCAGAAGGTTTTTGCGTCGCAAGGATCAAGTGCACCCCGAGGGAACGCCCGACACGCGCGATAGAGACCAACTCCTTGATGAAGTCTGGTTGGTTGACTTTGAGTTCGGCGAACTCATCACTGATCAAGAAGAGGTGAGGAAGCGGTTCTGTCGCTTCACCCAGTTTAAATTTCTTTTGGTATTGGTTGATATGGTTGACCCCATATTG
>ERZ773212.868-NODE-868-length-14497-cov-8.566334_pt1 | contig 14497 bp, 10 predicted proteins | sample MGYA00581005_ERZ773212 | MGnify/ENA primary metagenome ERZ773212 (study PRJEB29015, sample SAMEA2738154) | human oral metagenome | biome: human oral; feature: human-associated habitat; material: saliva | place: China | collected 2196 ... | reverse complement strand
GAGACATCCCCAGTGACCTGCCGTACGCTTGAGGAATTCTATCATATCAATGGACGTAGTTTTGAGAAACAATACAAGGAAACACTAAGTGGTTACAGGTCCTGGGATCAGTTGTCTCATGCTCAGAAGTGGCTTCTCTTTGAGGATAATATTGGTAAGAATATAGCAATAGACGAGACATCCTTGTCCAATGGTGAACTCTATACGATTATCACTAATAGGGACAAACACGGCAAGCAAGGATGTCTTGTAGCCATTGTTGCTGGAACCAAATCCTTGGATGTCTGCAAGGTATTGGATAAGATAGATGAAAAGAAACGGGAAGCCGTAGAAGAGGTCACCTTGGACTTGTCCGATAGTATGCGTAAGATTGTAAGGCATTGTTTTCCAAAAGCTAAACGAGTGATTGATCGCTTTCATATACAGAAACTTGCAAGTGATGCCGTGCAACAGATGAGAATAGAGTATCGCTGGGCAGCTTTACAGCAAGCAAATGACGAGAAAGAGAATGCGAAGTTAGAAAAGATAGCGTATCAACCACTGACTTTTGAAAATGGAGATACACGTAGTGAACTGCTGGTAAGAAGTAGGTACCTGTTGTTCAAATCATCAGAGAAATGGACTGATGAACAGAAACTAAGAGCCAAAATACTGTTCAGAGAATATCCTGACATTAAGAAGGCTTACGGTTTATCACATTCGCTAAGAATGATTTTTGCTAAGAATACTATCAAAGATGCAGCCAGACTATCATTGGCAAAATGGTATAATAATGTCGCAGAAGCTGGTTTTCATTCCTTTAATGTCATTGCTGCAACTTTCTACGAGCATTACGAAGACATACTTAACTTTTATATTAACAGATCTACAAACGCTGCTGCGGAATCCTTCAATGCAAAAATAAAAATATTTAGGGCTAACTTAAGAGGAGTTGTAGATAAAAGTTTCTTTCTTTTTAGACTTGCCAAAATATATGCCTATCCCCACTAAGTATCTACTGCCCCCAAATTATTTAGTAATACCTTTGAACTTTTTATTCGTTCACCCTTTGACACATATCCTTCTCAGACTTCTAATAATCAGTTTTTTACTATTTGTGAGATGATTTTATGCGGAGATTAATTAAAGGGAAAGCGAAAAATAAGCCTTTACTACGGTAGAATAGGGGTGAAATAGTAAGGTGTTAGCATGCGAGAGTGGTATGTCTGTGTCGCAAAAGACTGCTAAGCAACGTCCCTTTAGTGTGTATTAATAGTGTAATTGTCCTTGATAAGTTTAAGTAAATGGATGGAAGGGGAGTCCAGAACATGTCCTTCCGTCTTGATAACGTTATAATGACGCGATGAGGTTATCTATATTTACAGAGCAAGAGGTGTTCCCTTCAGGTACTTCTACATGCGTGATAATCATATCGTTAGGTTGGTATTGTTCTGCAATGTGAGCATCAGACATAGAGAAATCTGAGCCATTTACCTTGGTCATCTTTCCTTTTTTAAGTTCCGCTTTACATCTATATATAGCCTTATGATAAGTGGTTATCATTTTCCTCTTGTTGATTTTAAAGGATTCATTATCGTCTATCTTTGTCTCAACCTGCATAGGATAACTGATAATTATCCCCAATTCCTGATAATTTTCTAAGCCAAAATCCTTTATAGAGCTAAGTAATAACTTGGTTCTTACGACCGAACTACTAATCTGCCAGATGGCTTTTTCATCAAAATTAGACTTCATTTCAGAATAGACGATATAGTCCTTATCTCCCACTTGTAGTAAGAAGATACCATCACAGTCGCACTGATAGCTGCAGTCTGGGACCTTACTGTTAAAAGAGTCCTTACATTTCTTTAGCAAATGGTTCTCTATTTCTATTATTGTTCCAGCATGTTCATAGGTAACTTGCTCAAGCTTTTTGGCTTCTTTTTGATGCTCAGATTTGGTTACTTTACCGTCATGTTGTTTAAAAAAGCAGGCTTGTAAAAGGCAATTGCGTAGGACAGAGAAGTCTATCATTGGTCAGAAGCATTAAGGGAGTACAACATTTCATCAATCTGTTCATCCTGTTTACGCATCTTTTCTACCGTCTCATAGAATGTCTTCATTGGTATTCCACCTTCTTCCATAGGCAGTTTTTCTATCACAACCTTACCAGTCTCGTCATCTCTATGGAAGAAATACGCCTTCACATTATCACCATCAAGGAACGTTTTTTCTGATAAACCATTTACGGTACAATACTCTTTAAAGGTTGCTTCATCCTTCTTACGGATATTACCTAACTTGATAAGCTGGTTCAATCTATCCATAAAATAATCGCTGTGTGTCGTGATATGGAACAAGAAACCATTATTGATGCATTCTGCAATAAGGTCTGCCACCTGAATCTGCATGGATGGATGCAGATGTGCTTCAGGCTCTTCCAGACATATTGCTGCGTTTGCGCCAGGGTGATTCTTTAATAGAAACAAAAGCGGACTAATCTCCTTTATAGAGGAGGCTGCGGCAGACATGTTTACGTGTTTGCCTTCATCAAGAACTAAAAATTCCTTACCTTCTTCCGTAACAACATCCCCATCGGTTATCTTCTTAATCTGGTTAAGATAAGGAGACTGCTCTTCAGTAACTTCTATTGAAGTGCAATACTCGTTATCAAATAAGAATCTGCCATACATTCCCTTTGTATTTATAGAGCTGGTAAGGGAATAATCGGCATTAATCAAAGCTCCGTTTGCAGGTGGAAAGATTAAATTAATAGCATAAAAGTTCCTAAATAATCTGTGGAAAAGTATCGCATGACAATTCTCCCCTACTGTAAATGCAGTATTTATAATGATATTTACCCTACTCTCTTTGCCATTAATTGAGATGTTTAGAGTATTACCTAATCTCTTTACTGTCTCCTCTTCTGTTGCTGCTACCTCTTGGTATGTGACATGAAGGGGGGCGCCAAACTCTGGAAAGCGAAAGTCTACATCACATTCTATGGTTGGATCCCCTAATAATGCGCGCATAAATGCTGTTACATTATCATGAAGATATGTTGAAAGTAAATCACTTGAAAGCGTAAAAGAGCCTGAAGAATCTTTCCCCATTAAAGACTCATATAGGCGTGTGATCTCTCCAGGAGCCAATAATTTTGTGAAAAGATAATAAACAAGATAGTTCGCATAACTCTTTCCCAGCTTTGACATACCCGTAAACACCATAAATGGTGCTACTTGGAATGATACTTCCTGTAAAGGTCCGAACTTATGAATGTCTATAATTATCTTTTTCATATGATTCAATATTGGTAAAATGGGTTCTACATCACGGATTTGGCGGAGTGGTTAGAAACCATATATTATGGCACAAAGATACGAAAAATAATGTATTAAGTGAAAAATATATGAGAAATTATTGGTTAGAAGACAGTTGAAAGGGAAGGATAGCCCTTCCGTTGTATAGTCTTGTAGAATAGAGGAATAGATAAAAAGGAGAGCGTATTATCCCTCCTTGTTGTAAAGTAATTTCTCTATTGCTTTTTAATAGAGGGTCTTTTGCATTGCAAAAGATGCCCTTTTACATGGTAAAAGGTGCCCTTTTGAGGTGTAAAATTACCTTTGAACTCTTTTACCTTTGAACTTTGAGCATTGAACTTTGACCTTTGTGATTTGTATCTTTGAACTTTCTCTACATCGGTAATTATAATTATGACGTACTGATGAGCACATGATTTCTATCGATTACGTATGAAACGAAGAATTTTGCAATAAGCATTTGCGTTATTAGAGAAATTCGTAGTCGGTTAAAGTTTGCGTGGATAATGGTTTGAAAAAACATGACATAAAATCGGGTAAAAGACTTATAAATAAAGGGAAAAACACGTGTAAAAGTCCAGTTTGTAAACGGCAGTAAATCAATTCGTTATGATGTAGTGTAGGAATAGATGCTTAATTGGGTTTCAAAAGGGCGTTAGTAAGACGCCAAAAGGGCATCTATTGCAAGCCAATTAGGCGTCTTTTAGAAGCTAAAAGAGCATGTATTAGCTTTGAACAGAGTAAAAAAAGTTTATAAACCCAATTCTCTTTTACCTTTGAACTTTGATCTTTGAACTTTATGATTTGTATCTTTGAACAATTACCTTTGAACTTTGAGCATTGAACTTTGACCTTTATGATGTGAGTATTAATCCTTGATTTACCAGTTGCTTGTAGCGATAAACCACAAAAAAGTCCGAGGAATAAAAAAGCTTAAGCCCATGGCTTAAGGTTGGAAAAGGAAGTAATGGCGCAATGAATATTAAGGTTTAAAGTGCAATGTTTAAAGCAGAGACTTCGTTCCTATTATTTCTCACTAAAGTCTGGGTTAAAGTCCTCAAAGAACTTTTTCTGCTTCTCAATAAGCTGGTTTGTCTCTTGGTGCATGAACTTACAGGCGAGGTCATAGAGAGGAATTGCGACATGATGGACCAAAGAGTCTGTAAAGCCAAGCGCTCTATAATAGTTCACAAGGTTCTCATCTTCCGATAAGTCTGCAGCAAAAAGGAAGATATATTCGCATCCAACAATTTCTAAAAGACACTCAACCTGGGGTATTATGAACTTCCAAAAGATAATACTACCTAACCTTTGAGGCATATTTAGTGCTTCCCATTTCTCGCGATAACCATCATTGATGCAGAAATGAACAATCTCTACACCTGAATAAGTCTTACCTACGTGGCGTTGATTGCCCTTGAATATCTCATCAATGGTAACCTCATCTGCACTAAAAACACGTCCAAGTGATTCTCTTGTAAGTCCTTTTTTCGAGCGAAAGGATTCTAATAATTCTTTAAATCCTTCTTTTTTATCTTCGGATATGCTCTTGTCCGTTATCTTTTTTATAAGGAGATTGTATATTTTCTGTAACTGTTGGTATTGGTCAGCTTCAACTATTTTATCATAAAGCATACCACATTTTAATGAGAAATAGAAGACAACGCTTCCTTCCTCATCCTTTATTACATAATAAGCGGTTGTGTTATTCTCGTCTTCCTCATATGCTTTATCCTTGAGATTCTGCTCAAGTTGAGGATTTCTGCTATTGTAGAAGTCTTCAACTATCCGCATATTCTCCAGCTTTCCTGCAAGACGTTCACAGGAAAAGCTGTCCAATATCTTCCTTTGTTCTTCTGTAATTTTCATGATATAAAGGTGTTTTTCTTTCGTATTATGCGCCTAAGAGGTTCAGCATAATTCGTCTTTGCTTTATGCGTTGGGCATCAACGCGGATATCTTCAACCCTTATTTTTGCCCTACAAGCACTGTCGGGATCATATCCCTCACGTGCTTTTCGCCAGGAATATTCGCCATGTGAAAGCGTACTTAAGCTCCATGAGTCTTTTGGTGCATAGGAAGAGAAGACCTTATCAAATACCTTTTTGTACTTTCCGATAGTCTCTTCGCTGAGCATTTCACCATGAAGTTTATTAGTTTGGAATGCTTTATGAACAGAATAGAGCACCGGTCCATATTTCCAAGCCTCGAATTGATCCTCAAATAGAGGCTCTCCTGTCTCAATGATAGCCTCACGTTGGGTGAGATAAAGTAGCTTATGCAACTTCATCTCATCAATCTGTCTGCCATATTCTTTCTCATATCGCTGACTGATATAAGATGCTATCTGCTGTACATCTTCCATTCTTCTGCCTTTCTTTGCTGCAAATTTATGATTATTTCCCTAATGAAACAAATAAATGATGGTTTTTTTTGAGGTTTGTACCTTGACCTTTGAGGTTGGGAAAGATACTAAGGGGTATATATAAAAAGAAACGGCAGAGCAATTGCTCTTCCGTTATCTCCGAATAACCACCGTCTCACGACGATAATATTTCTACAATCTTTACCTAAAATATAACTAAAAACCTAAATCTATTACTAACCTAAACAAATCTTCTTTTTTAATAATAATCCTGAGCAATCTTCAATACCTGTAAAGTCTAAAACCTTGTAATCAGATATATTTCTCTTGAATTACAATGCAAAGGTATGGATAATATTTAGATTATCAAAATTAAACGAGGAAAAATATCAATCTATCGGTTGTTTCTTGATATATATCAAAGGCGATGATTAGTGTAGAGTTGACCTTTTGAGGGTATGTTTTCTTAATAGGATGTGCTTGAAAACCGCAAGAATCCTATTGTCTTTGTGAATAGAGTCGGGCGGAGCGATAGGCAAGCAAATGCGAGGAGGCTTTGTTAGTGGAAGCTGATTATTGGTTCTTCAGACTTTTGAAATGATAAGGAAACGCCTAAGTTTAGGGCTTTAATGAAATGTCACACGGAGTTACGGAGGGAACGGAGGATTATATAAGACGTTTAGTTGCACACTTCATATTTCGGAAGTGGCTTATTATTTTGGGTCTTCAGGTTTTTGGAGTGATAAGGTTTGCCACTTGTGTTTAGGGTTTGAAGCAATGTCACACAGAGAAAAGGAGAGGACGGAGGATTATTAAAACAAAGCAATGGAAGTAACGGAGGCACCGTCGGTGCATAGAGCGACGGAGCTTGTTTGCCAATTCTATTAGCAATTTATACACAAAGCGTTTACCCCAAAATAGTTATCAAGAATTTGTACGCTACACCTCCGTCGCTCTTTTGTGCCGTCGGCACCTTCGTGACATTGTGTTTAGCTCCGTCCCCTCCGTGACTCCGTGTGCCTATTATATAAGACGTTTAGTTTATCACTCCATATTTTGGAAGTGGCTTATTATTTTCATATAAATGTGTTTGTCTTTATAAGAAATATTGTACTTTTGCACTTGTAATAGGCAAATCCTTTTGCCCTTTCCATCTTCCTGAAAGGTATTAGGACTTTGTTATGACAGGTTGGAGAGTACTTGCAGGCTGTGAAGCGGAGCATAATCGTTTTGAAGAGCAGTACTACAGTGCGTTCCCTTGCGCAAAAGAATATTCTATGTAGGAAACAAAAACGGCTTAAAACACAGGAAGTAAGATCGAGAAGGATAACATTTTTTGTTCTTAGATACAATCGACGGATTGTCACTTTATGCGTAGAACCTTTATATTCTTATAGGTGAAAGAAGTCATCCGCTTATTATGATAGAAAGTAACAACCCACTTCCCACGTTTATATCTAAGGAATAAGATAGTGGGACAAAAGCCCGAAAAAAGAATTAGAGATACAGAAATCATCTATAGAAGGATGTCTATAGATAATAATTATTGCTTTCATTTAATATAAAAGAAACAATGAGCAAGCAAGTTTTTCAGACAGACTCCCGTCAGCGCTGGAGTTATTTTAAGTGGACCTTACGCGTCATTCTTACGATTCTCTCATTGTTAGGAATCGTTTTCTTGGCAATGTTTGCCTTGGAAGGAAGTCCTCAGATGCCTTTCCGTCACGACTATCGGAATGCGGTAACAGCGGCATCGCCTTATACGAAGGATAACAAGACGGCAAAGCTTTATAAGTCGTTCCGCGACTTCTTCAAGGAGAAGAAGATGCACAATAACTATGCGAAGGCTACGATTAAGAAACAACGATTTATTGGAAAGGCGGATAGTCTGACACAGAAATACTTTCGTGAGTGGGACGATCCACGAATAGGAGTGCGTTCGGCATGGTATGTAAACTGGGATAAACATGCTTATATCTCCCTGAAGAACAATATCAAGCATTTGAATATGGTTCTGCCAGAGTGGTTTTTTATCAATCCTAAGACCGACAAGGTGGAGTATCGGATTGATAAGCAAGCACTGCGGTTGATGCGTCGAACAGGTATTCCGGTTCTTCCTATGCTCACCAATAACTACAACTCCGACTTCCATCCTGAAGCCATTGGGCGTATCATGCGTGATGCGAAGAAGCGTATGGCACTTGTCAACGAGATGGTTGGGACGTGTCGGCGCTATGGATTTGCAGGAATCAACCTCGACTTAGAGGAACTTAATATTCAAGATAACGACCTTCTTGTCGAATTGCTCAAAGACTTCTCACGTGTTTTCCATGCGAATGGGCTTTATGTAACACAAGCCGTAGCCCCTTTCAATGAGGATTATAACATGCAGGAATTGGCGAAGTATAACGACTATCTCTTCCTCATGGCTTATGATGAGCATAGTATGGGAAGCCAACCGGGAGCTGTTAGTTCGCAGCGATGGGTAGAAAAGGCTACCGACTGGGCTGCAAAGAATGTTCCGAATGATAAGATTGTCCTCGGTATGGCTACCTATGGCTATGATTGGGCAAATGGAGAAAGCGGTACAACCGTGTCATTCGACCAGACAATGGCTATTGCACAAGATGCAGATGCAAAGGTAAAGTTCGATGATGACACCTATAACGTGAACTTCTCTTATCAGAATACCGACGATAAAAAAGTTCATCAAGTGTTCTTCACAGATGCTGCCACCACGTTTAACATCATGCGTTTTGGTGCAGAATATCATCTTGCAGGCTTTGGCTTGTGGCGTTTGGGAACTGAAGATAAGCGTATATGGCGTTTCTATGGTAAAGATATGTCATGGGAGAGTGTGGCAAGGATGTCTGTTGCGAAGCTGATGCAACTCAACGGCACCGATGATGTCAACTTTGTTGGCTCTGGTGAAGTGCTCCAAGTGACAACAGAACCTCATCCTGGAGACATCTCGATAAGGATAGATAAGGACAATCGCCTTATCTCGGAGGAGTATTATCGCGCTCTGCCTTCTACTTATACAATCCAACGATTAGGTAAATGTAAGGACAAGCAGCTTGTTATTACCTTCGATGACGGACCAGACAGCCGTTGGACTCCTACCGTATTAAGTACGCTGAAGAAGTATAATGTCCCTGCAGCGTTCTTCATGGTGGGACTGCAGATGGAGAAGAATCTGCCATTGGTAAAGCAAGTCTATGAGGATGGCCACACCATTGGTAACCACACCTTCACCCATCATAACATGATTGAGAACTCCGACCGCCGCTCTTATGCAGAGTTGAAGTTGACAAGAATGTTGATAGAGAGTGTGACAGGACATAGTACTATCCTCTTCCGTGCGCCTTATAATGCCGATGCCGACCCAACGGAACATGAAGAGATATGGCCAATGATTGTGGCAAGTCGAAGGAATTACCTCTTTGTGGGAGAGGCTATCGACCCTAACGACTGGCAGCCTAACGTTACAGCCGACCAGATCTATCAGCGTGTCATTGATGGTGTACACCATGAAGACGGACATATCATCTTGTTGCACGATGCGGGTGGTAGTTCTCGAAAGCCTACCCTTGATGCGCTCCCACGTATCATAGAGACCTTGCAGCATGAGGGTTATCAGTTCATCTCCCTCGAACAATACTTGGGTATGGGCAAACAAACACTGATGCCTGAGATTAATAAAGGTAAGGCATACTATGCGATGCAGACCAACCTTTGGTTAGCAGAGATGATCTATCATGTCTCAGACTTCCTCACAGCTCTTTTCCTTGTCTTCCTTGCCTTGGGAATGATGCGCCTGATATTTATGTATGTACTGATGATAAGAGAGAAGCGGGCGGAGAACCGACGTAATTATGCTCCTATTGATGCTGCCACAGCACCAACAGTTTCTATCATCGTACCGGGTTATAACGAGGAAGTAAACATCGTGCGTACCATCACTACACTTAAGCAACAAGACTATCCTAACCTGCATATCTACTTCGTTGATGATGGTAGTAAGGACCATACACTCGAACGTGTACATGAGGCATTCGACAATGATGATATGGTTACGGTGCTTGCTAAGAAGAATGGTGGAAAGGCTTCAGCCCTCAACTATGGTATTGCTGCCTGCCGTTCAGAGTATGTCGTTTGTATTGATGCCGATACCCAGTTGAAGAATGATGCGGTAAGTAGATTGATGAAACACTTTATCGCTGACACAGAGAAGCGTGTCGGTGCGGTGGCTGGTAATGTGAAGGTGGGTAATCAACGGAATATGCTTACCTACTGGCAGGCGATTGAATATACGAGTAGTCAGAACTTCGACCGTATGGCGTACTCTAATATCAATGCTGTCACTGTTGTGCCTGGAGCTATCGGTGCCTTCCGAAAGGAGGTTATTGAAGAGGTGGGAGGCTTTACAACTGATACCTTAGCAGAAGACTGCGACCTGACGATGAGTATCAATGAGCATGGATACATCATCGAGAACGAGAACTATGCTGTGGCATTGACCGAAGCACCAGAGACACTCCGCCAGTTTGTGAAGCAACGTATCCGTTGGTGCTTTGGTGTGATGCAAGCCTTCTGGAAGCATCGTTCCTCACTCTTTGCACCTTCTAAGAAAGGTTTTGGTCTATGGGCTATGCCTAATATGCTTATCTTCCAGTATATCATTCCAACCTTCTCACCATTGGCTGATGTACTGATGCTCATCGGACTCTTTACGGGTAATGCCCTTCAGATATTCTTCTATTACCTCATCTTCCTTGTCATCGATGCCAGTGTGTCTATCATGGCTTATATCTTCGAGGGCGAGCGTCTGTGGGTACTTCTGTGGGTCATCCCTCAACGTTTCTTCTATCGGTGGATAATGTATTACGTCCTCTTCAAGAGTTACCTCAAGGCGATAAAGGGTGAGCTGCAGACGTGGGGAGTATTGAAGAGGACAGGGCATGTACAATAGCCCCACCCCCTTGCCCCTCCCCCATAGGGAGGGGAGTAGAATGCGAGATACCCCTATTGGTTAGGGAGAACTTTTAGCCATTCTTTAGCAAATTGTTACCAGCACTCCCCCTCTCTCTCGGAGAGGGGGTTGGGGGTGAGGTTTCCTTATCTCCAACCTCATCGGGTCTTGTATATTCGCCTTACTGATCAGTTGCAAGTAGCGTTCACGGAGCGGACCGACCCTTACATTCTTTCGGGCACGCACAGAGGAGATGACCGATGAGGGGTTACAGGGTTCGCGTACATGAAGCACCCTACAGATATGATGTACGATGGTTTGGAAGTCCATTGGACGACCGCATTTATCCATCAGTCGTCCTGTCTCTCATACCATATGGGCCAAGTCGATGAGGTCACACTTCAATCCCGTCCAATACAATCCTTCCTTCTCGCTTCTATTGATTAGGTCGCAGAAGTTATCAACAATCCTTGCCGTTAGTCGCTCTTCCTCCTCTTGAGTCCAGAGGTGGGCAGCCTTCATTACTATGTTAACTTTCTTCATCATTGTTCTTAGTGTTTTTTTGTTATAGAATAATGGTTTTAATCATCTACCACCTTCTTTATTCGTGACGCAGTGTAGGTCAGTAGGAGAAGTCGTCGGGTGGCATTCGCATCGTCCCCCTATGGAAACAGCCTACTGGGGAGAAGACTGTTTCGTGAGGTTGCTGCAAAGGTAAAACCCTAAAGTGCAGTATATGTTCAATACCAAAAAATTTTTCATTAAATAAAACTAACGAAATGACCACTAATCTGATTCGGAGGAACAAGACAGGTGAGCCGCATTAAAAGTTAAGGGTTCATCTATAAAAAATCTGCTTACCCTCAATTGAGGATAAGCAGATTTAATGTATCTAATAAAATTCTATTCTCTTAGCCGTTTAGTACTTACGACCGTTAACATCAATAATATTACTGAATGGTGCAAACTTAGCTGCATCAGTAACTGGTGGAGTGCCTGTGATGTCTGGACCAACATAGATTGGGCGGATAGCACAAGCCTGCTGCTTCTGTGGCGGTGTTATTCCATAGTTAAGAGAACCAAAGAACAAACCCGTACAAGTACTTACTGCCGTTGCATAATCAGCATAATAGAACCCCATGAAATTACTACCCTCAGCAACATGACGGTAAACGGTAGTGCTAACATTGTCATTACGACGTCCTGTTACAGGCAAGAACAGACCTCGGTTAGCAAGTACAAGGCCAGTTACGTCTTCATACTTCCAAAGCTTTTTACCTGTAGGGAACTTAGCATGCTGACCAGTCAGTGGGTAATCGCTATAGAAGATACCATAAATTTTATTACCCTTATCGGTATAACAGAATGCTGGCACCTTCGTGACACTATTCTTCTGCAAGTTTTTGAGTTGGTCTAAGGTAGGATATTTATAATAATAGTCGCGTCCACTCTTTTCGGTATGATATTTTACGATATCACCAAACTTTGCTTGACTCTTATTTACTGGGTCATTACCAAAGAATCCTGGAGTGGCATCTCTCTTATAAAATCTTCCATTCATACTAAATGCTGTTCCATTAAGATAAGCATTGCTATTCAACTCCAATGCCTTTGCAATATCTCCCCATCTAAAGAGGTCTAAGTCGTCAGAAGTCTGAGTGTAACGTCCATTATGGTTATCAATATACCAGTTCTGTGATCCTAATCCATTCTTTTCTATATTTTTGTTATCCACTCTGTTGGCAAGTGTTGGATTATCTCCATAGTTACTAATCCACCACTGTGCTGGTGCGATACCCCAGTACTCCTGTGAACCCTTCTTATAGTGTATGAAGTTACCTGTAGCCCATTTTACGCCGTTTACTGTAACGTATGGCTTAGGAGTAATATTCTTGACAGTAATGGTTGAGCGGTAGTCGTAGCCAGTGTTAAAGAGCTTTGCAGCACTCTTTGTGTAGACACCACTTTGTGTATAAACAGTTAGTGTGAAGTTGGTTAAGGCATTCTCAGCCAAGAAAGCCACCCACACGTAGCCGTTTTTCAACTGAATCTTAGACTTGTCTTTGTTGGCTACAGTAATCATATACTCCTTCTCATCAGAAGTACCTACAAAGTTTCCATCCTTGAGATTAAGTACATCGTATGAACGAAGACCATTGATTTTTACGCTATCAATGTCCTCAATGAAACCAGTACTACTTGGACCGTTAACTATCTTGAACTTCATACCCCAGATAGTTACCTTGCGATTCAGTGTTACCTCTGTCTTGACAATCTTCTGTCCGTTGTCGTTCTTAACCACCTCTGTAGGCTTAGCTTTACCCCAGTTGTAATCAAACTTCTGGTCGATAGTTGTTAATGTACCATCCTGCTTTTTCATGTCAAGAGAAACAGTACTGCGGATACCATATTTCTTATTGTTAGTTGGGTTTTCTGAAGTATGATACTTTAAATCTACACCACCATCGGTTTCGTGATGAGGTGTTGGACCTACCTGCTCAACAGTTTTCTCTCCCTCAACAGCTGTACCAGGATAGAAGAAAGCAAGGTCGTCCGTAGCCTTCATAGGCTTTACGCTTTTAACTTCACCGGTGAAGTCAGCTTTCTTCTTGTTGCTGCTGTTAGCAGCCATGGTCACTAAGCTATAGTTAGCTTCGTTACTGTTATCATTATCAGCGATGTCATAGATAAACATCTTATCACCGCTTTTCCACTCTGACAAAACATTATTATTCGCATCAAGTTTGAGTGCGCGTGTTCCAGCTTGTGCTGCATTACCTGCTGTTACCTGAATCGTTGTGGTATAACCCTCTTGCTGTGTGTCATCACCTGCCACATCGTTTGTATCGCTGCAGGCTGCAAGTCCCATCATAGCAATTGCGCCATAAAGGAATTGTAAACTCTGTTTTTTCATTTTACGTTTAATTTCTTTAGTTTTAATCTTCCCATCCTTTCACTCCAGAATTCTCGTCATCACCAAAAGGATTTGACTTAGAGAGATTGTCCTCTCCACCATGATTCGGATCATTCTTAGTTACCCCGTTATCACTTCCTGCAAGTAGTGACATCTCTACCATAGTCTTAACAATCCCACATGTGGGACGCTCATAACTTCTCTTCATAATCGTCAAATATTTAATTTAATAGGTGCAAATCAAGACTTCAAATCAGTTTTGAACAAGGCTGTTAATGTCTACAAAGTAGATTCTTTAACAACTTGTATCTTAATAAATCTTGATGTAGTTTCTCTTTTGTTATCCAAATATCAAATATATCAAAATGGATATAATTAAATCCGTTTGCAAAGTTAAACATAAATTTCGAAAGAAACAATAAATCCACATAAAAAAAAGACAGAATGACATAGAGAAACTTTCACCTTTGAACTATTAACATTGAACATTGAGGTTTGAACATTGAACTTTATGATTAGAACTACGAATTACCCGAATTTCTCGAATAATGTTTGCGATAATGATTCGTGTCATTCGTGTCATTCGTAGTCTTGTCGATTCAGTCTTCGTGCAAAAATATGTCATTGAAGTATATGTCTCTATGTCATTCTGTCTTCGTGCAATTCGTGTCATTCGTAGTCTTGTCGATTCAGTCTTCGTGCAAAAATATGTCATTGAAGTATATGTCTCTATGTCATTCTGTCTTCGTTCTAAAATATGTCATTGAAATATATGTCTCTATGTCATTCTGTCTTTTTATCTCATTCTGTCTGTCAAAGATTTTCACAATTAGCAAGTTAGTCGGGCATAAATAGCGTGCGAATTAACGGCTTTTTGGCTTGCAAAAGGTGCCCTTTAAGGCGCTTACTAACGCCCTTTTGAAGTTCTATTAAGCACCTTTTACTTT
>ERZ773212.862-NODE-862-length-14552-cov-2.778989_pt1 | contig 14552 bp, 28 predicted proteins | sample MGYA00581005_ERZ773212 | MGnify/ENA primary metagenome ERZ773212 (study PRJEB29015, sample SAMEA2738154) | human oral metagenome | biome: human oral; feature: human-associated habitat; material: saliva | place: China | collected 2196 ... | reverse complement strand
GCTCCTCTTATACAAAACGCTGGGGGCGCTATTATAACTAAGTCGATCTATGAGGGAAAATCTAAGCTAAAATGGCTTTTTAGAGAGGAAGGAGCCAATCCAGCCGATTGTGGATGGCGAGTAATAGGAGACACTGACACTCAAGAATATATAGATAACCCAAATAATCTCATAATTGTAGATTTCAATACCTTGAAATACATCTCCACCACCACTATTTAAATATATATGAATATCTCCAGTAGCATTTTCTAACGCTTCTCTAACATCTTTAGCTGATGTTGCTTCATAAAAATATGAACTCTCACCAATAGCACCACTGATAGTTAGTTCAGTTTTTCCATTTGTTTGTACTGAATTAAAAAAGTAATCAACTTTCTTCTTTGTCACCTTGCTCACCTCCTCCTAAAGTTTCATAGTTTTTAGTTATATGATGTCTATTTGCCAACTCTTCAGTAGACAATTTATCACCTAATTTTAATCTAAGCTCATTAATAGTGTACATTCCACTAGCAATCAACTTATCAATAGAACTCGCAGAATTAAATATATTATAGATCATTATTGGAGTTGTATTTGCTTCTAATCCATCACCATTTAATATCTCTTTTTCTGTAAAAAATTTCCCGTTAAACTCGGAAATAATAAACTTAATTAATGGATTAATACAAAACCTCATATAATTATCTGTTTGCTTCTCTACATCAGCTAAATTACCATTCAGTAAACCAACAGGTATTCCTAAACAATTAGCAATATGATTAGTGAAGTTATTAACAACTTTTGCTACCTCATCAACTGACTCAGCCTTAACGCTGTTTTTATTTGCTTCACTATATTCAAGTCCCTCTTGCATAGGTACATTAGCGTACTCTTGGTCTCTAAATGCTTTAGTTATCCTATTAATAAATTCTTGAATCTCATGAGTTTTACTTTGATCATATTTTGTAGTATCAATTTTAGTAACTGCCCTTACTTGAGATTTTCTTTTTTGGAATGCTACAATTCTTGAAAAAAGTTCTCCGTAATCTTTATATATACCATTTACAAAGTTTTGTAATCTACGGTTGCTGTAATGAAAATATAACACACTCTCACTATAGAAATCTCTATCGTACCTAAATGTATCAATTTGTACATTAGAAAACTTATCTTCATATAATGCAGATTTTTCTCTGTAGAAGTCATCTGCAATAACTAAATCATCAGAATCAGTTTTAATAATTAAACACTCATTCTCGTAAAATATATTTTCGACAAATTGTTTCCAAAATTCATAAGCATTTTGATTTTTATTAGGTTTAACATTCAACTTGTAATATAGCCTATCTTTTATATATTCACCATTTTTCACAACAAGAAATTCTAATTGTGAAATAGTTCTTGCGATAAGATCTATATTTGTATGTAATGCCATATTCTTCATATGTACATTCTCATAACTATTTTCTATTAAATCTAAATCTAGGAGTATGTCGATTTCTTTTTTTTTGCCAAAAAATCCCAAAATCTCACCTCTTTTTTAAAATTCTAAATTATTTAAGAAGAAATCGACTTCATCATTAAGCAACTCTCCAGCCTTATACATAGCATGTACAAATGCTTGGAATCCATCTGTTTTTCTTCTGTGTTCATCCTTTTTCTCATATACCTTATTTCCATCTTTTTTTATATTTACATAAACATTAAACGTGTACCATCTCATTAAAGGATTATCGCCCCAAATAATTTGACGGTTAGCAAAAGCACTCTCTATTCTAGGAATTAGTAGAGGATGAATAGCCTTAGGATTTCTAATGCATACAACCTCAAAGCCTTGTTTTTCCAAAAGCGGTCGTAGTAAATCTAGTTTATAATTATCAGCAACTATAGTCTCTAACCCATGCTCTTTTCTCATTTCTACAAACCAATTTACAACATGTTCAGGATTTATTGATGGTTCATCAACAACCGTTAAAAGTCCTTGTTTTTCCCATTCCCTTATAGGTGGTTTCAATTTAGCTTTGTCAAGATACTCTTTTCTTGCGAATGAGTGAGTTTTCCAAACATAATCACCATCAATTTTAAATAAACATCCTACAGCAGTGAAATCTCGGATAGAACCAAAATCTAGTCCCCCTATGCACGTTCTATGTTTAACATTTGGCATAGGTCTATTAGTTGCGAAAATTTCTTCATCAGTAGCAACACTTTTAGTTAAATCAGTTTCAGGAAGATTCATACGTTTAGTTATGAACTCTTCACGTCCCTCTGGTTCATCTTCTAAATCTCTGTATTCGTCAAAAATAACATCAAAAAGATTATCTGCATATTCACTTCTAGGATTACTAAACATTGGATTAGCTTTTTCCCAAACATCTGGATTATCAATTTCTTCATAATCATCAAGCTTACAGATGAAAATAAACATATTACTGTTAGGACTTTCACCGCTTAAAATTTTACTAGCTTTTGCTTTTTGCTTATCTAAGAATCCATCTCTTACATAACCATCTGTAGTAATAAAAAACTCTCGTGGATTTTTCTTTTTACCTAATCCACTTGAGAATACTCTAACAGTATTATTATTTTCATATTGATGGATTTCATCATATACTACAGCTCCATCTCTTAATCCGTCTTTCGTACTTGCATTTGATGTTCTAAATTTCAAGATACTTCTAGTCTTAAGATTTTGTATTTGTTCAAGAGTACATTTAAAACTCTTAACCATTCGCTGGTTTCTTGTAATAGCATTATAGCTCTCATTAAAAGATGTTTTAGCTTGTTCTTCAGAGTTGGCAACTATTGAAATATTATAATCTGGGATATCATGAAGTGAACTAATTAAAAAATTGGTTAAAACAGAAATTAATCCGTTCTTTCCTCCACCACGTCCCATCATAATTAAAAAACGTCTATAATATGCCTTATCATTCTTCTTGTATAATAAAAAAACAAAAGCAATTATAAACTTTTGAAATGGTTGTAACTTAAAATAATATTTCTCTCCAAACTTTATACACTTTTCAATTAAATCATCATTGAAATATATATCATCTCTTGGAAAAACATATTTCTCTAATATATCTATTAGCTGAATACGTTCTTTATTTAATACTATTTTACCTTCACGATAATCACTAATATACTCTTCTACATATTTATTTAAAATCATATTAGATCATCATCATTAATATCTTCTATGTAATCAACTTTAAAATTCCATGTTCTTTCGATTGCAAGCATACTAGTGTTTAATTTACTAATTTCAGCGATAGCAGGATGAGTTTTTATATAACTTTGACTACCATTTTCTACTACAATAGTTACTCCTTGCTTTTTAATATCTTGCTTAAGTTTCGCTATTAATTCGACAAATTGCATGTACCTATTTACCTTCTCAATCTCAAGAATATTATCAGGTTGATTAATCTTTTCCAAAAGAAATTTTTTTAATTCTCTTTGGTTTACGGTCGATTTTTTTTTATCATTAGCTATACCACTCCCCCCCCTCGTGAAAAAAATATCGATTCAGCTCCGAAAAAGAGACCCGCCCGCTCCTGAAGAAAAAAATTTTTTTCAAAATTTTTTGAGGGGGGTATTTCTGGGAAATAATAGTGGACTACGTGGGAAATACTACCACTTTTCATCGTTCCATCTCTTCTTCCTACTACCATTGCCAAACAATCTACCATGCTCAACGTTGTGACAATTAATGCACAATGTCTCTAGGTTATCAATATCAAGTGCATGTTCAGGATAGAATTCTATTTCTAATTTATGGTGAACGTTCTGACCTTTGCTCACCTTACCTAATCTCTTGCACTGTTGACACTCATAGTTATCTCTCTTCAATGCTTTCAGTCGCAACTTTAACCAGTTACTACTCTTATAGAATCTTTGCTTTTGTTCTTTTGTTTTATACATTTAAAACTCCATACAAAAAAGCGTGATGCAAATCACGCTTAATTGGTATACGATTATTATTTATATAAAGGATCTTAATATTTGTGAAATCATTCACACATATATTATATTACATTTGAATTTATATTTGTTTATATGTTGTTATATTTTTTTATATTTTATTATATCTGGAATGAATATCTGATTAATAGCTAATGAATGCTTTTGATTTCTAGTTGTATATTCAATATCTAATATATGCTCAACCTCTGCCCATGTCTTACATTCTAAGTATCTTAACTGCAGCAATAATCTATATTCTAAATTCGGCATATTGTCTATATATTCCTTAATTTTATTTTGCATTTCTAAAAGTGCTTCTATGCTTTTTAGAATTCGATTTTTTAATTCTTCCGATTTATCTAGACGGGATTCAAGAGTTGATTTTGTTTCACCTCTTATTTTATCTTTCGAATAGTCCATGCCTTTAATATTGATTAAACTATACTCGTTCTCTTCAAGTAACCTTTTATCAGACTCAATCAATCCTCTTAAGTATTTTACTTGCTCTAGAAACTTTTTCTTTAAATAACTCTCTTTACCTCTTCTATTCGCTTTATTATTCTTATTGTTCGTTTCCTGCATACACATCTCCTATTATTAATAATCTATCATAGATATTACATAAATCAACTGTTATTTGTTTAAACTCAACAACAAACTTACCTTTTATAAATTTAACTACACCAATTAAATCATCTTTATATTTCACAATATAATCTTCGTATATTAAATTACCCCATATATCTTTTAATTCACTACAACGTAACAACTTAAAATTCTTAGTTTTAACAGGCATATAAGGTGAAACTTCTAGCTCAACTTCTTGTGTTCTAAAATTATAACGTGTCACTGATTTAACCCCTTGAGTTGGAGTATAAGCTTTTAAATCGTACATCTTACTTCCTCCAGTTAATATATCTCTTCAAAGCAACTACCATAAACACCATTACAGATATTAGTGAGACACTGAAGAAAATACCTATGATGTAAAGTAGAATGTCCATTATAAACATTGATTTTAATTCCATTAGCAAAGCACCTCTTTTACCTCTTACTTAATTCCATTCTTACTCTTGAATAGGTTAACTTCTTCTTCAATGCTATTAAGTAATATTGACTCTTCTTCAATATCTGTTTCATTTTTCACATCTGATCTCTTAACATATTCTTGTAATGCATGTTTTATAATTTGAGCATCTTTATATTTTAATGCTAAATATATTCTATTAGTCATTCTATTCCTCCTTTTCCATGTATACTGTCATTAAATATTCATTGTCATAGCTGTTATGTGGATTCAAATCATATGCCACAATATTCCAACCATGAAATTCACATTCACGAAATACTTCTCTAACTTTATCTTCTACAGTTTTATCATCACTTACTATAATTCTTAAGTATAAAAATTTTCCATTTCCCATTAGCAAAACATCTCCTTAATCTCATCTCCAAACTCTTCGATGAATTTTCTTGCTGTTTCATATGTACAAAAATATGGAAAAATAGAAACCGAACGAACTTCTTCAACCTCATTTATCACTAACGGACTATCACACGCATACATTGGAAACCTGTCGATTTGTACCTCATGGATAGTTTCATCATCGTCATTCCAGTTAGGTGTCCAGTCTCCTTGTTGTTCTTTAGCCCAATTCTTCAGTTTATTTATTAATATACGTTCCTTATCGAATTGTTCAGCTTCTTCTCTAGTTTTAAACGCTAAACCACGGATATATATATTATTTTTACGCTTATAATCATAATCTTCTAAAGGTATGCAATCTCCATCTTCATCTAAATAGCCTAAATGGTTAATATCATCTGGCACTTCCACTTCATAAGGTTTTTTATTCGCATTACTTTCCAAAAACTTAATTCTTAAGCTATTAATTTGATCTTCTATTCGTTCTTCTAATCGTTTTATTTCTTGCTCAAATTCTTCGTTAGTCATTTCTAGCCCTCCTACACATAATATCCCACTTTTTCTTTTTTATATTCAACCACGATATCGTACAACCATTCAAATCTTTCTGATAGCTCATTAGGTATTTCATCTACTTCTTGTTTCCATAACCAATTAGAAAAATCAATTACATTCTCTATTCTTATCTCTTTACATAAACGACATTCCCATTCATATAAATCGACAACTTTTTCTCTTTCTTTTTCATCTTGTAAAATAATATATCCTTGTTCTGCCGACCTTACGTGAAAGCAACAACCACAAGTGCTTTCTTTAACTTTTTCTTTCTTTGACACATAGTCTATTACTTTATATCGCATTGTTTATTCCTCCTAATCATTATATAAAACAATATCACTTGAATGTCCTAAATACTGTTTTCCGTTTTTTAACTTAACCATTACAGTATCTTTATTATCATATGTAGTCCACTCTGCTAGTTCTCCAGTTACTATTTCATTGTTAGGTAGTTTTATTACTACTTTTTGTAAAGTATCCTCGGCTTTATCTTCTTTAAACACAGTTAACCCTAAACCGATAATAATTATGAATACACCTATAATAAGTATTAGGTCTATTTCTTCCTTAAACCATCTCATTACCTAACCTCCAGCAATTCTTTGTTTTCGTAAATATTGCCAATTACTTTAAAATAGCGATCTTCTAAAATCATCTCTTTTCCTCCCAATAAATCAGATACCATCTAAAATAGTCTACTTTCCTCAAGTCAACTTTCTTTCCGTTAAAATCTAGTATTACATTACCTTTGATTTCGTCTAAATCTTTATGTAACTTATAAACATTATCAAGAGTATTTTTACTAGCTTTAACACAAATAGTTTCGTCATCTTTCATCGTGAATATTATTTCAAATTCTCTATTGTCAATTTTCATCTTCTCACCTCCTATTTCAGCCTTTTAGCTATCTCTTCAATTACATTTACAGTTACGCTATTACCAGCTTGTTTGTATAGTTGGCTATTACTATTTACTTCTTGTGCTTTGTTAAATGCCCAATCAGGAAAGCCTTGCAACCTCCAACACTCACGGGGTGTAAGTTTTCTGATACTAACACCTTCTGTTTTCAAAAAATTATTTTCTTGATAACTGCTTTTTGTCAACGTAGGTGCTATATTGTGTACTCCTCCTTTATTAAATCCATGTGATCTTTGAATAATTTGAGGTAACACAACACATTGTTCATCGCTTGTAAGAAGTGTATTAGCAATATTTTTTCCTACTCGACCGCGGCGGGTTTTTGAGTTGGGATGTGAGAAGTTGATACTATCTCCAACATCAGCCACTGCGTAACCTTGTTTTGTAGCTTCTCTGACTAGTATTTTAGGTTCTCTCCCACCTCCTTGCATTGTGTTAAGAGTTGGTGAAATTCCATTAATATCATATACTCTAGTAACTTGCGGGTTTCCTCCGAAATTATAACTTTTACCTATATTACCTACTTGGTTTATTTCTCCGTTAGTATTAATTCCCTTGTCTTTTCTTCCGATAGGAAAAACTCTGTAGGTACGTTCTCCTCTAAGATGTCCAACAATGAAGACACGTTCCCTATTCTGTGGGACTCCGAAATTTTTGCTGTTAAGCACTTGCCATTCAGCATCATACCCCAGTTCATCCAAGATTTTAAGTATTCTTGTGAATGTTTGCCCTTTGTCGTGCGATAATAAGTTTCTGACGTTCTCAAGCAATAAATAGCGTGGTTTGATTTCTTTGGTCGCCCTAGCAATTTCATAGAATAAAGTTCCTCTAGCGTCCTCAAATCCCAGTTGTTTTCCAGCGATTGAAAAAGCTTGACATGGGAATCCTCCACAAATAACATCGACTTTTCCTCTAAGTTTTCTAAATCCTTCATTAGTCACCTCTTTTATATCATGAAATTCTATTTCATTTTCTGTGTTATGCATTGCTTTATAGCTTGATCTTGCAAATTTATCTATTTCACAAAATCCTATACATTTATGCCCAGCTCGTTCCATTCCTAAACGAAATCCACCTATACCGGCAAATAAGTCTAAAAAATTCATTTTTTTATTACCCATAAATCTCCTTCAACTGCTTAAGTATTTGTAATTCTCTAATACGTTCCTTTTGTTGCTGGATAGTTCTTTCTTTAACAATATTGTCGTTAGAAAGTTCTTCTATCGTGTTGCTTGATACATATACTCCTAATATCAATCCAGCTGTGAACATTGCTAATAACATTGACAGTGTAATTAATATAATTTCTATGTTATCCCATGTTTTTTTCAACATCTCTTATCCTCCTAAACTTGGATTTATAGCTTCAAAATTGAAATCGTTATATTTTTTCTCTTCATATCTCACTAACCTTCCATCAATAATTGTGAGATACTGTTCAAATTCCATACTACTTTCACTAGCATATAAATTAAAATCTAATGAATATTTTTGACTATGTTCGACTAGAAGTTCTTGAACAATGATAGCCCACGCTTGCTCTATCCATAATGTTATATGGCAAATAGTATCTTCGTCTTCTTCATCGTAATAAAATGATAATTCTTCACTTTTTATAAAAAATCTTCTAGTGTTTTTTAGCTTTAATTTTTTTAAATAAGAGCTTTCATGCTCAAACCTACACTCGCCCAAACCATCATCTTCCATTTTTATGTCGATATATTCAATTCCTGAAATAACACTTTCACTTTTTGCTATTACAAACTCACTTTCTATAAAATTAATTAAATCTTTCTTTTTACCTCTTATTTTTAAATATCCTTCACACCAATTCGGCATATTATTATCCTCCAATTCCATTTAATTCTGCTATTTTCTTAGTTAATTTTGCTTGTTTATAATCTAGTTCTTTTACTTGTTCTTTTAATTGTGCATTAGCTGCTTTTAATACTAAATTTTCATCTCTAATCTTATCCAAACTAACATCCTTAATCACTGCTCCGAATAAAGCACCTACAAGAATTAAGTAAACTGCTATTAATATTTCATCGAACATGTTCTCATTTCCTCTACTCTTTCAAATATTACTATAATTTCCTATACTAACCACTTAATCAACTTTAAAACAAATACTATTATCATTAAAATTGCCATTCCAAATACGCTATATTCTAGCTTATGGATACGTTCTTTTTGATTTTCTATAATATTATTCATTTCATCTGCCCTTTTGCTATTCTCAAGTTCTAAATGTATCTGAGTTTGTAAAAGATTAGAAAAACTATCTTTAGTTGCTTCTAGTAGTTTTTCTTGCTTTTTAAATTGCTCCGTTAACTTCTTAGTCTCTTCAAAAAAACTATCGCCTCTTATATTTAAGGCTTCTATTTTTTTATCTTGTAAATTATAATCTTTCTTAATATCACTTATTTTATTCTTTAATTCTAATTTTTTTGCTTGTCTTTTATTCATTCTCTATACCTCTACTTTCTCTTTGAATACTCCACTTTTTATTGCAAACTCTTTTGCCCTCTCTAGATGTTTATTTACTTCATCTACTATGACTGGTTCAATGTCTAGTCCTGTTTCTATTAGTAATTGTTCTCTAGTTTCTCCTAAATCAAATAAAAAGTAACCAGCTTCTTTCATTTTTGCATCACTAACTACTTCAAACATTTCTCTAATAGTTCTTTCAATTCGTTTTGCACCATAATTATGATTTGCTCGCAAGCTCCACGCTAAGGCTAAACAAAAATCTCCTATGAAATCTGCAACCTTAAGATTAACTTCTCTCTGTAATCGTCTAGTATATCCTTCTTCAATCTCACTTATTGCTAGTTCAGTTGCCTGACTACGAGTTAATTTCTTTTGCCCAGGCTTGCTATATCCAAAAGTATTCCTAACTCTCTTCTTTCCCATCTTCTCCTAACCTTGATATCCTTTCTAATATTTCATCTAGTTCTTCATCATCTATAAAACCTATTACATCATCTGTAAATTCTGATGCTGTATCTCCATATTCTGATTCAGAAAATTCTAATACTGCAAGCTCTAACCCATAACTCTTTTCACCTTCTATCACTGAAGCACCATATCCATTAGGAAATCTGTATCTAACCATTCTCCCCTTAAATATCTCATGCTCTTCATCAATAAAAATATATTCCTTAAACTTCTCACTAATCAAATCTTTACACCTCTAATTAATCTTCCTGAAATGGATTCCACCCCATATTGAAATCAATATTATCTTCAAATCCTCCAAAATCATTATTAGCTTGTTGGCTATAACCACCATTTTGTGTTTGTCCATATTGATTAGTATTCCCTTGTTGCTTCTTAGTCTCTAAGAAAGTTATACTACTTGCTACTACTTCAGTAACATAAACAGTTTTACCATCATTACCTTGGAAATTTCTTGTAGAGATTCTACCTTCTACAGCTATTAAACTACCTTTACTTAGAAATCGTGCCATATTCTCCGCAGTTTTCCCAAAAGCAACACAACCAATAAAATCTGCAGCTTGTACTCCTTGTTCATTTTTGAAATTCCTATTTACTGCTAAGGTAAAATAAGTCATTTCCTTACCTGTAGACGTTTGTCTTAATTCTATATTTCTTACTAATCTTCCTGCTAAAACTACGTTATTAATCATTTATTATTCTCCTTTAAATTTATTTATGAATGATTGATTGAATGATTGAATTATTAAATATATATGTAACATATCTTATAAAGTGTTACATCTATTAAATATCCTCTAACCTTTCTACTACCAGTATTTTAAATATAATCTATTTTTTGCAATGTAATGTTTCCCTTAATCGTTACATATTAGAAATTATTTTTAAAATGAGGTTACAAACCACCCCATTTTTTAACGGCTTTACTCATCTCATCTCTTTCAATTCCTATATATCTTAATGTGATACTAGGATCATGATGGTTAAATAATTTCATCAGTGTAACTACATCTTTACTTTCCTTGTAGAAATGATATCCAAATGTCTTCCTAAAGCTGTGAGTGCCTATATTCTTTATTCCACACTCTCTCGCACCAGTCTTTAGTATTCTATAAGCCTGTGTTCTCGTTATTGGCCTATTAGAGTTCTTATATCGTGTTGACTTGAATAAATATTCTTCATCCTCTTTATCTGCACAATATTCTTCTAACACTCGCTTTAATTTAGGTAATATAATCATCTCTCTTAATTTACCAGTCTTCATTTCACGTCTTCTGACTTTATCTCTACCTCTGACATCTCCAACTTTCAGTCCTAATAGATCACTTATCCTAAACGCTACATTGATTCCCATGTAGAAAAGTAAATAATCACGTTCACTCCTACTCTTAAAATAATAATTCATTGCATCTAGTTCTTCTTGAGTTCTTAACGGTTCAACAAACTCCAAATTGATAACCTCCTAATTAGAAATTATCATCAAACATCACTGCGTTCTTTTCCGTGTAATTCCTGCATTAAGGCATTATATGCTGCCTCATCTTCATCAGTAATAATTCTTTCTTTAGTCTCTCTACCTCTATTATTCACTCTTTCTTGCAAATAATCTGGCATTGGAAGTACATATCTACCTTGAGCATTATTTCCACCAGTAAAAGTTGATTTACTACTTTCATATTGCTCTTTTGCATTGTACAATACGGCCAGAATATACTTCTGATGATTTGTAGGATACTTGACTTGACTTAATCTATCAAAGATATATTGAATATGCTCATGCCTCAACTCACTTAATCTTTGAGCAACCTCTCCTGCTGTTACTCTCATTTTCCCAACATACAATTTTGTATCGGAAGGCATTAAGCATATATCGACTGCATACTTAATCCATTTATCAAGCTCTACTTGTTTATTCTTACTGACTCGGGTATACCCAAAGCTGTCTTTGAAATACTGTGTGTTGTATTTTCGAAAAGACTTATCATTTATATTTTTAGAATCATTCAATTCATTCACTTTTTCATTTTGATTAACATATATAATATTATTATTTGATTGATGAGATGATATATTCTCTTTATTTAATCTCTTATTATTCTCTTGTATAGGTTGGCTCATTTTGAGCATTTCAGAACTGCTCATTTTGGACATTTCCATTTGCTCATTTTGAGCATTTGCATTTGTCATATTTGACAGATGTTTTTCATTAGTAATTTTTTCATAAAGTTTACTAATTTTATCTTTGTTCACTCTATACCACTTTGTTCTATCTGCTCCGAACTTGTTATACTCTCCAGTAATTAGATATCCATCTTCTATTAAGTCATCGAATGTTCTTCTAACTGTAGAGAATGATAAGTAATCAAATTCTTCTTCATGCCATTTTTTAATAGATCTGTAAGTCCAATAATATCCATCTTTATAGACTTCTTTATTTTTCTTTTTCCTATTAACTTCTATCCAATAGTGAACTTGCTGCAATACTGTAGCGTGTCTATCACCTATTTCTCTTGCCAATGTCCTATCAAAAACTATTGGCTGTTCATCAAATAGCAACATAATTATCACCTACTTTACGTTTATAATCTCTTGCTTTTTTATATTTATTAAGATATAATTTAATTAAGTAATCATTGAACGTCTTTTTTAGGCGTTCTTTTCCTTTTTCTGGACAATCTTTTTTCAACTTTATTCATGCAAACTACCCTTTTATCTGTATCGATAATTTTATCTAGTAATTTATTATTTCTATGAATATCTCCTATTATTTCTAGATCATCATTTATTAATCCTAATTGAGCTGGAATATACTGTTTAAAATCCACTTCAAAAGTACCATCTTTAAACCTTACTATCCCAATATCCTTATCAGAATTTTTAACTATATCTCCACTAAAAATTTCATTTCCTTTTTTATCTTTAAGATTACTGCCATACAGTATAATTACATCATTTTTTTTTACATTTATTGATTGAACATACTTGCTTTCATATTTCCTACTAAGCGTGATAAAATCACCCGTCCAACCAACTACTTTATATATTTTTTTATCTACATAAGCTCTGAAATTTGGAATATTCATTAATGATCACTCCTCTTTTGACTGCAGTTTTTTTAGCACTTTAGCTGCTTTTGTAAAATACACACCTAGTACTTCAAATAATTCATGTGTTTCATATTCTTTTGGAAACTTATCTTTCACATAAGGTTCTATTCTCACACCATAATATAAGACGTGATTATACATTTTTAATTGAACCTCATTAAAATTTTGTTTAGTTTGATCTGTTTGTACTTCCAAAGCCTCCACCTCGTTTATCTCCTTTCAATCGTACTCCATAACTTACCTTAGGTACTTTATAGAAAATCCCTTGACCGATTCTCTCACCTTTTTTAATTGTTAAGTGCTTATTAGTTAAATTGTTAAATTCTAACATTATATGTCCTTCATTTTTTGGATTATTATAATAATCAGAATCTACAACACCAACACCATTGCTCATGATTAAGCCATAATTTACAGGTAAGCTACTTCTAGCAAATATTAATAAGCATTCATTCTTAGGCATAAAAGCTTTTATTCCAGTAGGTACTAATGTTGCTTCACCTTTAAATCTAAAAGCAGGGATAATAATATCTTGACTAGCAATAAAATCTACTCCAGCACTATGAACCGTTGCCTTTACTGGTAATTCTCCATTCATACCTTCTATTAATTCAAATCCACGTCTAACAAATAATTTCTTTAGTTTATTCATCTTCATCACCATCTGGGAATGCATAAGCTCCTCTTTCATCTAATGTATAGAATGGAATAAAAATTGATGCCATTAATCCTGAAAAGATTGTATCCCAGTCAATGTTGCTAAGTATTAGCATGCATACTGCTACAACTATACAAGTCCAGTAATATGTGTTGAATTTTCGTTTTCTAAGTTTATTCATTTTTAAGCCACTCCTATCTCTTTAAATTCTTCAACAGTTTTTTTAGTAAATCTAACTATTTTTTTCTCTAATCTTTTATCCTGATAATATTCAAAATTTGAAAAGAAATGTAACCAAGCATAAACACTAAAGAATTCTTTAGTACCCATCTTCAAATAACATATCGATGGATAATGTTTATCTTTAACTTTTTCTTTAAACATTTTTCTGTATTTATCATAAGATGTATCTTTTATATCAAAACATTTCATGATTTCTTCTTTCGAAAAATAAGGGAAAGATAAATCCAATTTTCTCAATTCTACTAAATCAATTTGTATTTCTGTCATTTTGTCTACCTCCTTGTTTTTATGTTATAATTACCTCAAAGGAGGTGAATTATATGAGTTTAAAAAAGTTTTCTAATAAGTTATCTAACCTAACTAAAAATGCTAAAGAATTAGAAAATACTAAAAGTATTCCTTTCGAAGATCTATTAACTTCTACTTTTCTAAAAAAATATACTTCTTTAGATTCTTTAGAATTATTCATTAAAGATAGTCCATTCACAGATATAAGTTTTAGTAATTTTGAAAATATCAGTGAAATTGAGTTAGATAATTATGTAAGAACTATTTCAAGTTTTTCTACATGGTCTGATTTTATTAAAACTGCTTGTTCAGAATATGTAAGAAATAAACTATTCAGTTAGTACATCAAATTCAAAATTTGCAAGTTGAGATAAACATTCTTCTAATTTCTCAACTTGTATTTTTGTTTTTTCTATAAGTTCTTTATACTCATCTAGATTAG
>ERZ773212.858-NODE-858-length-14584-cov-11.568587_pt1 | contig 14584 bp, 9 predicted proteins | sample MGYA00581005_ERZ773212 | MGnify/ENA primary metagenome ERZ773212 (study PRJEB29015, sample SAMEA2738154) | human oral metagenome | biome: human oral; feature: human-associated habitat; material: saliva | place: China | collected 2196 ... | reverse complement strand
TTGAATACTCCGGAAGTTAGGATGCACGGCGGGCACGAGCTGCGCGACGCTTCATCGCACGACGCTCGTCTTCACTGGTGCCACCCCATACGCCGGAGTCCTGGCCGGTCTCGATGGCCCACTTCAGGCAGACGTCTACAACCTCGCAAGAGCGGCAGACAGTCTTGGCCTCTTCAATTTGCAACAGGGCAGGTCCGGTGTTTCCTACGGGGAAGAACAGCTCCGGATCCTTGTCCAAACAAGCTGCACGACTACGCCAATCCACGGTGGACCTCCTTCATGATTTACGGTCTCACGCGGTGGCAAGACACATCTATTTTCCTGTGCGCGTGTCAAATACATCCGCTGATGGGATGCACACCCTGGGTTAGGGTGAAAATTGACTTATCAACTTTCGCATGTTGGAGCGGATGTGACAAGTACTTTTCTCTAAAAACTTCAGTATTAAGCTGAGGCATCTATCACTTAGGTAAACCTTTGTCTAATTGAGAGGGTGAAGAATCGCATGCTGACACGCATATTCTGCACCCCGTCTCATGAGCGAGACGCAGGCGGGTGGGTGAGCGGCGCCTCAGGCATAATATAAAGCGGTACCTACCCCTGAAATGCCGCACCGACGACGAGGCGGTGCACCCGAGACGAACCCGAGTCGAACCCGGGGCAGGGGAGCACCCACCCGCTAACGCACCAGCGCATCGGACCGAAAACACCCCGGTCTGCCGCCCGCACAACCCATGAGGAGCCCACCGTGCCGTCACGCCCGTTCAACGTCATCTACGCATTCGCCCTGACCGAAACCTTCGCGGCATACATTCTGATTCGAGGCATCCTCTACCCCTTTATCGTCAGCGGAATGTCCACCGCCCAAGCGATTGTGGGCGGTATGCTCCAGGTGCTCATTGCCGCGGGCATGACCTACTTCGGTCTGCGTTTCTACCGCGGCCGCTTCGGTTCGCGCCTGCCCATGATCCTGATTACCCTCTGCGCACTGTGGGTCACCGCAAGCACCCTCGTCATGAACGTGAGCGCCTACGGCCTGAACATTAGCCAGGCCATCACGATTGCGGGCGTTATTGGCGCGGCGGTTGCCTTCGTCTTCGTTCTGATGCCCAGTAGCCGCCGCTATATTGAGGCGGTTACCGAGGCATCGGGCGAAGAAGCGGAGAAGTACAACCGCCGACGCCGCTAAACCACTAAACCCTAGACCGTTGCCGGTACCTTCGGCGCTGACGTAGCCGCCTGCGCTACCGGGCTCAGCGCCAGGGGAACCTGCGCCGCATAGACGGAGGCGCCGTCCACCACCACGAGGCGGCCGGCGGGCTGCTCACCCTGCGTGAACCGATCCAGCGGTAGCGCGGTCACCGTGCACATGTCGGCATCCGCCAGGGAGGTGGGCGCGAGCAGAAGCGCACGCGAGCATCCCATGAGCGCAGCCAGCAGGGGTGAGGAGGCGCGCCTCGGCCAGGGCGTGTAGGTGACCAACATGGCGCGGAACTCGCCTCGACGCTCCAGAAGTAGCTGCTGAACGGCGGGCTGCAGGTACTGCAGATCGTCAATGAGCACGAGCGTGCGGGCGGGGTTTGTCACCGAGTCCAAGAGTGCACGGGTACGCTCCACGCTTGGAGGCTCACCCGACGCGCCGCCAGAACCCGAGGCGCCGCCAGAACCCTCAAGGACGAGGGTATCCAGCTGCGGGTTGAGCTGAGCAATGCTTTCCAGCAGGGTACTTTTACCCGCCGACCGGGAACCCTGCACCGGAACTACCGCGCCAGCCGGGGCGCTCATCCACACCGGCATCTGCCGACGGTCAAACGCGACCAACAGCTTAGCGCCCTGAGGATTGCAGGTGGCGTGGGCGGCGGTCACGTACTCGGTCGAGGGCATGCGATAGTACTCGGGGAACTGCCGCAGAAGAGTGCCGGGGCGAGTATTCGACCCGTTAGAAGCGCTCGCATCGTGACCCCGCAGAACCTGAACCAGCTCCTGGAAACCCGCAACGCAGGGCGAAAGAATCGACGCGCTCAGCGGCTGATCCCCGATTAACTCCTCATTGATGGCGCCCTCCACGCAGTAGTGGCTCTGCGCCGGGGTTGGGTAGTCCTTGCTCGCTGAACGCATCAGGTCGGCGTCCAGGAAGCGGCGGCTCAACAGCGTGGAATGCGCCGCTGCCGCGAAACGACCGCGCGGGTTCAACGCGGAGGTGAACACTACCGAATAGCCGCGACGGCACCCCTGCGAGAGCAGATCGTAGAGCAGGTTCTCCGTATCGGGTTGACGAACCAGCGCCTCCAGCCAACTGTCCAGACCGTCCACGACAATGAGCGGGCGGGTGGTAGCCTCGGCACCCCACAGGTTCGGGGTGCGCAGCTCCTCCAGGCAGAAACGCAGATGCGAAAGTTCCTGCGCACCCACGAGCGTCTCAAAGGCACCGGCATAGGGTTCCAAATCGCGGTAGAGCGCACCGTCAGAGGTCAGCAGAACAACCGGCGTGCCTGAGGCGAACGCCTGAGCTAAAAGCCCGTACAGCATCGGTGCGCGTTCGGCGTTCTGCGCCAGCAACGCCAGAGCCTGATGCCCCGACCAGCTGATTGGGCGGCGAACGCCGTAGCGGGCAATCTCCAGCTCGCCCAGCAGGTAGCCTTCTGTTTCGGCGCCGGAATTGGCGGTTTCATGTAGGGTAGCCGCCGGGTCAATACCGTACGCGACCGGTCCGCTAACCGGCGCCTCCAACGCGGGTAGCGGGGTGTTCTCGGGAAGCTCCGGCGGAATCGGGCAGTACTTATCCTCAACCGCCGCACTCTTCTGCGCACCCCTCGGAGCGTACTCGCGTTCGTAGAGCGCACGAATCTGCTGCGCCGAACGAATCAGCAGCTCATCCTCATTCCCACCCGTCTTCTGAACGGGGGAGACAGTAGTCAGCTCACGCCAGCCGCCCTCCTCAAGACCCAGCACCTGCACCGGGCGGGCATCGCTGGTCGAGGGGACCGCATCCACCAGCGGGGCACGGAACGGCAGAGAACGACCATCGGGCAGGCGCACGTACCCGGCACCCGGATGCGCCGCCGAAATATACGCCGCAGACTCATGCTCCAGCAGGTTATAGGAATCCTGCGCGCTCGCCACACGCAGGCAAATGCTCGTGGCAATATTGGCGCGAATATCCTGCGAAATAGCGCCCTGCGGACGCTGAGTCGCCAACACCAGGTGCAGACCCAGCGAGCGACCAATCGTGGCAATGCGCATCAGCTCAGCCATCGCGTCCGGCATGGAATCGATGAGCATGCGGAACTCATCCACCACAATCAGCAGTTCGGGGTAGCGCGGAATCGTACCCGCCGCCTGACAGGACGCTAGATAGTCGCGGTAGGAGTTCACGCCGAGCGCCTGCAGATCCACCTCGCGGCGGTGAATGTCGGCGCGCAAAAATTCGAGGGCACGCTCCACCGCGGACACATCAAAATTGCTCAACACGCTGAGCGCATGCGGCAGCTGAGCCAGAGGACCCAAACCCGCAGAACCCTTGAAATCCACCAGAATCAGGCCGAGGCGCTCGGGCGGGTAACGCAGGGCGGCGCTGAGCACCAGCGAACGCAGAAGCTGCGACTTACCGGCACCGGTCGTGCCGCCGAGCAGCCAGTGTGGACCGTGCTCAGACAGACCAATATTCAGCGAGCCACCCGAAGAAACACCCAGGTAGCAGCGAATATTGGAGGCGTAACGCTGAGCAGACCAGCGCTGCAGAACGGACTCCACCGTCATGTCATCGGCACGGTTCTTCTGCTGTGCGCTCTGCCGCTGAAGCGAAGAGAACAGATGAGCCGACTGGTGCACCTGCGCCTCGTTGAGCGCGCCCTGCTCCTGTTCGTATCCGGTGCGGTAGAGGTTCTCAAGAGCGGCGCAGAACGCTTCAACGCTCAGCCCGTCAGCGTGCTGGCACAGACCCTCACACGCCAGCGGGTGCACCTGATAGACACCCTCGGTGGGTTGCACCGGAGGCGCCGAATAACCGTGCGCGCGGTAGCGGATGCTCTGCCGGTGGCTACCCTCGCTCGTACACTCAATCCAGGCAGAACTAAAAAGCGCACCGGGGGTATTGGCAGAATTCTCGCCCTCGGCACTGCCCAACACGCAGAGCGCCGGGGCGCTCATCTTCTGCTCACGCGGGGAGGAGAACGTGCGGGACTGCGAAGACTCCGCAACCGCCCCGGAAGTCAGCGCGGTCAGCAGGGGAGCGTAAACCGCGCTCGCATGCTGCGGCATAAGAATCAACGGTGGAACCGATGCGGACAGCTCCGACTGCAGGCTACTCTGTAGAGTCTGCAGGTACTTCTCCTGCTGCGCGCCCGGCAGGCAATGCACGCTCACGCCCGGTACCACAGCCAGCGTCTGCAGTAGGGCAGTGGTTCGCGTCTGATTAGCGTTGTTGGCGCGATCCAGCAGAACGTGCACCGCACCGGGATACCCCGCCACCAACTGCACCAGGTAGGCGCGTAGATGCGCCTCCTCCAGCTTCAGGTAGTGACCGAGAGCCGGGGTGGGCAGCGGCAGGTAGTGGGGCGCATCCTGCTTCTCCAGAGTGCCCAGGGGGAGGTTACGTCCGCGCAGGTAGGGTTGGCGGGGACCGCACCCGAGCACAATCGCTGGGTACCCAGAGGCGCTCAGACTCGAATCACCCGAAATCGCCAAGTTACCTGCGGTCGGCAGAGCGAGGGCGCGTTCCTTCTCCTGAACAGCTGCCTGATGGGTCTGTTGCGAGGCGGCACGGTTCTCAGCCCGACCGCCAAAGAAATGCAGAAGCATCAGCAGCGAAGACGCCGCAGACATCAGCAGAAGGAACCACATGCCGGTCACCAGCGCAATAATCAGACCCACCACAATCGGCAGGCACACGCTCAACAGAATCTGCTTGAGCTTACGCGGCACGGGCGGGTTCACGACCACCGGCTCAAACGGGTTGCCGGCGTCGCCCAGGGGAGCGAGCGTCTGCGCGGACTCGCCGGAATTCTCTGCAATGGTGTGCGCGCTCGTCTTCTCCACGGTGCGCTCGCCGTCGGTGCCGGGGGAGGTGAGCACGCAGAGCGAGGAGCCGAGGCGGAAGGGATCGTCCCAGCGCAGGACGCGCGGTCCGCTGTCTTTCGCTGTCTCGCTACCCTCGCTCGCGACGGGGCGTGTCTCAATCCAGCGGATGCCGGAGCTATCGGCGTAGAAACTGCCGTGTACCGGCTTGAGGAAGGGGTCCTGCAGGTGAATATGGCGCGGCTGTTCTCCTCCGCGGGGAGCTAGTGCCGCCCTGCCGAGGCTGGTTCGGCCGCGGCTGATGGGGAAGGCGGCGCCTGCATCGGGGCCGCGCAGGATGCGCAGCACGCTGACGGCGGGCGTGCTCGGGTGCTGAAAACCACCGGGAACGTTGCCGCCGAGAATATTACGTGTGGGCATAACGCTTGCAGAGGCACCATTTTCAGAAGTGTTCTGCGGGTTCTCCTGCTCGGCGCCTTCGTGCGGGGGAAATAGCTGAAACGGGGTGTCCTTCGCGGTGTGGTGCGCGCCGGTTTCAGACTGTTGTAGAGCCTGGTTGAGTACCTGTTCCAGGGAGGAACCGTCGCCCGCGTGTGCCGGCTGAAGCTGCACCCCGTTGGGCGCCGCCTCACCGTCGAGGCGGATGACGCGGGGGTAGGGGAGTGCGTCGGTGGTGTTGTGGTGGTCGAGAAAGAAGAGAGTCATACCCTCAGAAAACATTAAAAAGCATTAAAGTTCAATAAATTATCTGTGCATAAATTAAAGTGTTCGTATTTTTTGAATTTTTCGCCCCGTTTTTCGAAAAACTGTGGATAAACCACCTCAATCACCTCTCACATACACTGGTGCGCATCCCCAAATATGCCGCAGGGGTGCTTCCTTGTAGTGCGTGAGAACCTTGAAGTGCCCGCTCCAATCTGCCCCTTGTAGCTGTGGCTCTAGGTGGCGGCTAATTACCGCCGCAACTAGGGCAGGGTGAATATTTACCCGTAAATAAAATTCCTTCACCATGAGTAGACCGTAAAAATACGCAGAAGAAAGAACTGTCTCAGACCGGCGTGACCTCGGGGTTCGCGAAGAATATTCACTCGGAGAAAGAGTGTGTGAACAATAGTCCAAAAGCCCCTAAAAGCACGTCATAAGTATGCGTAGTGCTTGATAAACAGGTATCTTAGATTATGACTATATCCATCACGGGAGGGGCTTTTTGTACCTACCCGTGCGGATTGCGGCGCGACTGAGAACCCTCGGATGTGTCCAATCTGGTAGGTGAATACCGCCCTCGCAGAAGCGGCGGTGCGCCGTGATAATACAGGAGAAAACATTGACCGCTGACCTCGTAGTAGTCGGTTCGGGCCTCTTTGGTCTGACCATCGCAGAACAGGCTGCCACTGAGCTGGGCCTGAAGGTTGCCCTGCTGGACCGCCGTTCCCACATCGGTGGTAACGCATACAGCGAGAAGGAGAAGCAGACCGGTATTGAGGTGCACCGCTACGGTGCGCACCTGTTCCACACCTCCAACGAGCGTGTCTGGGAGTACGTGAACCGTTTTACCGAGTTCACCAACTACGTACACCGCGTGTACACCCGCCACAACGGCATCGTCTACCCCATGCCGATTAACCTGGGTACCATCAACCAGTTCTTCAACGCAGCTTACTCTCCCGCAGAGGCAAAGGCGCTCATCGCTGAGCAGGCTGGCGAGCTGGCTGGTACCGACCCGCAGAACCTGAATGACAAGGGTATCTCCCTGATTGGCCGCCCCCTGTACGAGGCGTTCATCAAGCACTACACCGCTAAGCAGTGGCAGACCCCGCCGGAAGAGCTGCCCGCATCCATCATTTCCCGTCTGCCGGTTCGCTACAATTACGACAACCGCTACTTCAACGACAAGTACGAGGGTCTGCCCGTTGACGGCTACGCAGCATGGCTGGAGCGCATGGCGGCGCACCCGAACATTGAGGTGCACCTGAACACTGACTTCTTCGAGCCCGGTCACCAGTACTCTCGCGAGAACGTCCTGGGTCAGATTCCCGTGGTCTACACCGGCCCGGTTGACCGCTACTTCGACTACGCTGAGGGCGACCTGTCCTGGCGTACCATCGACCTGGAAGAAGAAGTCCTGCCGATTGAGGACTTCCAGGGTTGCTCCGTGATGAACTACCCCGATGCTGATGTTCCCTTCACTCGCATCCACGAGTTCCGTCACTTCCACCCCGAGCGTGACTACACCAAGGACGCAACCGTCATTATGCGCGAGTACTCTCGCTTCGCGAACAAGGGCGACGAGCCGTACTACCCGGTTAACACTTCCGTGGACCGTGAGAAGCTGCTGGCGTACCGCGACCTGGCTAAGGGTGAGAACAACGTGCTGTTCGGTGGCCGCCTGGGTACCTACAAGTACCTGGATATGCACATGGCTATTGGTGCTGCACTGTCCATGTTCGACAACAAGATCCGCCCGCACTTCGCTAACGGTGCGAAGATCGAGTCCGGTGGTGTTGACGCTTAACTATGGCTGATAAGACTTTGAAGAACCTGCAGCGGGTTATTTTCCCGAGCGCTGTTGAGACTGACGTTGTTCCCCTGTACGTGGACGCGAGTGTCGCGACCGGCGTTCAGCTGCCCACCCGTATTGACGGCGACGCTTCGACCTCCATTGCGGAGGCGATGAACACCTCCGGTCAGTCTGTCTCGAGCGCCAGCGCAAACCGTGATGCCGCTAATAACCTGAACAGCCGCCGTTCCATCACCGTGAGCGCGGGTCAGAGCCTGTCTTTCGGCACGTACTTCAATGCGTTCCCCGCCTCGTACTGGCGCCGCTGGACTGACCTGCAGAAGGTCGTTCTGAGCGTTCAGACTCGCGGCGAGGGCATGGTCATTGTGTACAAGTCCAACGGCCGTGGCGTGATTCAGCGCGTGGATGCGAAGCTGCTCTCCGGCGAGGAGACCAACACCTTCACCCTGCCCCTGGCACCGTTTGGTGACGGCGGCTGGTACTGGTTCGACCTGGCTGGCACCACTGACCTTGAGCTGATTGAGGCGAACTGGCTGGGCGATATTGAGCCCCGCGCTGATGTGAAGGCTGGTCAGGCGACCGTGCAGATTACCACCATGAACAAGGTGGAGTACTGCATCAACAACATTCGTGCTCTGGGTGAGAGCCCCGAGATTTTCGATGCTGTGCACGAGTTCCTGATTGTGGATCAGGGTACCCAGAAGGTGCAGGACCACGAGGACTTTGAAGAGGTCGTGAAGCCTCTCTCAGGTAAGTTCCGCATCATTAACCAGGGTAACCTGGGCGGTTCCGGTGGCTTCTCGCGCGGCATGTTCGAGGCTGTCAACAACGGCTCCGATTACGTGCTGCTGCTCGATGACGACGTCATCGTGGAGCCCGAGTCGATCCTGCGTATGGTGACCTTCGCGAACTACTGCAAGGAACCCACCATCGTGGGCGCGCACATGTTCGACATGTTCGACCGCTCGGTCCTGCACGCGTTCGGTGAGGTTGTTGACCCGTGGCGTAACTTCTACGCTAAGCCGCACGAAGACATGGCGATGGGCCACAACCTGGGCCACCACAACCTGCGTAACACCCCGTGGCTGCACCGCCGCGTGGACGTGGACTACAACGGCTGGTGGATGTGCCTCATCCCGACCGCCGTCATCAAGGAAATCGGTCTGTCCCTGCCCCTGTTCCTGAAGTGGGATGACGCTGAGTATGGTCTGCGCGCTAAGGCTGCAGGCTTCGCTACCGTCTCCTTCCCCGGTGCGGGCGTGTGGCACGTGTCCTGGACCGATAAGGACGACTCCGTCGGCTGGCAGGCGTACTACCACGAGCGCAACCGCCTCATTACCGCACTGCTGCACTCGCCCTTCGATAAGGGCGGCCGCGTGCTGCTGGAGTCCCTGTTCTTGGATGTCAAGCACACCCTGTCCATGCAGTACTACACTGAGGCTGGCCGCCTGATGGCACTGGAGGATCTGCTCTCCGGCCCCGATCACCTGCACCCCTCGCTCTCGCAGCGTCTGCCGGTGATTCGTGCGATGGCTAAGGAGTACCCGGAGTCTCAGGTGAAGCCGAATGTGGATGACTTCCCGGCTATTCAGACGAAGAAGCCTCCGTTCCGTGGCCGCCGCTCCTTCGCGTCTCCCGGTTACAAGAAGCTTGCTTCCTGGACCGCGAAGACTGTTGCTCGTCAGCTGTTCAAGCCGGTGAGCGAAGAGGCAAAGGCTCACCCGCAGATTCAGCTGAACTACGGCGAGACCAACTGGTGGACCCTGTCGAAGTTCGATTCGGCTCTGGCGACTAACGCTGAGGGTACCGGCCTGTTCTGGTACCGCCGCGATCCCGAGCAGCTGAAGTCGAAGCTGGCACAGGCTGCTAAGCTGCACGTCCAGCTGGTGACCGGCTGGGAGAAGCTGCGTGAGCAGTACCGTTCGAAGGCGGCCGAGGTTGCATCCTACGATGCATGGGCTAAGACCTTCGCTGAGCATACGGATTCTGAGCTGACCCGATGAGCGATCTGAAGTCTGTTCCCCTGAAGGCGCCCGGTCGCGGCCGCGGCATCCTGGATGCGATGAAGAATCGCTACCTGCTTCGACTTCTGGTCGATAAGGAAATCCAGGTCCGCTACCGCGGCTCGGTGCTGGGTATTCTGTGGTCCTACATTAAGCCGGGTGTGCAGTTCCTGGTGTTCTACATTGCCATGGGTCTTTTCCTTGGTCTGGAACGCGGTATGCACAACTACGCTGTGTATCTTTTCTCGGGCATGATTGCCATTAACTTCTTCTCGGAGGGTTTTGGTAATGGTGCTCGCGCCATGGTGGTTAACAGCGCTCTGATTCGCAAGATTTATCTGCCGCGTGAGCTGTTCTCGCTGTCTACGGTGTGGGTGGCTCTGGTGCATTTTGTGCCGCAGATTGTGGTCATGCTCCTGGCATGCTTTGCGGTGGGCTGGCATCCGTCCTTGTTGGCTTTTGAGTCGATTCTGGCGGGCATGCTCATTGTGATGCTGCTGTCCTACGGTCTGGGTCTGATTTTCGGTGTGGCTAACGTGTTCTTCCGAGATTCGGAGAACATTGTGGACATGCTGCTGATGGTGGCTACCTGGTTCGCTCCGGTACTGTACTCCTGGACCATGGTGCGTGACACTCTCTACCCGTGGGTGTTCAACGTGTTCATGATGAACCCGCTGACCGTTGCGGTGGAGCTGTTCCACTATGGCTTCTGGCATCCGACGCTCCGTCCTGAGGATTTGGCGCTTCCTGCTTCGCAGGTGGTTCCGCATCTCTTCAGCTTCTGGACTCCGATTGCCATTGGTATTTCTCTGCTGACCGTTTTGATTGGTGATTTGCTCTTCCGTAAGTTTGAGGGCAACTTCGCCCAGGAGCTCTGATTCTGTGGATATTAAGAAGCTTGAGTTCCCTCCGGTGAGCCCGGACGCTCCCGTGGTGATTCACGTGGAGAACCTGGTGAAGCGCTTCGTTCTGCGCCACACCCGTTCGATGAAGGAAGCTTTTGTTTGGCTGATTAAGGGCCGCAAGGGTGATCTTTCGGAGAAGTTCAATGCGCTCAACGGCGTAAGCCTGGATATTCGTCAGGGCGAGCGTGTGGCTCTTCTAGGTCTGAACGGCTCGGGTAAGTCCACGCTGCTGAAGATGATTTCTGGCGTGATGCGCGCTGATGAAGGTGAGGTTCTTACTCGCGGCAATATTGCGGGTCTGATTGAGGTGGGCGCTGGTTTCCACCCTGATCTGACCGGCCGCGATAACGTGTACCTCAACGGCGCGATTTTGGGTATGACCAAGGATGAGATTGAGGCTTCCTTCGATTCGATTGTTGATTTCGCTGAGATTCACGACTTTATCGATACCGAGGTGAAGTTCTACTCTTCGGGTATGTACCTGCGTCTGGCGTTTTCGGTTGCGGTTCACACGAACCCGGATATCTTCCTGGTGGATGAGATCCTTGCGGTGGGCGATGAGCCTTTCCAGAAGAAGTGTATTGCGAAGATTCAGGAGCTGTGCTCTGCCGGTAAGACTCTTGCCGTGGTGAGCCACGACCTGGATTTGGTTTCTAAGATTTGTGACCGCGGCGTGGTGCTGGAGCACGGTAACCTTCGATTCGACGGTCCGATTAAGGAAGCTGTGAAGGTAATTCGCGGCGGTGACTAAACGCTAAGCGTCATGGTGAAGGGGCGTGTATTCCCGTGAGGGGAGTGCACGCCCCTTTGCCGTGCCCTGTCACTGCGCTCTTTCGTTGCGGGGTTATCGGCTCGTGAGGGACAGCGCGGATGGTCCTGGCCAAATCCGCGGTGTGGATAAAGCACCAAATGTTACGCACGTATTCGTGGTAGGAAGATGGGCTTGGCGCTAGATGCTGCAAGCTACCTCCCAAAGGCGGAGAAGAATACTTGTGGCGATTGACTAGGGCGTTTGTACTGATCCGGGTATTCCCCGCGTAGAAATGGCACATATCACGATAGAAAATATCGAAAAACTACACCTGTAAATATTAAGTAGCGAAATATATAGTTTTGATAAATTTGATGCCCTGTGGCTAGGATGATGGAAGTAATAGGTTACAGTCGCAAAGTTGCATGTAACGCCACCACACACCGCAGCATCGGATTATTTCAATGGAGAACACCGTTCCGAATACCAAAATGGAACACCTGGCTCTACTTGAGGAGAACATTCGCAAGGCCATGCGCCGTCGCAACCTGGACCCTCGAGAGGACCGGGATGCCGTACGCGCGCTCATCGGTGAATGTTTGGACGAATATGAGCAGAAGCGCACCCGCGTCTCCCTGCCCGATGTGGGGGAGCGGAGCGTCGTCATCCAGCGGCTCCACGATGAAATCTGCGGTTTCGGGGTCATCCAGCCCTTCCTCGATGATGAGAGCGTTGAGGAGATCTGGATTAACTCGCCCGATGAAATCTTCATCGCGCGCAACGGCGAAAGCGAGCTCACCGGCCTGCATCTGAGCCCCCGGGCCATCAACAGCCTGCTGGAGCGTATGCTCAAGCCCTCGGGCCGTCGCCTGGACCTTTCCTCTCCCTTCGTGGACGCCTCCCTGCCGGATGGCTCCCGATTGCACGCGGTAATCCCGGATATCACCCGCAGGCACACGAGCATCAACATTCGTAAGTTCGTGGTGCGGGCCCGCCGCCTGCCCGATCTGGTCCGCATGAACTCGCTAAGCGCCGGCGCGGCGTCCCTGCTGCACGCGGCGGTGGAGAGCGGCATGAATATCCTCGTCTCGGGTGCAACCCAGTCGGGCAAGACCACGATGCTCAATTGCCTATCTGCATCGATTCCGCCGCGGGAACGCGTGGTCACCTGCGAAGAGATTTTTGAGCTATCCGTGCCGCTGCGAGACGTGGTGGGCATGCAATGCCGCCAGCCGAACCTTGAGGGTACCGGTGCCATTGAGCTGCGCCGCCTGGTCAAGGAAGCCCTGCGTATGCGCCCGGACCGCATCCTCATTGGCGAGGTACGCGAGGCAGAATCTCTGGACATGCTGATTGCGCTCAACGCGGGTCTGCCCGGCATGTGCACGATTCACGCGAACTCGGCACGCGACGCCGTGACAAAGATTTGCACCCTGCCGCTGCTGGCGGGCGAGAATATCTCCTCCTCATTCGTGGTGCCCACCGTGGCCTCGTGCTTTGACATCGTGGTTCACTGCGGCCGCGATACCCGCGGGCAGCGCCGGGTCGAGGAGATTAGCATGCTCGGCGGTCGTGTCGAGGACGGGGTGATTGAGATGTCGCCGCTATTTGTGCGACGTGATGGGCGCATGGTCTGCGTGGCCCTGGAACTGCCGAACGCCGAACGCTGGGTACGTGCGGGACATCGTCCCGAACAGGTGCTGGCCCTCGCGAAAGCGGGGCAGTGATGCCGCTTTTCCTCAGCCTAATTCTGGGCCTCGGCGTGTGCCTGATGTACCTCTCCTGTTTTCCGGAGGGGCAGAAACCGGTCCGCGAGGCCGCCGACCCCGCGCTGGTCGTGGCGTTGCGCAAGGCCGGGATGCACACGCTGACCCCTCGAACCTTCACCTGGGTGAGCCTTGCGAGCGCCGTCGCCCTGTCCCTGCTGCTTCTGCTGGTTAGCCAGTTGGTGGCCCTGGGCGTGCTCGGGTTTATCGCCGGGCTGGTGGCCCCTCGCGTGGTGGTGAATCATCGCGCCCGTGCCGCGGATGCACGCATCTGGCAGCTGTGGCCGGATGCCGTCGACCACCTGCGTTCGGCGATTCGTGCGGGCCTTTCCCTGCCGGAGGCACTGATTCAGCTCTCCTACCGCGGCCCAGAGGAGCTTCGCGGGGCCTTCGCCCATTTTTCGCGTGACTATCGCGCCTCGGGCGAGTTCGTGCCCTCGCTGAACCGTCTGAAGGAATACCTCTCGGACCCGGTTGCGGACACCATCATCGAGGCTCTCAAAATTGCTCGCGAGGTGGGAGGCTCTGACCTGGGCAAGCTGCTGGGCACGCTGAGCGATTTTCTGCGCGATAATGCCCGCACCCGCTCGGAGCTTCTGGCCCGCCAATCCTGGACAGTGAATGCGGCCCGGCTCTCGTGCGTGGCCCCCTGGTTCGTGCTCTGCCTGATGGCTACGCAGCCGGCGGCGCGCATGGTGTACAACTCCTTTGCCGGGGCCGTGCTCATGATGGCCGGGGCGGCGGTTTCGCTGGCCGCCTATCGTCTGATGCTTCGCATCGGTGAGCTTCCGCGCGAACGGAGGGTCTTCGGATGAACCTTCCCATTGTGTTTGCCCTGTTGCTGGCGGCCGGCCTGGGCCTGATTCTTTCGTCGGTTCTGAATACTCGAAGCGTTTCCTTCGCCGATCGCGTGGCATCGCAGCTTCGCGGTGAGACCCTGCGTGAGTCTCTGCTGAGGGAGCAGGAGCGTCGCGAACCCAGCCTGATGGAGGCCCTCTCGGCCTTCTGCGCGCCGCTACTACGCTCGCTTTCCGCGACGTTGAACGGCTCCTCGTTGAGCGACAGCTCTGTGCTGGAGCGTCTGCGCCGGGCGGGGTCTTCCCAGAGCCTGAGCGCATTCCGGGCCGAGCAGCTACTCTGGAGCCTGGCCGGCGTTACCGTCATGAGTGCGCTGACCGTCATTGGCGTGGTGCAGGAGCGTTTCTCCATCCCGGTGGCTCTTGTGCTGGTGTTGGTGAGCGGTTTGAGCGGCTTTCTGGCGCGTGACTGGTGGCTGGGCGAGGCAGTGACTAAGCGTGAGAAGCAGCTGGTTGCTGAGTTCCCTGCGCTGGCGGAGATGATGGCTCTGTCGGTGACGGCGGGCGAGTCGGCGCTGGCGGCACTGGAGCGTATCTGTCTGACTTCGCGCGGCGAGTTGGCTCGCGAGTTTTCGGAGATTTTGGCGCAGACCCGCACCGGCGTTTCGCTGTTGAGCGCGCTGCAGGAGTTTGCGGAGCGTACTCGCGTTCCGGCGCTGAGCCGCTTCGTTGAGGGTATTGCCGTGGCGATTGAGCGCGGCACCCCTCTAGCTGATGTGTTGCGTGCGCAGGCTCAGGATGTGCGCGATAACGCTAAGCGTGAGCTGA
>ERZ773212.854-NODE-854-length-14636-cov-5.970235_pt1 | contig 14636 bp, 9 predicted proteins | sample MGYA00581005_ERZ773212 | MGnify/ENA primary metagenome ERZ773212 (study PRJEB29015, sample SAMEA2738154) | human oral metagenome | biome: human oral; feature: human-associated habitat; material: saliva | place: China | collected 2196 ... | reverse complement strand
TTCCGCGATGCATATACCTGACGGACGGGAGCCGGATTCCGATTGAGGATATCGTAGCGGTGGAAAGTCCTTGTTTACGCGATGACATTGCTTGAGCCTTGCTTCGACAAACCTCTTCCTCAAATCGCAGTCATAGGTTAGAGAACAAGGAAAAAACGCTTCCGGATAGAGCAAGCGGTCAATGACGGAATACTAGGTGCAGTGTGCGTGTCATGCGCATGCTGCACCGTTTTTTGTGGGCAGGAACTGCCGCACAGGCATCTTGGGCAAATGAAAATTCGAATGAACTTTAGATTGGTTTTATTCGTTTCCTGGAGTAAACTAGAAATGTGAGAGTTTAACTTGCCGTGAGTGATTTTGGACATCGAAAAAGAGGTTCCGGATGGATTTCATGACGATTCAGCAGGTTTCTGAAAAATGGGGAATCTGCGCGAGGAGAGTACAGACATTATGCATGGAAGGGCGAATTGAAGGCGTCGAGCGTTTGGGGCATCAATGGATCATTCCGGTTAACGCAGAAAAGCCGAAGGATGCCAGAATCAAAAGCGGCAAATACATCAAAAAGAAATCCGGAAACGGAGAGAGCGAAGATGGAAAGAAAACCGTATAGTGCCGGAGCAGTGAAATTTTCGTTCTGGTTCATGGAATTTCGGAAAACCGTGCAGCTTTTGCGTGAGGGCAAGAGCTTTGCAGATATAAAGAAATTGAATGAAGAGACAAACATTTACGGGGCGCCGACAAAACTGCGAGCGCAGCAGATTTATTCTACGGTAATATCCCGTATCAAGACCTTAGATGAAAGCTTTTATCCGGTATTTCTTTGCAGTGATCTTGCCACACAAAAGTTATTTGTACTGACTGCGGCTCTTTTGCACGACACATTATTTTTTGATTTTGTGTACGAAGTCGTGCGGGAAAAAATGATTCTCGGATCCGATGAACTGACGGATGCGGATATCCGTATATTCTTCAAAAATAAGCAGGAACAGAGTGAGAAGGTAGCCTCTTTTCAGGACGCTACCTTGCGCCGTCTCGGCGCCTGCTATAAAACACAGCTTTGTGAAGCGGGACTCTTAGAAAGCAGCCGGCTAAACAGCACAAGAAAAATACAAAAGCCGATTCTTGATATTGCATTTGAGCACTGGCTTTATGACCATGCTCTCGGCATCATGGTAAAAACACTGACAGGGGTAAGATGAAATGGACTTAAGCCAAAGACTGGATGAGATGGAGCTTGCAATCCATAAGCCGTCTTTTCGGAAAGGAACAGGCCGCGCAAATGAGGTCAACTACTGGGTATTTGATTACCCGCCGGAAAAGGAACTGGAAGTTCGGGAGCGCGTTGCGTATCTGAAAACCAAGAACGACCGCGGTGATGATGATTTTGTGCTTGAGGTCTTTGACCTGTATGATATCATCATTGACTTTCTGGAAGAGAAAAACTTCTTGGAAAAGTGTTACGACTTTGAAAAAAAACGGGGAATTGAGCGTATTATCAAGGCGGTGACCAACTCCATGAAGGTGAATGACGATGACAGCCTGATTGTGCAATATATCACAGAGCATACGCCGGAGAATGCAGTCGTGTTCCTGACCGGTATCGGCAAGTGCTATCCGATTTTGCGTTCCCACAAGGTGCTGAATAACTTGCATCAGGCGTTTGTGCGCTGCCCGGTCGTGATGTTCTTTCCGGGAACCTATAATGAACAGGAGTTGATTCTGTTCAATGAGATTAAAGACGATAACTATTACCGGGCATTCCGACTGGTAAAGTAACGGACGGAGGAAACTGTTATGCAGATTAAGGATATGTTCCGAAAGAAAATTGACCGCGAGATACAGGGTGTTATCATTGTCGGCCAGGGTGAAGAAACGAATGTGGCGCAGGAACTGGAAGAGTATGTTGTGACCCGTGAGCTTCAGCGTCATTTCGCGGATTTTTTTGCGGCATATAAAAAAGGAATTCAGGGGACCACACCAAAAATGGGCGTCTGGATTTCCGGTTTCTTTGGAAGCGGTAAATCTCATTTCCTGAAAATTTTGTCCTATCTGCTTCAGAATAAACAAGTCGGAGACCGACATGCCATCGACTACTTTATCGCCGATCGGAAGATTAGCGACCAGATGGTGCTGGCAGATATGCAACTGGCAGCAAATACGCTATCGGATGTCATTCTTTTCAACATTGATTCCAAAAGCGATTCGAACGGTAAGGAAAACAAAGATGCCATTGTGAATGTGTTTCTGAAGGTTTTCAATGAGATGCAGGGCTTCTGCGGTTCCATGCCGCACCTTGCCGATCTGGAGCGCAGACTTTCCGAGGAAGGTCGTTTTGAGGAGTTTCGGGAAAAGTTTGAAGAAGAGTACGGCAATCCGTGGGAAAGCTCTCGTCAGGACTTCGATTTCATTCAGGATTCCGTTGTCGATGTCCTTTCTGACATGAACTTCATGAGCGAATCGGTGGCCCGCAACTGGTGCGAGAAAGCAACTGAGAGCTACCGGATCAGCATTGAAGATTTCGCCAAGCGTGTAAAGTCCTATATTGAGAAAAAAGGCAACAACCACCATGTGGTATTCCTTGTGGATGAAATCGGGCAGTACATCGGTGACGATTCCAAGCTGATGCTGAACCTCCAGACAGTGACAGAAGAGCTGGGGAAGGAGTGCATGGGGAAAGCTTGGGTAATCGTGACAAGCCAGCAGGACATCGACTCCGTTACCAAGGTGAAGGGCAACGATTTCTCCAAGATTCAGGGGCGCTTCGACACACGCCTCTCCCTGTCCTCTGCCAATGTAGATGCCGTGATCAAAAAGCGTATTCTGGATAAGACAGAGACAGCGGCACAGAGTTTGCGTCTGCTCTATGACCAGAAAGCAACCGTCATCAAAAATCTGATTGTTTTTAACGACGGTGTGGAGAAAAAACTGTACGCCAATGCGGAGGATTTTGCGGAGGTTTATCCGTTTGTTCCCTACCAGTTTAATTTGCTGGCAAGTGTGCTGACCAGCATCCGCACCCACGGGGCCTCCGGGAAGCATCTGTCCGAGGGCGAGCGTTCCATGCTGGCGCTGTTCAAGGAGTCAGCCATGCAGCTGATGGATGCGGAGACGGGCGCCATCGTGCCGTTCTATCGGTTTTATGATGCTTTGGAAAACTTCCTTGACCACAGCCACAGCAGTGTGATTATCCGCGCCTATGATAATAGCTTCGTCAACCCGGAAAGAAAGGAAAAGGATGTCTTTGCAATCAACGTGTTAAAGACCCTTTTCCTGATTAAATATGTTCCGGAAATCCAAGCCAATGTGGATAATATCACAAGCCTGATGATTGCCGGCATTGACGATGACCGCATCTCTCTGAAGGCACAGGTGGAGGATGCACTGAAAGTGCTGATGCGCCAGATGCTGATTCAGAAGAACGGCTCCGTCTATGTCTTCCTGACCGATGAGGAACAGGAAATCAACAATGAAATCGAAAAAGAAAACGTGGAGATGCCGGAGGTCATCACGAAGATTGCGGAGATGATCTATGAGGATATTTTCTCCGGGAAGAAGTATCAGTATCCAAGTTTTGGCGGACGGTATGCATTCTCCTTCAACCAGACAGTGGATGACCGTCCTTATAAGGCAAACCAGAGTTACGATATCAGCCTCCGTGTGTTGACCCCGTGGTATGAAGGCGGCACAGATGACAGTACACTGCGACTGCTCTCCGGCCAGGGCAAAGAAGTCCTCGTGGTTCTGCCGAATGATGATGCATTCCTGACGGAAATGCGGGCATACTTAAAGATTGAGCGCTTCCTGCGAAAGAATACTTCCGTGCAGCTTGCCAAGTATGAGACCATTAAGGAAGCGAAGCGCGTGGAGATGCGGGAGCGGAACGGCAACGCCAAGCTTTATCTGACGGAAGCGTTGAAAGAGGCTACCATCTATGTCAACGGAGATGTATTGCACACCTCCGGCAAGGAAGTAACCGGTCGCATCAATGAGGCAATCGGAAGATTGGTGCAGACGGTTTATCACAAGCTGTCCTATATTGATGCAGCGATGGGCGAGGCGGACATTCGGAAGCTGTTCAAGACCGGCAATCAAATGTCGCTGACACTGGGAGATGCCGGAGAACCCAATGTCCATGCACTGGATGATGTGTTGCAATTCGTGGCAGACAATTCCCGGGTACACATGAAGACTTCTATGAAGACCATCAAGGATCGTTTTATGAAAGCTCCCTATGGCTTTGTGGAAGATGACATCCATTGGCTGGTGGCACGGCTCTTTCAGCGCGGCGATCTGTCCTTTACCGTCAGCGGAGAAAGCGTTAATCGGAATAACCGTTCCGAAGAGGAAATCATCGGCTACATCACAAAGAAGCAGTTCGTGGATAAACTGCTGACGGAAGTGCGCATTCGTGTGCCGGAAAATCAGAAAAAGGCCGTCCGCACCGTGATGAAAGAGCTGTTCAGGGAGACAGCGTCCGCCGATGACGAAGATACCGTTATGAAACGGTTTCAGCATGACTGCGAGAAGCGAATCTCCGAGATTGTGTTGCTGGAAGCGAAATACGAGAATTATGCTTATCCCGGAAAAGAAATTCTGAAAAACGGTAAAAAACGGCTATCCGCACTGGGGCGGATACAGGCACCGTTGGAATTCTTCAAGACCGTCTTTAACGAGCAGGACGAGCTGAGGGATTTTGGCGATGACTATGAGTCTGTCCGCAATTTCTTCGACGACAAGCAACTGCCCGTCTTCACGCGTGCACTGGATATGTTGAACATTTACGATGACAGTAAGACTTACATCGTGGATGCAGAGCTGGAAGATGTCGTGGCAAAGATGCGCACCATTGTCCGGATGGCAAAGCCCTATCAGGAGATTCCGAAGCTGCCGGAACTGCTCGAGCAGTTTACGCACTGCTACAATCGCATTCTGGATAAAGAGGCAGAGCCGGTGAAGGATTCCATTCACCAGGATCAAAGCAGAGTGTTTGAAGTGTTAAACATGAAGCCCTATAAGGATACAAAAATCAACCGCTATCTGGAACTGTTTGGGGAGCTCATGGACGGCGCGGAGCGGTGCAACAATGTCTCTACGCTCCGCAGTTTTGCGGATAAGGCAGAGGCCTTGAAACTGCGCCTGCTCAATGAGATGACGGCAGAAGATAACCGCCTTGCTGCGGAAGCGGCGGCAAAGGCCGAAGCGGAGCAGAGACGCCGGGAGGAAGAGGCGAAAAAGCGCGGGGAGACTGTAAAACCGGCGGAAAAGGTTGCGGAATCGCAGCCGGAATACAAGGTGCGCACCACGAAAAATATCTCCATCAAGACAGTTGCCAGGACAGCGTCGTGGCGGCTGGAGAGCAGGGAGGACATTGACAAATACCTGTCTGTCTTGCGTGAAAACCTGCTGAAAGAGATGGATGAGGATACCATCATAAACATTGAACTGTAAATGACAGGAGATTGACTCCATGAATAAGACAGCCATAAAAAATTTTGCGATTTGGGCGCGGAACAAGCTGATTGTGGATGTCAGCTATGCTGCCCGCCTCATCGGCATAACCGAGGACGGCATTGCAAAGCCGCTGCCGCAGAGCTCCGGCGATACGCAGTTCTTCGACATCGGCACCGCAGAACCGTATTCGATTTCCGGCGAAGCCGTGCGTCAGCGTGACAAGCTGATCGAGGTCATTCGACAGAAAGAAAAGGATACCGACTATAAGACCGCATATCGGTATGTGATGGAGGAGGTTGCCTATACATGGTTTAACCGCCTGATTGCGATCCGTTTTATGGAGGTCAACGACTATCTGCCTTCCCATATCCGGGTTCTCTCTTCCGAGAGCGGTAAGCTGGAACCGGATCTGGTCACGACCCCGTTTGACGCAGAGCTTCCCTTCACGGCGGAGGAAGAGGCGCAGATTTTCCGGTTGAAGCAGGACAACCGGCTGGATGAGTTGTTTCGCATTCTGTTCCTGAAACAGTGTAACGCCTTGAATGCGATTCTGCCTGCGCTGTTTGAAACAACCAAGAACTATACCGAGCTACTGCTAAGCCTTTCTGTCATTGACCGGGACGGCGTGGTCTATCACCTGATTCACGATATCCCGGAGGCTGACTTCGACATCGAGCAGGGTGGTCAGGTGGAAATTATCGGCTGGCTGTACCAGTATTACAATACCGAGCCGAAGGCCGCTATTTTTGCCAAGAACGGCAAGATTACCAAAGAGGAAATCCCTGCCGTGACCCAGCTGTTCACCCCGGACTGGATTGTCCGCTACATGGTGGAGAACAGTCTCGGCCGTCTGTGGGTGGAAGGACACCCGGACTGTGGACTGAAAGAGAACTGGAAATACTATCTGGAAGAGGCGGAACAGGAGAAAGAGGTGCGGGCGAAACTCGCGGAAATTCGCAGAGAGTATGCTGCCCTGAACCCGGAAGACATTAAGCTCATTGACCCCTGCATGGGCTCCGGCCATATTCTCGTATACGCCTTTGATGTGCTGCTGCAGATTTACGAGAGTACCGGTTACAGTGAACGCGATGCCGCAAAGAGCATTCTAAAACACAACCTCTACGGGGTGGACATTGACGACCGCGCGTATCAGCTGGCATACTTTGCCGTGATGATGAAAGCCAGACGGTATAACCGCCGCATCTTAAACGGCGAGAACACCTGCCATGTCTATTCCATTCAGGAGAGTAACAGCATCAACCGTGCGCACCTGCACTATTTCGGCGCAGGGATGGACAATAGCGAGAAGAACGCCGCTAAACATCAGCTGGAAGGTCTGCTGGACACCTTGACCGATGCCAAGGAGTACGGCTCTATCCTGAATGTCGAAAACTATAACTGGGATTTGCTGCGCCGCTTTGTGGCAGCGGCGGATACCGCCGGTCAGATCAGCATGGAAAGCGTGGGCGTGGACGATACCGCCGAGCAGCTGAACCGGCTGATTGACATCGGCGAGATCCTGGCGCGGAAGTATTGGGTCACTGTTACGAATCCACCGTATGCAGGCACAAGCAACTTGAGTGCAAAGATCAATAACTTTGTCAAAAAGAACTATCCCGACAGCAAAGCGGATTTGTTTGCTGTGTTTCTCGAACGCTGCCATTCTTTGACCGCTGACAATGGTTTTCAGGCAATGATTACCCAGCACGCTTGGATGTTCCTGTCCAGTTTTGAGAAGCTCCGCGAGAAGATGATGCTGACGGAAACCGTCAATATGGCACATCTGGGGGCAAGAGCCTTTGAGGAAATTGGCGGCGAGGTGGTGCAGACCACCGCCTTTGTGCGCTGCGCAAACCATGTAAAGGGTTATAAGGGTACTTATTGCCGTCTGATTGAGCCGACCTCTCAGCAAGGAAAAGCGGATATGTTCATTTCTGGTCAAAATCAATACCGCGTTGGACAAATCAGCTTTTCAAAAATTCCGGGTGTGCCAGTTGCATATTGGATCAGTCCGGAGGTACTAAAACTTTTTGATGAAAGAACAGTTGGAAGTATTGCAGATGCTAAAAGTGGCATGACAACAACAGACAATACGCACTTCTTGCGTCTGTGGGAAGAAGTTAATTGCGAGAAGATTGGTTTTGGATACAGCAATATTGCGGATACTCAAGATATGAAATACAAGTGGTTTCCATTTTGTAAGGGTGGAGATTTTAGACGTTGGGCAGGCAATGAAAGTTTTGTTGTCAACTGGTTTAATAATGGCGAAGAAATCCGTGTTGCAGCAGAGGGGGCAACCGGAGGTAGACTCGTAAATATTGATTGCGCTTTGAGAGAATGCCTTGTATGGACTAAAATTTCAAGTGCCAATATTAGCTTGCGCATGAAGAAACAGGGAATCTTTTTTAGCGATGCTGCGCCGGGTGTCTTTGCAAATCGAGAAACACTTTATTATTTATTGGCATTGTTAAATACCAAGTATACAAATGAGATTATTAAACTGATCAATCCGACGCTAAATTTCGTTCCCGGAGCGGTGTCAAGCGTTCCTGTTAAGAAAGACGAAAAGAATAAAGGAAAAATCATTGAGATAGCAGAAGGAAATGTACAGTTGTCTGAACAAGACTGGGACTCTTTTGAAACCTCATGGGATTTTAAGAAACACCCGTTACTTCGGAATGTTTCCACAATTTCCGAAGCCTTTACCGAGTGGCAGACGGAATGCAATGACCGCTTTTATCAGCTGAAAGCCAACGAAGAAGAATTGAACCGCATTTTCATTGACATTTACGGCTTGCAGGACGAGCTGACGCCCGAGGTCGCGGATAAGGATGTGACAGTACACCGCATTTTTGACACGAAGGACGCTGTGCCGGAGAGTATGAAGGGCAGTAACTATGTCCGCACCATGCGGGATGAGGTTATTTCTCTCATTTCGTACGCCGTCGGCTGTATGTTTGGTCGCTATTCGCTGGATGCGGAAGGGCTTGCCTATGCGGGCGGTGCGTGGGATAGCAATAAATACCGGCGCTTTATCCCGGACGAGGACAATGTGATCCCCATCACCGATGAAGAATATCTGGACGACGATATCGTGTCGCGCCTTTTGGCATGGCTGAAAGCGGCGTACGGTGCCGATACGCTGGAAGAGAACCTCGATTTCATCGCAAAAGCCCTCGGCAATAAAGGCAGCACCAGCCGGGAGATCATCCGCAACTATTTCCTGAACGATTTCTTCAAGGATCACTGCCAGACCTACTCTGTCACCGGCTCCGGCAGGCGTCCGATCTACTGGCTGTTTGACAGCGGCAAGCAGAACGGTTTTAAGGCGTTGATTTATCTGCACCGCTACACACCGGATACCATCGGCAACCTGCGCATCGACTATCTGCATAAGATGCAGCGCGTGTATGAATCCGAAATCAACCGGATGCAGGATATGATGGAGCACAGCGAGAATGCCCGTGAAGTGGCGGCAGCCGGAAAGCGCAAGGAGAAACTGACCAAGCAGTTGAAGGAATGCCGGGAATACGATGAGAAGATCAGCCATCTGGCACTTTCCCGCATTGAGCTGGATCTTGATGACGGCGTAAAGGTGAACTACCGCAAGCTCCAGACCGCACAGGACGGGAAATTCTATGAAGTGCTGTCCGACAGCAAGAACATTATGGCAAAGCAGCGAGGAAAAGCGTGAGCGTGCTTGCACGCAATCACGCCTTGACGAGCGCCCACATCGAGGCGGGAGCCGAGATGGCAAAGCAGCGAGGAAAAGCGTGAGCGCCAACATTGAGGCGAGAGCTGGGACGGTGAAAGAAACGAAATAAGAAAAGCGACCGGAGGGAGCGGGAAAATGCAAAATCACTGGACAAAGGATGATATCGCAGCGGCATGGCAGCGTTTTGAACGCATATATGTCCATGATCCGGTGGCATACCGCTTCCTCTGCGGTCATAGTATGCAAGATGAAACCGATGAAGATGCGTTGGACTACAATATCATTGGTGTCTGGCTTGTCTGTCATAGAAAATATCGTGACTGGTCAACCGAGAAATCCTATGATCTGGCATGGATACTGGAATTTATGCAGACGTATCACATGACGATTCCGCGGCACATCAAAAGAACAAAGTTTTACCGAAAAAAGATGAAGTCGATGAGGTATTCTTATGTAAAAAGGAGGGATTTCGTTGACGATTGAAGAAATTCTTGCAGGTGAATCCAAAAACGTTGAGTTTAAAGTACAACGTCCTAAGGATAGCTCAAAATATATGAAAACAGTAGTTGCTTTTTCCAACGGAGAAGGTGGACGTATCGTATTTGGTGTTGATGATGGTAGTCGGGAAGTAGTGGGAATTCCAAAAGATATTGTCTTTTCTGAGATTGATGCCATCACGACGGCAATTTCTGACAGCTGTGAGCCGGTTGTGATTCCCGATGTGTATTTGCAGTCGATTGACGACAAAACGATTATTATAGCTGAAATCAGTGCAGGCAAGCAAAGACCGTATTATATCAAATCCTTAGGAATTAAAGATGGCACCTATATTCGAGTTTCAGGAACTTCACGTCCTGCTGGACGTGATTTGACTGCTGAGATGTATTATGAAGATGAAGGGCGTTCTTATGATAAGGTCATTCGTAAAGATTTAACAGTTACAGATGAAGAAATTGCAAAATTATGCCATCAAATGAAAGAGGTGGCTGTCGCCAATGCAAAATCCAAGGCACAGGCAGAAACAATTAGGGATGTAACAAAAAATGTGTTGTTGAGCTGGGGACTCTTAGCGGAAGCGGAGGATGGAAGTATTCATCCAACCAATGGATATGTTTTTCTTTTGGGTAAAGATGAGTTTCTTTCGCAAATTCAGTGTGGAATGTTTAAGGGAACGACGCGCGCTGTTTTTATAGATAAACGGGAGTACTCTGGCCCATTATGGAAGCAAATTGACGATGCATTTCAGTTTATATTGCGGAATATTCATTTGGGGGCAAGGCTGGAAGGAATTTATCGGAAGGACATTTATGAGTTACCACCGGATAGTATTCGAGAGCTTATTATCAATGCGGTGATGAATTGTAGCTTTTTGCAAAATTCACGCATTCAAGTAGCTATCTATGATGATCGCTTGGAAATCACTTCTCCTGGTGGCCTTATGCCTGGGGTTACTTTAGACAAAATGAAAGAAGGTTATTCAAAAATACGAAACCGTGCGCTTGCACATGCCTTCTCTTATATGAATTTGATTGAGGCTTGGGGAAGTGGAATTCCGAAACTGCTGGAATCCATGCGGGAATATGGATTACGAGATCCGGAATTTTGTGATTTAGAGATTGGTTTTCGCATAAATCTCTATCGTAAGGTAGAAGAGGAAAAGTCAAAGACCGCCCAATCTGAATTGGTTATAGAAGATGAACCGGACAGAGGACACAGTGAAAATAAAAAGGAGCCGAAAAGGAGCCGAAAAGGAACCGAAAAGGAGCCGAAAAGGAGCCGAAAAAGAGAGCTAAAAGATGGAGCTGAAATTAGAAAAGATATCTTACAGTGTATGCAGGAGAATCCAGCAATAACACAGTTAAAGCTAATGGAGGAATTCGAGCTTACGAGAAAACAAGTCCAGATTATAATTAAGGATTTACAGATGAATGGATTTGTAGAAAGACAGGGCTCCAATAGAAGCGGAAAATGGGTCGTGAAGAAAGAAGTATAAGAGATCGAATATGGCAGAATTGAACCTGAAACAAATTATAGACCGCCTGAATGCGGAATTTACCGGAGAGACCCGGAAACTGGTTTTCTGGTACGATGACAAGGCAGACTTTGCCGAGGATATGGAAACGGTAGAGCTTCAGAATGCGAAGATATACCGTCTTCAGCCGGATAACCAGTTCTATACAAAGTATTTTCTGGAGCGCATAGATCAGACTACGAATTATCTGATCTATGCGCCGTTCCCCAAACCGGATGTACGGGACAACCATCTGGAGGATACCTGTGCTTATTCGAGACGGTTCTATGCCGACCGGGCCTCCCTGCTGTCGCTTGACCTCGGTATTGAGGAAAAGTACAAGTCGGTGATTGAAAAGCACATCAAGTTTTTTGCCAACAAAGAGCGTACCCAGCGCTTCTATGATCTGGAGATCGAAAATTTCAACGAAGAAACGATCCTGGTCGGCCTGTTGAGTGCAGTCTGCAAGGCGCGCACTTGCTCGTTTGAGGAAGTGGTGCGCGTCGTGTTGACGGGCAATGAGCCGGTGGACAATGTTTTCTTACAGGAGTTTGAAAAATACGACCTGCTGTCCGCATTCTGGAAGCTCTGTGATCAGCATTTCGGATACACCGATACGAAACCGGGTTTGGAACGGCTCCTGGTGACCTTGTTCGTCACTTATACCGGGCGATATGTGCAGGCAGAGCTTCCGGCAGCATGGAAGAGCTTTGTCTCCTACAAGTCCGGCAATATCATCGCCTTTCTCGATAGCCTGATGAACAGCGTCCTATACCGGGATCAATACGATGCGCTTTCGGCGCATGTGGCCAAAGAGCTGAATGTTTTTCCTGTATTTGCGGGAATGCGAGCGGACGATTTGACGGAGTGCGACACTTTCCTTGCCGTGGATCAGGTGCTTATGAAATGGCTCCTTGACAGACTTGTTTCGGAAGACATCGGCGCAGTCGCAAACGGACTTACGATTCCGGAACTCTGCGAAAAGCGGGCTAAAATGCACTTTGGCAAAAAGACCGGGAAAATCTATCGGATGCTTTCCGCTGCGTACAGCATGGTGAAGGGAGCGGATTACCATGCCGCAGAGGGCTTCAAGCCCATTATCGACCGCTATCTTGCTGCGGATTACCGTATGGATCGGCAGTACCGGAAATTCTACTATTATTACGACCGGCTGGAGAGCACGGAAAGCTTTGAGCCGCTTCGGGAACTGGTGGAAAATATCTACACGAACGAATATCTTGCTTCTCTGCTTCCCGCCTGGAATGCCGGAATCCGGCAGGATGCCGCATTTTCGGCAATTCCGTTGCAACGGGAGTTTTACAATACCAACCTCCGCTACGTCAAAGAGCGCACGGTGGTCATCCTTTCGGATGCCATGCGTTATGAAGTCGGGCAGGAATTGTTTGCCCGTATGCAGGATGACCCGAAATGTACGGCAAAACTTTCCGTACAGCTGAGCGTCCTGCCGTCTTATACAAGGCTCGGTATGGCGGCGCTTTTACCGCATAAGACACTGGAGATGACGGATGACTTTCAGGTACTGGCAGATGGTATTCTTTGCGATAATCTGGCCGGTCGGCAGCAGGTGCTGCAAAACTATAACCCGGATAGCATCTGTGTGCAGTTCGATGATATTAAAAATCTGAAGGTGGCAGAGCTGCGGGATGTGCTGACAAAACGGCAGCTGATCTATGTATATCACAATCAGATTGACGCGCGCGGCGACAAGGCCAACACCGAGGATGAGGTGTTTCATGCGTGTGAGGAGGCGGTTCGGGAAATTATGGATTTCATTCATCGCATCTCCGTCAGCGGCAACACCTATCATTTTATCGTCACTGCCGATCACGGCTTTCTTTACAAGCGTGATAAGCTGACAGAGAGTGATAAAATTTCCGGAAAAAGCGCGGAAAAAGCCTTTGTCAATCGCAGATTTATTGTGTCCAAGGCGGCTTTGGAAGATGACGGCATTGACCACATGAGCATGGGGCGTGTTCTGGGGAATGCGGACAGCAAGGTGGTGTCCTATCCGGTCAGCAGCAATGTCTTTAAGGTGACCGGAGGCGGCGCGAACTTCGTGCATGGCGGTTCCTCCCCGCAGGAAATGCTGGTGCCGGTGCTGGAAATTAAGATGGAGCGCGGTCATATGGAAACAAAGAATGCGGAAATCGCTCTGGTCAGCATCGTCCGTAAGATTACGAACCTAATTACTTCCCTAGACTTTATCCAGTCGGATGCCGTCAGCGATACTGTAAAGACAGCAAAATACCGCATCTTCTTCCTCTCGGAAGACAACGAGAAAATCTCGAACGAAAACAGTTATGTGGCGGACAGTCGGGAAGAAAATGCTAAGAAGCGCATCTTCCGGATGCGGTTCACATTCAAGAATAAGAAATACGACAAGGATAAGCAGTATTACCTTGTGGTGTATGACGAACAAAGCGGTCTGGAGCAGTGGAGGCAGCCTGTGATGATGGACATTGCCTTTGCGGATGACTTTGGATTCGGATTCTGATACAGAGGAGGCAGGCATTCCGTATGGAAAGGTTGGATATGGCGGCAGACGATATGCGTGAAGAACTGCGCCGGAAGCTGCGCAGCAACTTTGACGGTCGCATCGTCCGGAAAGACCTGACAAAGAAAATCAAAGAAGGAGCAAATGTTCCTGTCTATGTGCTGGAGTTCCTGCTGGGGCAGTATTGCAGTTCGGACGATGAGGCCATCATTGAGCAGGGGGTTCAGAATGTGAAACGCATTCTGGCAGACAATTTTGTCCGCCCGGATGAGGCGCAGAAAATTCTTTCTCAGCTGCGCAAGAACGGGAGCCATACCATTATTGATATGGTGACAGTCCGTCTGGACATCAAAAGGGATTGTTTTTTTGCGGAGTTCTCTAACCTTGGCCTTACCAATGTGCCGATTACGGATGAGTATCCGGAAAAATACGATAGGCTTCTCTGCGGCGGAATCTGGTGCATCGTGCAGCTGGAATATGAAGCCGAGGGAGACAGCAGCTTCGGAATCACAGATATGGACGGACAGCCGATTTCCTCCAAACAGAAAAAACAGAAGGAAATCTCCCCCATCAGCATTCATAAGTTGACGCCGATTCAGATGCCGCATATCGACATCGAAGAAGTCCGCGAGGGACGAGGGGCGTTCACACAGGAAGAGTGGATGGATGTGATGCTGCGTTCCTGCGGATATGAGCCGGAACAGCTTGGCAATCGGGAAAAGTGGTTGCTGCTTGCCCGTATGTTGCCGCTGGTGGAGAATAACTTCAATCTCTGTGAGCTGGGGCCGCGCAGCACCGGTAAGTCCCATATCTACAAAGAAATCAGCCCAAACAGCATCCTTGTATGATATGTACCCAGAATTCTGGACACATTGACTATCGTTAGGCACCGCAACTGGATGCTATCCTGTATTGTACAGGAGGCATCCAGTTTGTTTTCTTCT
>ERZ773212.853-NODE-853-length-14664-cov-14.760559_pt1 | contig 14664 bp, 6 predicted proteins | sample MGYA00581005_ERZ773212 | MGnify/ENA primary metagenome ERZ773212 (study PRJEB29015, sample SAMEA2738154) | human oral metagenome | biome: human oral; feature: human-associated habitat; material: saliva | place: China | collected 2196 ... | reverse complement strand
CGCCGGCGTTGCCCATCTTCAGCAGCAGGTCCGCGATGCCGGGGGTGTACACCTCGACGGCGAGGAAGTTCGCCTCGGGCATCTCAGCCGCGCGGTGCACGATTGCCTCGCCCAGACCGGAACCGATCTCGACGACCTGGTAGGCCTCGCGGCCGTAAATCTTAACCGGGTCGAAGGTCGCCTCGGGCGCGACGGAGGTGTCGGTGCGCAGGCGCGGAATGTCCAGCACGTGGGTGGGGGAGTAGGTGTCCCACGCCTTCTGACGGCGCGCGGTGAGGCGGTCGCCGCGGCGGACGAAGGAGTAGGGCTGGCGGAAGAATTCCTCGGGAACCGGCTTCTTGGCCTTTTCTTCGGTGGATTCGGGTGCCTGGCTAGGCTGCGTGTTCTCAGTAGACATACCTAAAAGAATAGCGTAGCGCCGCTACACCGTGCGGTTTCGCGCCGTGCGGGGCTGGCGTGACGCTGAACTAGCCGGGCGTGGGGTGGGTGCGGTGTACGTCTGGCGGGCGTAGAAATCCGGCGGGCGTAGAAATTTAGCGCGCAGACAAAAGTGCGGCGGGAACGAATACTGTTCCCTCCGCACTTTCGTGAGGTTGCTTGAGGAGTGAGCTAAGAGGAGGGGCTTACTTCTTGGAGCCCAGCAGCGCCAGGCCCGCGCCGAGTGCGGTCTCTGCGCCGGAGATGAGCTTACCGAAGGTTGCTGCGTCCAGCTTGGAGCCTGCTTTAGGCGAAGCCTTATGCGTTTTCAGGGGCGCGCTCCATCTCAAAATTCTGCTCCCGTTGGGTTCTGTGTGCTTGTGTGGGTATGAGGGGGTAAAATTTGAAATTATGCATTCTCTGCATAACCTTTTATCGGCGATGCAAGAAGTCGGAAGCTCTGCGAAATCGGAGTTTACAAGCCCCAGCGCACCGCGCAAGCTATGGATGCGCGGGAACCGCCTCCTGGCGCGCCGTTCAGGATTATGCACGAATACCAACCACCCGGACTCGCCCCCGAGTGAAATTTAGGGCGAATCGACGCAGGAAAGAGAAATACGTGACACAGCAGCCAATGCAGCACAACTCCGTCACCGGCCTAGACTCCGAAGCTGAGCACTCCAAGCTTCAGCGCGGACTAAGCTACCGACACATTCAGCTGATCGCTATTGGCGGCGCCATCGGCACCGGCCTTTTCCTCGGCTCAGCAAAGACCATCGCCCTGACCGGCCCCTCCATCGTCTTTGTTTACGCCATTATCGGTAGCGTCATCTACTTTGTTCTGCGCGCCATGGGCGAGATTCTGCTCTCCAACCCCAAGTACAAGTCCTTCACCGACTTCATTACCGACATCCTCGGTCTGCGCGCCGGCTTCTTCGTCGGCTGGTCGTACTGGTTCTTCTGGGTCGTCACAGGTATTGCGGACGTCATCGCGATTACCGGCTACATCAAATACTGGTGGCCGGAAATCCCAGCCTTCATCCCGGCGCTGACCGTTATCGTGGCTCTGCTGCTGCTGAACCTGCCCTCGGTGAAGAACTTCGGTGAAATCGAGTTCTGGTTCGCCGTCATTAAAATCGTCGCTATTGTCGCCCTCATTATTGTTGGTGCGCTCATGGTTGCCTTTAGCTTCACTGCGCCCGACGGTACCGTCGCCTCCGTGACAAACCTCTGGGATCGCCCCGGCCCTTCCGGTAGCGGTATCTTTACCCAGGGCCTGACGGGCTTCCTGGGTGCCTTCCAGATTGCGCTCTTCGCCTTCGTGGGTGCTGAGCTGGTCGGTACCGCCGTGGCGGAAACCGAACACCCTGAACGCACCCTGCCCAAGGCAATTAACGCGGTACCCTTCCGCATTGGCCTCTTCTACGCGCTGCCGCTGCTGACCATCCTCGCCGTCACCCCCTGGGACAAGTTGGATAAGTCCATGAGCCCCTTCGTGGGTATGTTCTCCCTGGCGGGCATTGGTGTTGCCGCCTCGCTGGTGAACTTTGTGGTGCTGACCTCCGCGGCGTCCTCGGCGAACTCCGGTATTTTCTCGACCTCCCGCATGGTCTACGGTTTGGCGCACGACGGTGCCGCACCCTCCGCGCTGGGTAAGCTCACCAAGAACGGTGTGCCCGCTAACGCCCTGTACCTGACCACCGTGATGCTGCTGTTTAGCCTGGTCATGCTGTATGCCGGTAGCGGCATCATGGAGGCGTTCACCGTGGTGACCTCCGTGGCGTCGATGATGGGTATCTTCACCTGGAGCATGATCCTGATTGCGTACCTGGTCTACCGTAAGAAGTTCCCGGAGCGCCACGAGGCGTCCGCGTACAAGATGCCTTGGGGTATTGGCATGAGCTGGTTTGGTCTGGTCTTCTTCGCCGTCATGGTCTACGCCCTGAGCCTGTACCCGGACACCGCAATCGGCCTGGCACTGACCCCCATCTGGTTCATCGCTCTGGCTATTGGCTACGAGATTCTGACCCGCCGTCACGCGGCGAAGCGTGCTCGTGCGCTGGCTGCTGGCAATGTTGTTGACAAGGCTGGTCAGCAGTAGTTTCTGTTCTTTCTGCGGCGTTTATGTAGTGTTTCTGCGGCGCTGTTGGTAAGCCCCGTTTCTGCATTCTTTTAGGATGCGGAGGCGGGGCTTTCGCGTGCCCTCGTGCCTGCCTGTTTACGTTCCGGGCGGCATTTTTTACACCGCTTGATATGACGTAAATAATAGAAACAGGTCACATTTTTGCCGTAAATCCTGTTTTCTTGCACTTAACACCTGTAGAATAACTATCCAAGTAGCTGTGAGGGCTCTCAGAAAAACTCCGCGTCAATCGATAGCGTGACACTTTCGATCACCGCGCGGTAGCTGGTAGAGCCCCAGCCTCGCCCCGAAATCCGGGGACACCCCGCAAAGCAATGACCGCATATTCATGCACTAGCTATACCTCCTGAATCTTAATGATTCTCATTACACTAGGGGTACATGCGGCACGGGGTACAACCGCTGAAAAGAGGACGTCGTGACTGAACAGAACAACGTCAGCCTGAATCCTAAAGCTCCCGAACAGGGAGAGCGACTGCACCGCGGTCTAAGCAACCGCCACATCCAGCTCATCGCAATCGGCGGTGCCATCGGTACCGGCCTGTTCATGGGCTCCGGCCGCGCTATCTCCATGGCGGGTCCCTCAGTTATTTTCGTGTACATGCTCATCGGCGCCGTCATCTTCCTGGTGCTGCGAGCTATGGGCGAGATTCTGCTCTCCAACCTGAGGTACAAGTCCTTCTCTGACTTCACCACCGACCTTGTCGGCCCCATGGCGGGCTTCTTCCTCGGCTGGTCCTACTGGTTCATGTGGGTGGTTACCGCCGTCGCGGACATCATCGCAATCGTCGGCTACCTGCACATGTGGTGGCCCGACCTGCAGCCATGGATCCCGGCGCTCGCCGTCATCGGCGTTCTGCTGACCCTGAACCTGGTCTCCGTGAAGAACTTCGGAGAAATCGAATTCTGGTTCTCCATGATTAAGATTGTCGCCATCGTCGCCCTGATTATCGTTGGCGGCGGCATGATTGCCGTCGGCTTCACCTCGCCCAGTGGCGCACAGGCCTCCGTTGCAAACCTCTGGAATGACGGCGGCATGTTCCCCAACCACTTCATTGGCTTCCTCGGCGCGTTCCAGATTGCTGTCTTCGCGTTCATGGGCTCAGAGCTCGTCGGTACCACCGCCGCAGAAACCCAGGACCCCGAAAAGACCCTGCCCAAGGCAATTAACGCCGTGCCGGTACGTATTATGGTCTTCTATGTGGGCGCGCTCGCCGTGATTCTGATGGTCACCCCCTGGCGCCTGGTCAGCCCCGATAAGAGCCCCTTCGTCGCCATGTTCACTCTGGCGGGTCTGGGGATCGCCGCGCACATCATCAACTTTGTGGTGATTACCAGCGCGACCTCCTCAGCTAACTCCGGTATCTTCTCCACCTCGCGTATGGCATTCGGCCTGGCACGCGAGCGCAGTGCACCGCAGTTCCTGGGCAAGATCTCGAAGAATGGCGTGCCGCGTAACGCGCTGTTCCTTTCCGCCGTGATGTTGCTGTCCTCGATTGTGCTGCTCTACGCGGGTGACTCGATCTCTCGTGCGTTCAACCTGGTCACCACCGTGGCTGCGGTGCTCGTGATTTTTGCGTGGGCCATGATTATGGTCAGCTACCTGATGTACCGCAAGAAGTTCCCCTCGCGCCACAAGAAGTCGAAGTTCCGTCTGCCTGGCGGCCGTTTCTCCGCGTGGCTGTCTCTGGCGTTCTTCGCTTTCACTATCGGTGTGCTGACCATGAACGAGGAAACCCTCATGGGTCTGCTCGCGATGCCCGTCTGGTTCGTGATTCTGGGTATCGGCTGGGTCTTCAAGCGCCGCGCTGATGCCCGCCGCCACGAAGCAATCTCGACCCGCACCGCGCAGATTGCGATTGTGGAGGCGTCCGAGATTTTCTCGGCACGCTAAACACCCACGCTAAGCCATACTGGTTGCCAGTACCGGCTATCAGCGTACGCGTAAAGCCCGCGTCACCTACTTCTCTTGGAGTGGGGACGCGGGCTTTCGCTATCTCTAAAGATAAACCTGTGAGGCTCGCGGGAGTGCTTGCTTAGACGGAAGCCATCTCAGCCTCTTCGGCAAGTGGGTCGTTGTCGTCATCGGTGCGGTAGAAATCCCAACGTTCACAACCGCAACCGGAACGCATCGCCTCAATGACGGCGGCAGCTGCCTCCAGCGGGTCGAGCGCGTGCAGATTCCACAGCGCATGCACCGGTACCGGGCGCCTCCAGCCGTGCTCTTGCAGGAACTCGGGGTCGAAGGCGGGTAGCGCCTCGACGGTGGGTTCGAGCTCGCAGAGGAAGCCGGTGGGGGAGCGGAAGACCGTCACCACGGGGGTCGGGTCGGCGTCTTCCAGGCAGGCTCCGTCGAAGAAGTAGTAGGTGCTCAGGCGGCGGTTCCAGGCAAGCTGCGCGAGGCGTTCGCCGAAGACTTCCACCGTCTGCTCCCACTGGGTGCGGTGGTACGCCGCCAGGTCGGTGTGGGCGGTCTGCACCACGCCGATGCCCTGCTCGGTGAGTTCGCGGGCGCTCAGACGTGCGGGTTCTGCCGATTCTGCGGGAGCGCCCGCAGGGGAGCCGTCCGGGGTATCCGGCTCTGCTAGTTCTGCATCGGTGAGTTCAGCGTTAGTCAGCTCAGCGTTAGTCAGCTCAGCGTCGAGGAGCTCAAGCTCCTCAGCGGCGCTCGCCTCGGCCTCGTTCGACTCAGTGGCGCTCGCCTCCACGGCAGCTACGTTGGCTTCGTTCCTCGTCCACAGGCGTAGCTCGCGGGCAATCTGCGTGCGTCCGCGATGCAGGGTTGTCTGCCAGGAGCCGAACTTGGCGCGTACCGCACCCAGGGGCGGCACCTGCTCAATGAGCGTGGGAATGGTAGACCAGTAGCCGTAGTTCAGCGCCGTCGGCTCGCGGTCGTAGCGGGCGCAATAGCTCAAAAAGAGGCTCAGAGTCTTCGGCGCAAAATCCTCGGGTACCGCCGCGGCGTCGATATACCACTCGTTCTCGAGCGCTTCTGCCGGGTAGATGCCGGTGCGGAGCATGCCCAGGGACCAGTCGCCGTCGCCGAGGTAATCGTTGACGGTCTGAACCGGTGCCGGCCACGCCGATTCGCCCTCCATGCTGGCGGCAAGCAGGGTGTACAGGCTGCCGCCCTCGGTGCCGATTTCTTCCAAGCCGCGTAGCCGGATGTCTTCGAGGGTCTGCGCGTAGGCTTCTTCCTCCAGCTGGGAGTAGGGGTGTGCGGCAAGGTACTTGAGCGTTGCGCCAATCTTCGCCAGAACGTGCGCAATGTCTTCATTGTTGAAGTGGCGTGCCTCCAGCGCGGACGGCAGGTCGTGAATAATATCGCAATCAAGAATGAGCGCCGCGTACTCGGGCTCCGGAGGCAGATCGTAGGCTTCCGCAAAAACGTACCAGAGGCCGCATGCGAGCACCGTGTAGCTCGGGGCGTCTGCCGTGACCGGGCCAAACTGCCAGATGCCGGAGTCCAGCGCATAGTTCAGGTGCTTCTTATTGAGGTGCGGGTACAGAAAGTTGAGGCGGCGGAGAACCTGGGTAGGGGTGAACCCTAGCGCGGCGAGTTCGGCGATGAGTTCCGCGTACTCGTCGTGAAAATCTAAGTAGCCCTCCGGAGCGTTTGATAGCGCGGCTTGTTCGCGCATGGGTCCCTCTTTCATCTGCGGGATGTGGCGGCACCATGTCGTACCGTGCCGCCGAAACCCTGAACGTGTGCACGCAGACAAGGGCGTTTGCGTGGTGTGAGGCCACCCCTTATCTGCACGAATAAGAGATATTTTTTCAAAAAATATGCTCTTTTATCTAAATCTATCGCTGAAACTTAGCACTATTCAAATATGTGAACCCCTAACACGGTTTCTTACGGAAAGATGACAATATTTAGCGCACCCACAGGGCAAAATGTGCGTAAAGACTCGTAATCTGCACTAGAAGATGCGATAGAAAATACGCTTACCCGCACCCGCACAGGCGAGCAAAATACGCCCCGCGCTGACTCTATCCTCAGCACCACCGCTCAACCCATGAGCCGCGGCGAAATATGCGAAACTGGAAGGATGAGCGAACACCCCCTCCCGAGCAGCATCCGCCCGCGCGCGGATCGAGCTGCAGACCCCGCGCCTAGTAGCGCCGCCGGCAATGAACCCAGCAGTGCCGCACACCGTGAAAAACACGAAACCGGCGGCAAGACTGAGCAGCCCACCGAGCACCTCATCAACGCGCTCGCCATAGAAACCGGCATTGCGCCGCACCGCATCCGCGCAGCCGTGGCGCTGCTTGACGCCGACAACTCCGTACCCTTCATCGCCCGCTACCGCAAAGAAGCAACGGGTGCACTCACCGACACCCAGCTGCGCACCATCCAGTCGCGCCTGGGCCAGCTCCGCGCCCTCGAAGAGCGCCGCAACCGCGTGCTCGAAGCGCTCACCGAACGCGCCGACGAAGGCCTCATCGACCCGCTCACCCTGCTACAGCTGCGTTCCTCGCTCATGAACGCCGCCACTATCGCAGACGTGAACGCCATCTACGCCCCGTACCGCAGCGAGCGCGTGACCCGCGCCCAGATGGCGCGTGCCGCCGGACTTGATTCCCTCGTCGAAGACCTGCTGGAGGTGCCCCTCGCCGAGGCGCACGCCATCGCCGCCGCGTACATTACCGATGGCACCGAAGACGACGAGGATGAGGGTATTGAGGCTGCGGAGGCAGACGAAGCCCTGCAGATTCACAGTGCAGAAGAGGCTCTCGACGGTGCCCGCGCAATCCTGATTGACCGCGCCCTCACCGACCCGGTGCTGAGCGAAAAGCTCCTCAAGCGCCTGCGTGAAGGCGGCGTGATTGAATCCCGCGTAATTGCCGGTCAGGAAAGCATCGGTGCGAAGTTCTCCGACTATTTCGCCTTCTCGGACCGTATTCGTTCCATTCCGCCGCACCGCGTGCTGGCGCTGCACCGCGCCAAGGACGCCGGCGTGGTGCGCCTCAAGGTGGATGTGGCACCCGCCCCCGTGGCGATCAGCCGCCTGCGTGGTGCCGCCCGCGCCGAAGCTGAGGCCGCCGCCGAAAATTACGAGAACGTCCGTTCTGCATACGAGCGTGAAGTCGCCGCCGCGCTACGCATCCCCGTGCAGGTGCTCAACACCGTCGACGACGAAGACCGCGTACTCGGCTGGCTCGCCGCCACCGTGCGCACCGCATGGCGTAGCCACCTGCGCCCGCGCCTTGCCGAACGCATTCGTCACCAGCTACTCGACGCCGCCGCACAGCATGCGACCGAGGTGTTCGCCTCCAACCTGCGCGATATTCTGCTCGCCGCACCCGCCGGACACAAGACCACCCTCGGCCTGGACCCGGGCCTGCGCCACGGCGTGAAATACGCCGTGGTTGACGGCACCGGTGAGCCGTTGCGCGTGGGCACCGTCTACCCGCACGCCCCGCGCAACCAGTGGGCAGAAGCACTGCGCGAGCTCGCCGCCGCCTGCCGCGAGCACGGCGTGGAACTCATCGCCATTGGCAACGGCACCGCAAGCCGCGAAACCGACAAACTCGCCAGCGAACTGATTCGCGCCCTGCGCGAGGAGGGTGCAGAAGCACCCCAGAAGGTGACCGTCTCGGAGGCGGGCGCCTCCGTCTACTCCGCCTCCGCCCTCGCAGCCGCCGAGCTGCCCGACTACGACGTGACCGTACGCGGCGCCGTCTCCATTGCCCGCCGCCTGCAGGACCCGCTCGCCGAGCTCGTCAAAATCGACCCGCAGTCCATCGGCGTGGGCCAGTACCAGCACGACGTGCCGCCCGCCGCCCTGCGCCGCGCCCTCAATGACACCGTCGAAGACTGCGTGAACGCCGTGGGCGTGAACCTCAACAGTGCCTCCGTGCAGCTGCTCGCGCACGTGGCGGGAGTGGGCACCGCAACCGCCGAACGCATCGTCGCCTACCGCACCGAACACGGCGCCTTCGCGAACCGTCAGCAGCTGCTGAACGTGCCGCGACTGGGCGCGAAAACCTTCCGCCAAGCGGCAGGATTTATTCGCATCCGCGGCGGTGAGGAGCCGCTGGACGCCTCCGCCGTGCACCCGGAAGCCTACCCGCTCGCGCGCCGCATTATTGCCGACGCGCAGGCGCGCAATGGCGCCCACTGGGTTGCCGGCGCCCTGGGCACCTCGGATGGAACCGACCCGCTCGACGGGCTGAACCCCGCCGACTACGTGCAGGATAGCGATACTCAGGCGAGCGCGGACGAAGGCACCGCCGGCGTGTACACGGTCGAGGACATCTTCGCCGAGCTGCGCCGCCCCGGCCTGGACCCGCGCGGTAGCTTCCGCACCGCCCGCTTCTCCGAGTCCGTCTCGCACTTCGAGGACGTGCGCCCCGGCATGGTGCTCGAGGGCACTGTCTCGAACGTGGCGGCGTTCGGCGCGTTCGTGGATATTGGCGTGCACCAGGACGGCCTCGTGCACATCTCGCAGATGAGCCGCGGCTACGTGGCGAACCCCCACGATATTGTGCGTAGCGGCGACATCGTGCAGGTTCGCGTGGTGGAGGTCGACCCGGTGCGCCGCCGCATCTCCCTCTCCCTGCTGGTAGAGGACGAGAACTAGCGGGCGAGAGCACGAGCGTTCGCTGACCTGTTGAGCAATCCGCGAATGATCATTCTCTAAAACCTTAGCTCCCGCAAGAGCGCACAAAAGCCCCGACAAACACTATCTGTGCCTGTCGGGGCTTTATGTAGGTTCGATTCGAGCTCTACGCCCGAGCTACACCTTAGAAGTCAATATTCGCCGGGTCGGCGCCAATACGACCCTCGGGGGTGGAAAGCGCATCCACAGCCGCGATGTCCTCGGCGGTCAGCTTCACGTTCACCGACGCCAGGTTCTCCTCAATGCGGGAGGGGGTCACAGACTTCGGGATAGCCACGGTGCCCTTAGCCAGGTGCCACGCCAGCACGACCTGCGCGGGGGTTGCGCCGTGGCGCTCCGCAATCTCAGCCAGCACGGGGTTCTGCAGCAGGTCGCTGCCGTTACCCAGCGGGCTCCACGCCTGAGTCGCGATACCGTACTCAGCGTGAACGGCGCGCAGCGCCTCCTGCGAGAAGTAGGGGTGCAGCTCAATCTGGTGGATGACCGGAACCACGCCGGTCTCCTCGATAATCTCGCGCAGCTGCTCCTCGGGGAAGTTCGAAACACCAATCGAACGGACCTTACCCTGCTTCTGCAACTCAATCAGCGCACGCCAGGAATCCAGGTACAGGCCCTGCTGTGGCTTAGCCCAGTGAATCAGGTACAGGTCAACGTAGTCGGTGCCCAGCTTCTTTAGGGACGCCTCGAACGCCTCAAAAGCGCTCTCGTAGCCCTGATCGGAGTTCCACAGCTTGGTGGTGAGGAAGATGTCCTCACGAGCCACGTTGGAGTTAGCGATAGCGCGGCCTACGCCCGCCTCGTTACCGTAGATAGCGGCGGTGTCGATGTGGCGGTAGCCGGTCTCAAGGGCGGTGGCCACGACCTTCTCGGCGACCTCGTCCTCAACCTGCCACACGCCGTAGCCCAGCTGCGGAATGGATCGGCCGTCGTTGAACTTTACGTTGGGTACGTTGTAGCTCATGATGCTCCTTTGGAATCTATGGGGAGGCGGCGCCTCCGTAAGCAGTCCTACAAGGCTACGCCCCAGAGCCCCCGTTGAGAAGAGCCGGGCCAGAATCGGGCGTGAATCTAGCCCGAGGCGTAACCAGATGACAAAAAATGACGGGTGCCAGACACCTCCTCAGACTCGAGGACGGCTACCGCTCGGGCTGGAAGGCGGCTATCGCTCGACAGCCGGCGCAAAGAGCTCACGCACATCCTCAGCCGTCACCGCCGCGGAGGCGAACTCACCCTCACCGACCACCGCATCGAAGAGCGCCGCCTTCGACTCCTTGAGTTGCATGACCTTCTCCTCAATCGTGCCCTCGGCGACCAGACGGTAGACGTGCACCTCCTTGTCCTGGCCGATGCGGTGAATACGGTCCACCGCCTGCTGCTCGGCGGCGGGGTTCCACCACGGATCCATGATGAACACGTGATCCGCCTCGGTCAGGTTCAGACCGAAACCGCCAGCCTTGAGCGAAATGAGGAACACCGGCTCCTGACCGCTCGTGAACGCCTCGATGACCTCGGCGCGGTTGCGGGTCGAACCGTCCAGGTACAGGTGGCCGATGCCCTCCTCCGCCAGGCGCGCCGAAATGCTCTTGAGGTAGCCGGTGAACTGGCTGAACACCAGCACACGGTGGCCCTTCTCGAGCAGACCGGGCAGTTGCTGAACCAGGTAGTCGCGCTTGACCGACGACACCCCGGCGTAGGCTTCCGAATCAATCAGCGCGGCATCAAGCGCCAGGCGGCGCAGCAGGGTCAGCGACTGGAAAATCGTGAACCGGTTCTTATCCATATCCTCCAGCAGACCCAGCACCTTCTGGCGCTCACGCTGCAGATGCGTGTCATAGATGCGGCGGTGACCGGGAGCCAGCGGCAGGTTCACGCGCGTATCGTTCTTCGCCGGAAGCTCCGCCGCCACCAGCTCCTTGGTGCGGCGCAGCATGAGCGGGCGGATGCGCCGGCGCAGACGAGCAGCCGTCGCCGCGGCGTGCGCCGGGTCCTCGCCGGATTCCGCCGGGCGAGCGTACAAGTCACGGAACGCACGGGCGGAGGGGAACAGACCGTCCGCCACAATCGCCAGCAACGCCCACAGTTCCATGAGGTTGTTCTCAATGGGCGTTCCGGTCATCGCGATCTTTGTGCGGGCGGGCATTGCGCGGGCGATGGACCAGGCACGAGTGCCGGTGTTTTTGACGAATTGCGCCTCGTCCAGCAGGAGCGCGCCCCAGCCTTCGGGGGCGGACTGCTCGCCCGTGAATTCGTCAACGGTACGGCCTAGCGTGCGGGCGTAACCGGTGTATGCGTCCTCGTCCATGCGCAACAGCGTGTAGCTGGTCAGCACCAGGTGAGCCCCGGCGATGCGCTCAGCCAGCGGGGTCTTACCGGCGGTGGTTTCGGTGATGGTCACGACCTTCGCCTCGGGCAGGAAACGTTCCGCCTCCGCCGCCCAGTTGGTGATGACGGAGGTCGGCGCAACCACGAGGAAGGGTGCGAACGGCTCGCCGGGAGCCGCGGTGCTGTGCTCCTCGATGGCGTGGGCGAGCAGAGCGAGAGCCTGCACGGTCTTACCCAGACCCATATCGTCGGCGAGAATACCGCCCAGACGCTGCTCGTACAGGAAGGACAGCCACTGGAAACCCTCCACCTGGTAGGGGCGTAGGGTCGCCTGCAGGCCGGCGGGTACCGGGCGCTGAGCGATAACCCGACGGGAGGTCTTCTGAGGTGCGGGGGAATCCTGAGCGCCCTTATCGAGTGCTTTTTCAATGCCCTTTTCGGAGTTCTCTTTGGCGCTCTCTTCGGCATCCTCCAGGCCCTCAACCAGCTCCAGCAGCGAACGCACCTGAGCATCCCACCGCGCGGTCGTATGCACGCTCGCCGCCAGCGACTCCAGCTCAGAGAACAGCCCCGCCTGGTGCCGGTTAATGCGCAGCTCACCGCCCGCATCGTCGAGTTCGCGAGCCTCCGCAATGAGGGTGCGCAGGGTCTTAAACTCGGGTCGACGCAGCGAGAAATAGGTGCCGTTACCGAGCAGAATACGGTCCGCCCCGCGATCGAGCGCCTCAAAAATCTGTGCAAACGGTACAGTCCAATTGTTGACCTTCACCGCAATGCCCAGGCCGAACCAGTCGCGAGAATTGCCCTCGTTCACGGTGATTTCAATGAGCGCGTCGGTTGCCTCCACGAACTCCGGCGGGGTGCCGTTAAAACGCACCTGAACAGCGGAAACACGGCGAAGCTTCGGCAGAATCGCACTCAGCAGCTCGCGGGTCTCCCACCCCTCAATGCGGCGCTCCTCCAACCCGGAAAGCGCCGGATGGGCGGCAAGAATTGCGCGCACCGAACGCAGTACGCGCGCCTCAAAACGCTCATCACGAATCTCGCCACCCTCTTCTCCGGGGTAGCCGAAAACGGGAAGGGACTGCACCTCGGAGGCGCCCGCAGAATCCTGCGCGCTCGCCTCATCTGCGCTGTCCTCCGCGAAGGGGTTCAGCGGGTACTCCCAATGCCAGCTCAGCTGCGCGTCGTGGGGAACTTGCTCGTCAAAGCTGATTTCGAGCACCAGATGCGGCGGCTTTACGCGCGGCAGCGCCAGCGCCGGGTCGGGGGTCAGTGAAGGAATGGAGCGGCTGAGCGCGGGTAGGTACTCCTTCTGGAAGGTGGCGCGCTCCGCGGCGGGAATCCGCACGGTTCCGGTGCTAATGAGCGATTCGGAGGCGGCATCAAGCGGCTCGACTAGGGGGATGAGCGCCAACTCCACACCCTCGGGCAGCTCGGGCACGGCGGGGGAGTAGCGCACCCGCTCACCCTGTACCGGGGCAATCGTCGGCGCGCTATTCTCAGCCTCCTCAGCCGGCGCCTCCTTCTGCACAAAGGATTCGCGACCCACCTCGTCCAGCGCACCGGGGCGCGCGGTCTTCCAGTGCACCGCCTTTGCCGCCTGCTCGTACTCCTGCTGCACCAACCCACCCAGGGCGAAGAAGCCGGTGCGCGGGGTGCCGATGGGGTGGCAGTGTGCGGCGGGTAGCCAGAGCTGGCGCAACAGTTCGCCTTCGCGTCCTTCCCAGCTGAGCGCGGCTTGAAGCTGCAACCCGGTGCCTTCCGCGTGCTTCTCTTCGCTGGCGGCGGCGTGCAGGCGCACCTGCGCGGGGCTCAGCACGGCGTAGTTCACCTCGCGGCCGTTGACGAGCAGGGGCAGGCCAATATCCTCCGCGCGGGCGAGCACATCCCAGAGCAGAGTGGAGGCAGAAGCACTAATTGAGATCCAATCGCGGTGCGAGGAGTACATGTTCTGCCAGGGGCGGGCAATCGAGTAGAGCTCGGCGAAGAACCGTTCGTGTTCGGGGTAGATTTCGTGCCGACCGACGGGGCCACCCACGCTGGAGGCGAAGGTTTCCCAGCTGAGTCCGCCCTTGATCCAACGCCCGGTTTTGGACGCCATGAGCGGTCGGGCGAGCAGGTTAATGCTGGGGGTCGCGCCGGGCATATTGCGGCCGCGCGCGTAGGATCCGGAGACACTCAGTGAGAAATCCAGGGCGCCGCTCACGCGCATTGAATCGATGCCCGCAAGGTCCTGACGTGCGGAAAGGATGGAGGAGAGGTCGCGTCGCCATGCCGAGATTTTGGTGGCGGATGCCTCTGCCTGCAGGCTCGGGGAGGCGCCTAGCTCGTTGAGTGCAAAGCTTCCCTGGGGGTTTGCGGGCTCGGTAGCCGCTGCATCGGGTGCGGGCAGTTTCGCCGCGGTGGTGAGTGCACCGGATGCGCGCAGCGCCGCGAGCGGGTCGGCGGATTTCTTCGCCTCAGCAACATCTGCGCTCTTCGCAGCTACGCCATGAGAGCCAGCATTTGGTACGCCGACCGGTCCGGGGTGTTCGCTGAGTGCCTTTTTCGCTACGGAGGCGCGGTCGAGCGCGGTGAGCATGAGCGCTACGGCGTGCTTGCAGTCGGTGAGCACGGGGCAGGTGCAGCGGGCGGTGAAGGTCGCGGAGCCGCTGACAGCGGGGAAGAAGCGAACCGTCACTTCGTAGGGGATGATGGTGCTTCCGTTGACGAGCCCGGTGAGGGTGCGTTCGTCTTCGTCGTAGCTGTAGCGGATGACTTCGCGGTTGCGCTGGTAGGCGACACCGCGCTGGTAGGTGCGGTGCCCGACCTGGCGGATGATTTGCGGTACGGTAACCGGAATTTCGGGGAAAGGATTGTTGGCGCTCACCAGCTCATTATCGCGTATCGTGCGGGTTTGCGCCTTGCCGCCGGTCATTGCCGGGCGGGTGCGCGGGATGCGTTTTTGATGCATAAAAACACCTATATTTACATAAAATATTCCGCACCGTATCAAAAATTCCCGCCATCAAAAACGCTTCCACAAGCAAAAACGCTAATAGTCTAAATCTCTTTCAAAAAACGCTTTACTTAACTTGAGAAAATGCTGTAAGCTGAACCCAGCTTCAAGAGTTTCGACTGATAAGCTCCGACTATGGTCGAACGCCAACCCCA
>ERZ773212.851-NODE-851-length-14672-cov-4.434973_pt1 | contig 14672 bp, 10 predicted proteins | sample MGYA00581005_ERZ773212 | MGnify/ENA primary metagenome ERZ773212 (study PRJEB29015, sample SAMEA2738154) | human oral metagenome | biome: human oral; feature: human-associated habitat; material: saliva | place: China | collected 2196 ... | reverse complement strand
GTTTTGCCGGTTTTCCACATTTTTTGTTTTTGTATTTGCGTGTTTTACCACCAGGAGCCAAGATAAGGATATATATAGAGGGACATGTATTAGAGGCTAGTTTCCTCTCCTCTGTGTGCTATCCTGATAAACAGGATCCGGTGATCGTCCCGTATGGGGACTTTTACCGGATCTCTTTTTTATTACATATGAGGACAGAAATGTGGATTAATGGGTAATTAGAGTGCTTTAAGCCGGTGCTTGGATATACATCTGGCTAGTAACGCCTATCAGAGGGGCATAGTGGGAACCCGGGTAAGCGTTATTCACACACGGAGATCCCTGTGATACACGATTTATTCGTAATCTTTATTATTTGATTTTATTATTGGATTATTGGAGGAGAACCGCGGAGAACGCGCGATGCAGTATCTGAAGGCTGGCCCTCATCTTTGTCTATAAAAAACAGAAGCATTAGAAATTGGAACAAATACTGCCCTTGATCCGAGGTTCCCTTAACTCAGGATCGCGCTGAACCGCTCAGATACAAGGCTCCCAGCAACACGCTGGCGGAATCGGCAACGCTGCGGGTTCCTATAGTCAGCATATAATAAATATATTGCTGTATAGTAAAAAGTAATCTTATTATAGGCGAAACAGAAAAGGGTTGTTTTTTGAGAGGAAAACAAAAAATGAAAACTAAAAGTAAGATATTTGGCAGTATACTTGTTGTTGCTGCGATGCTTTTTGCGGGTATGACAGCGGCGACTGCTCCGCAGGTAGCACACGCAGAAAATGAAGGAACGGGCAAACCGGAAGTTAAGCTCGCCAAGTATTTCAGCACAGATGCCAAGGCTGAGTGCAGCCAGGATAAATCGTCTGCGCAGCCATACAGCGGTACATTGAAAGCTGATATCCCGCTGGCCACTGCTATGTCAGATTTTTCTGACAAGTTTCCGTCGATGGGATTCCCCTGGGACGAAACTAAAACTACTGATGCTTACATTTACTATACGCTTACGTTCCCCAGCAACGTAGTAGTTGACAGTACGGATGTGTCAGTCACGTCTAATCTGATCAAGAAGAATGTTAAAGCCCCTGTACAGAATGGGAACTCTTATACTTTTGCACTCCAGATGAATGAAGACTGGCCCACTATCAAACGCAATTATGCTGCTGACAAGGCTAAAGAGGACGCAGGTGCGAAAACGGTAAGCGTCAGCATCCGCTACCATTCTACTTCCGCTACATCTGAAAAGCAGTACATCACCGGTTTGGGCAAGCTTGATTTCTGGACAGGAAGGAGCTTCTTCAGCGTCAAGACCCATGTAGGTGTAGATGAAGCTTCGCCTATGAAGGTTGAAGCTGCTGATTTCACCCAGGCAGGCTGCCCGTCGAAGCCTGCTCCGCTTCCGGAAGGCGAAACTACTGCGGACCTGACTGCCGACCTGCTCGGCAGCGTAGACGGTTCTGCCCGCGACACTGCGCATAACTACGTGCTCTCAGCACAAAGCAGGAAGTCCGTATTCTCAGTGACCGGTACGCTGCACGTCAATGACCTGGTTAAAGGCCAGATGGGCGAGGTTATCAAAAAGTACAATGAAACTCCTGAGCTCTTCTCGGATATTGCGCTCAGCAAGGTGAAGTTCAGTTTCGATGCTAAGCTCACCCTCCCTCAAGAGCTCAAATTCACCACGGCAGATGCCCAGTTCCGCATTGCAGCCCAGCTTGAAGGCGCCCCCGGGTTTGAGGTAAAGAGCAGTACTGTGTCTGCAGACGGCAAGACAGTAAATATCACTATCGGTTTGAAAAATCCGGAAGGCATCACGGATTTCGCCCAGCTCAAGAGCCTTATTGATAGCCTTGATAAAGATCTGTCCGTTACGGTTGGCGGCATCACCTTCACTGATGATGCGAAGCCGGATACTGACTACACTATTGAAGGTGCTGCGGCCGGCAAGTTCAGCGCTTCCGCTACGCAGAACGGCGTCACACACGAGTTTGCATACTCATATACTGCCGCGCAGAAGCCGGATGAGGCTGATTCCGTAAAGCCGAACACACTTGCCCTGACTGTGAATTATGTGAAGGCAGTCCCTATGGACCTCCCATCCGATCTGCTCGGTGCGGAAACCAGCAAAACCCGTGTTACTGAACATGATGAAGTTTATACTGCTTCCAGCAGGAAGTCTGTCCTGACTATGTCCGGTGCATTGCATATGCGCGACATTGTAAAGAAGCAGATGAAAGAAATCGAAGAAAAGTACGGCCAGGCTTCCGGCGGTTTTGAAAAGATCGGCCTGAGCAATGTAGATTATGGTTTCACTGCTACGCTTACCCTTCCTGAAGGCATGGAGTACAGTGATACGGATATCTCCAAGATCACTCTTGAGGGTGCCCCCGGATTTAAAATCAGCCAGGACCCTGCACAGACATTCTACAAGGGGCGCACTGTAACTGTGCACTTCTCGCTCAAATCTAAAATAGTGAATTACAAACAGCTCAGCGACACCATCAAACAGCTCCAGGATACCCTGTACGTCAATGTGCCTGGAGTGAGATTCACCAAGGGTTCCAAGGCGAATACGAATTACACGATCAGGGGTACTGTATCGGGCGCTTTCAGCGCAAGGGCTACACTTTCCGGACGCACTATCCCGTTCGCATTCGAGTGGACCGGTGTTCAACAGCCAGATGAGGCTGATGCAGCGGCTCCGGAAGGTATCAATTTTACAGTGAAATACCGGCCGGAGGTAAAGCCGAGCCCCCAGCCTAAGCCAGAACCTAAGAAGAATGTCCCTGCAACTCCTTCCAGTAAGAAACAGAAGGGTTGGCTTGCGCGGACAGGTTCCGGTGTTATAGCTCTTGTGTTTGCAGCTGCAGCGCTTGCCGGTGCTGGCATAACCCTTGCCGGCAGGAGGCGCAGCACATTGCAGTAAGGGAATGATGGTAAGGCAGATTCAGCGGAGATTGGACAGCCTGGTTTGTACCTGTAAATCCCAGGCAATCTGCTGAAAAGCCGAAACTATCGGAATATGGAAAGTGCCCTGTCGTCTTCGGATGATGGGGCATTTTTGTATATCTTGTATATCTGCAGAGCGTAATAAGACTTGACGATGGTGGTAAAACACGCAGATACAAAAATAAAAAATGTGGAAAACCATTAGGATGGATTTTGTATCTGCGTGTTTTACCACCAGAGATAGGTAGTTAGGGATAAATGACCGTGAAAGATAGCTATCTGTGTACAGGCTCAACCTTTGTTTTTTCTTGCGGGCCTATGATGTCTATGCTAGATCTTGGACTGTCACGGACGAGGGGCGGGTTTCTGTAAGCGCTTATTTATGTTTTTACAGAAACGATTCGTTTATTCCCTTGGAATGCCCGTTCATCAGCAGGGCTGTTTATACTATTGTTAGTGGTACCCATTGGGAGCCCTGGATAGGGATCCTAATGGGTATTACTGTCTGTTGAAGGTTTATGCCGGAAGGTTTGCAAGTGACCGGTAGACATATATTAAATAGGAGAAGTATACATTACTGATCAAAGGACAGTATACGGCGAATGAGCAATATATAATTTGAGCTGAATGGCAATGTGGAAAGAGACTACGTTTTCTATAAGAACCGTTTTGGCATAACTATTGCGGCCAATCTGTATACGCCTAGGGGTATGGATAGGCAGGAAAAGCATCCGGCTATTGCGATTGGCCCTCCCCGCAGCGGTGTGAAGGGGCAGGACTCCGGCATTTATGCAAAACGGATGGCTCAGCAGGAATCGAAGATATTGCCCCGCGCCCGGGTATGATCATTGCCGGGGAGAAGGCATCAATGAAGCAGCTCAGTGAGCAGATATTTAGCCGCCTTACTGGGCCGGAAGAGTTTGTTGTAGTTCCGAATACGGATAATGCAGCACACAATGCTGATGAAGATAAGGGAATGAACAGCTCAATATTTGGATAACCTTTATCACATATAGTACAGTTAACGGTTATGGGTATAAGGCCATCGCATCCAGTCTGTTTGTCGGATCCAACGGATCCAGCGGGGCCAGAGGATCCCGCGGGGATCGCGTCTGTCCGGTCCCGGGCTTTCCGCGCAATGGGGACAACTGTCCGTATGCAGATAGCGGCTGAAACGCAGGATCGCGCAAATGGGCTCCTTGATGATTCTGAGCGGCTGGTCCGCCACTATGAGCACATGTTCAGCGCAAACAGCGGCGGTTCAGACCTTATGCGCATCAATAAGAATGCCGGCCGCGCAGCTGTGGAAGTGCAGCCTGAACTTTACAGCCTTATCTCCCTGGGAAAAACGTATAGCAGGATCCCCGGAAGCAATCTCAATATTGCAATAGGGCCGGTAGTGAAGCTATGGCATATCGGGTTCTCCGATGCAGCCGTGCCGGATGGCCGTGCTGTCAGGGAGAGCCTGAGCCTCACGGACCCTTCTGATATCGTCCTGGATGATGCCCGGCATACTGTTTTCCTTGCGCGTGAAGGTATGGAGATCGACTTGGGGTCGCTGGCAAAAGGGTATATAGGGGATATCGTTGCTGACAGGCTGAGGGAATGCGGCGTATCGTCTGCACTGCTGGATTTTGGCGGGAATATTATTGCAGTCGGGAAGAACCCGGAAGGCAGGGCATGGAATATCGGCATCCAGGATCCGTCCGGAAGCCTCGGCAATTATTGCCGTATTGTACACATTGCGGACGGGTCTGCGGTGACTTCGGGCATTTATCAGAGAAAGCTTACAGCGGGAGGCAGAACGTATCACCATATTATCAGCCCCGTTACGGGATATCCCGTTACATCCGATATGGCGTCAATAACCGTGCTGGCCGGCCGCTCTGTGACCTGCGAACTGTGGACTACCGTCCTTTTCGGTGCTTCCGCGAGCGTGATAAGGCGTATTGCCGATGAGCTGAGCGGGATCTCAGTTATTACCGTTGACCGGTATGGTGCACTTAAAAGATATGGATATGGGCAGCGATAACAGCCGCCCGCATTTCCAGAGGTCTTTAGTAGAATCGCAGTGTGATATCAGTGTACAGTACCCTGGTGCGGTACCATACAACGGCGTTTACGGAGGTATAGTGTGAAGTTTGTTGCGATTGCAGGAACGAATAAGATCGGCTCTACGAACCGCATGTTAATTGAGTTTATCCGGAGCCGGTACTCGTATAAAGCTGATATAGAGGTACTTGATATATCAGGGCTCCCTGTGTATTCAAAGGTGCCGGAACCGGAGGTCCCTCAGTGTGTCCTGGATCTGGCGCAGGCGATCTCCAGCAGTGACGGCGTTATTATTTCAACGCCGGAGTATGACCATTCAGTCCCTGCTGTGCTTATGAATGCGCTGGAATGGCTGTCTTACGGCATCCATCCGTTTTATAACAAGCCGGTCCTTATAGTGGGGGCTTCTTTCGGCACCCTTGGGACTTCGCGCGCGCAGCTGCATCTGCGCCGTATGCTGGATGCCCCTGAGCTTCATGCTTTTGTCCTGCCAAGTTCGGAATTCCTGGTTGACCATTCGCTGCAGGCTTTTGATGATAACGGCCAGCTTAAGGATGGAAAACTGACAGCCAAGCTGGATTCTATGGTTGATTCTTTTATAGAGCTTGCTTCTGCTGCAGGCAGCGTTTCGCCGCGGCAGTATGAGCAGGAAGATATGAAACGGTATGCGTATGTTTCATCCCCGGATTCACCGGTCTATGATGAATGGCGTTCTGCACGCGGGTCTTCTGCGGAGGATGCAGCATAGGGGCCATATGCGAAGTGTCGTGTACCCGGCGTAATAAGTTTGGAAATAAGGGAAAAATAAGGGAAAGCAGATATCCCAGGATATCTATACACATAAGGAGTTTATATGAAATTTGCGGCGATCAGCGGATCTATAGATAAGGGTTCGTATAATACGAAACTGCTGATGTTCATGGCAAACCGGTTCAGGAACATGGCTGACATTGATATCCTTGATATTTCGCAGGTGCCCATGTTCAATGAGTCCGATGACCAGACGGACAGCGAGATAATCCAGTATCTGGCAGCAAAGATCAGCAATTCCGACGGCGTTATTATCGCGACCCCCGAGCATGACCACACTACAACTGCTGCGCTTAAAAGCATTATTGAATGGATGTCATATAAGATACATCCGTTTGAGGGCAAGCCGGTCCTTCTTGTTGGCGCTTCATGGACGGATCAGGGGTCTTCGCGCGCGCAGCTGGATGTCCGCCAGATACTCGAATCCCCTGGGGTGAATGCTGTTGTGATGCCCAGCGATGAATTCCTGCTTGGCAATGCCCTTACTGCTTTTAATGAAAACGGCAATCTGAAAGATGACGGCACCGTTGCATTCCTGACAAGCGTTATGCAGAAATTTGTTACCTGGGTGAAGGTCATGAGGGCTATGAGCGGTGATGCCCGCAGTGAGGCTGACGGTGAGGACCTTACCGCAAGCTCAGTTATTGATACGACAGTTGAAGATGTCGATATGACTGCTGATGACTGGGTAGAACAGGCAGCTGAGAAAACCGGTGCTGCGCGCGGCAGTGATTATGTTGTTCTTGACAGAGGTATCCTTACTGTTGACCAGCTTAACTGGTTCCTCAACACTATGCCGATGGAGCTGACGTACGCTGACGATAATAATCAGTTCATCTACTACAACCATAACCTGCCGTCGGATAAAATGCTTGCCCCGCGTGAACCGGAGCAGGCAGGCGACCCTATGTCTGTTGTGCATCCGGAGCGTGCCATTCCCGGAGTAAAACGTGTGATCCATGCACTCCGTACAGGCAAAACAGACCTGGTGTCGATGCCTGTGCCTGGGAATAAAGTAAATTCTAAATATATAATGCATTATTATAAAGCGATGCATGATGCTGACGGGCGTTACCGCGGTGTCAACGAATGGGTGCTTGATGTATGGCCTGTTGTTGAAGCGTATATAAAGAGGACAGGGCAGAAGCTGGTCCCGGATGGGAATGCCGGTAAAGCTGATGCTGCGTCAAGTGCTTCTGTAAGCGGTCCCGGTACACAGGATGGCGGTGCGGAAGCGGTATCATCGGCTTCTGTATCTGATGCCTCTGCCGCTGCTGGCAGCGAACTGGGAAGCAGTACTGCCGGCGGGGCTAGCAGCAGTGCTGATGCGGGAAGCAGTGCATCTGTCAGCTGATAAGTATCCAGACTGATACCTAACTGGCAGATTTTGGCGCTATCCTGTCTATCGCTGCCAGTTCATCATCGCTGAAAGCCGTCTGCGAAACTGCCTTGGCGCAGTCAAGTATCTGTGAAGGCCTGGATGCGCCGATAACCACCGTACTTACGGGGCCGTCCGGCCCATCGCGCAGCACCCATGACAGTGCCATCTGCGCCAGGCTCTGCCCGCGGCTGCGTGCTATATCATTGAGCTGGAGTATCTGACTGTGGCGCGGCCGGATATCGCTTTCATGCAGGAACCTCGGATCATGGCCTGCCCGGCTGTCAGCAGGGATACCATCCAGATAGCGGTCGGTAAGCAGCCCCTGCGCCAGCGGGGAATATACAGCCAGGCCGATTCCTGCTTCCTGCGCCGCAGCCTTGAGTCCGCCCCGGCGGATATCGTCTTCAGTGCCGTCATTCTCAATATGCCTGTCGAAAATGTTATACCTCACCTGGTTGATGACAAACGGCGTGTGCAGCCTCTGCAGCAGTGCTGCTGCCTCCCTGGTATGTGCAGCATCGTAATTGGATATGCCTGCATATAATGCTTTGCCTGAGCTGACAGCCTGCGCGAGTGCGCCCATCGTTTCCTCAAGGGGAGTATCGGGATCCATACGGTGGCTGTAAAAGATATCAACGTAGTCCAGGCCTAAACGGCTGAGGGACTGGTCAAGGCTCGCCAGCAGGTATTTGCGTGACCCCCAGTCGCCATACGGTCCCGGCCACATATCGAAACCGGCCTTTGTAGTGACCAGCATCTCATCACGATAGGGTTTAAGGTCCATTGCCATGATCTTCCCGAAATTGCGCTCGGCAGCCCCGTACTCCGGGCCGTAATTATTGGCAAGGTCAAACTGGGTGATCCCTGCATCAAATGCCGTCCGGCACATCTGACGCATAACAGCAAAATCAGAAATATCACCGAAATTATGCCATAAACCAAGCGAGACCTGCGGCATTTTCAGCCCGGTTCTCCCGCAGCGCGAGTAAGGCATGCGGCCATCATAGCGGTTATCGTCTGCGTTATAGCGAGGGGTTAGGTCCATGTGTGCTCCTTTAATGGCTGCCGGTGCTGATACCGTCCCGGTATCAGATATGTCCTTATTATACTGTTGTAAAGATATGCCTGTCTGCGGCGTAAAACTATTGTGCTGAAAAATTAAATGGCTGAGAGTATTATATAAATCCAGATAAACTTGATATCCCGTATCAAGTATTATGGATTTTGACCTGTGACAGTTTTTAGGTGAAGTATGGCTGAAGTTGTGATTGTCAGTGCCGCGCGCACGCCGATCGGTACCCTTAACGGATCGTTATCATCGGTCACGGCTGTGGAACTGGGCACGATAGCTGCAAAGGCAGCGATCTGGCGTTCGGGGATCAGCGCCTCTGATATCGGCCAGTCGATTTTCGGCAATGTGCTCCAGGCAAATAATGGGCAGAATATAGCGCGGCAAATTGCGCTGCGTGCCGGCATGGACACTTCCAGCACTGCTATGACGGTGAATGAGGTATGCGGGTCAGGGCTTAAAGCTGTGCGTATGGGGCAGGCTGCGATCCTGCTAGGCGATGCCGATACCGTCCTTGTCGGCGGTACGGAGAGCATGAGCAATACGCCTTATTATGCCACGGATATGCGGTCCGGGCATAAATATGGGAGTGTGGAGTTCGTTGACGGGATATTCCGGGACGGGCTTTCTGATGCTTTCACAGGACAGCCTATGGGGATGACTGCTGAGAATGTGGCGAAAACTTTCGGGATAACACGCCGGCAGCAGGATGAATTTGCCCTGGGGTCCCACATCAAAGCTGTGAATGCCCAGCTCAGCGGCGCTTTTGATGAAGAGATAGCCCCTGTCCCTGTTCCCGCCGGACATACCGGCGGTCACAGCATTCTTGTTGACAAGGATGACGGCCCGCGTGACGATACTGATATGGAGAAGCTTGGCCGCCTGCGGACGGTTTTCGTAAAGCCTGGCTGTGCGGCGGCAGGATGCGGCAGTTCTGGCTGCGGTGAACTCGGGCATGGCAAGAATGGACGCGGAGAGCCTGTTTTTCCGGATAATGCGGGTACGGTGCAGGATACTGATACTGCAGATCCCGCTGATGCTGCACAGGCCCAGGGCACGGTAACTGCCGGCAACGCGAGCGGCATCAATGACGGCGCTGCCGCGCTGGTGCTTATGCGCAAAGATTGTGCCATAGAGCGGGGCATTAGTTATCTGGCTGAGATATCAGGCTACGCGGAAGGCGGTATTGACCCTGATTTTATGGGTTATGCGCCTAAGCGTGTGATTGAAAGGATGCTCCGTAATACGCATTCAGCTATTGAGGATATCGACCTGTTTGAAATAAATGAAGCATTCGCGTCACAGAGTATTGCAGTCATGGATCAGCTGGAGATCCCTGAAAATAAGCTGAATGTTAACGGAGGGGCTATTGCCCTGGGGCATCCTTTGGGCGCATCCGGGGCGCGTATCCTGGTGACCCTGCTGTATGCGCTGCGCGCACGTAAAAAGGCGACAGGTGTTGCCGCTTTATGTGTCGGCGGCGGTATCGGCGTGGCAATGCAGATCCGGATGGCTGACGGGACGGACCGCTGATGTGCAGGCAGGAACAGCCGGATAGTCAGGCGCAGAACGGGGAACAGGAACGCGCTAAATTCTACCGGTTATCCCCTCAGGGCCGCCTGCAGGTTCTGATGCAGGAAGGCGTCATTACTGCGGAAGATATGCAGGGGATCGCCGGATTTACAGGGCTGGATGCTGATGCCGCCCGGAACCTTATAGAAAACCAGATAGGGCAGTTTGCCCTTCCGATGGGTATAGTCCGGAACCTTGAAGTTAACGGCAAAATATACCAGGTGCCTGTAGTGACGGAGGAACCGTCCGTAGTCGCTGCGGCCAGCAACGGTGCGCGGATCGCCCGTGCAAATGGGGGAGTAACAGCACAGGCCGGTTCACATTGCGTAACAGGAGAGATAATTTTCAGCTGCGGCAGCGGTTTCGGTGATGCTGGCGTTATTGACGCTGGTGAGGGCTATGCCGGCTGCGGCACCGATAACTGCGGGGCTGCCGATGATACTCGCGTCGGCATTGAGGCTGCGCAGATCGCCCGCATACTTGAAGCACATAGTGATGATATCCGTACTGTGGCCAATGCTGCCCACCCTTCGATAGTCGGGTACGGAGGGGGCCTGCTCAGCCATAGGGTCGAGATACTTGGCGGTGATGTACCGGCTGCCTGCAGCAGCCCAATGCCTCGGGAGGGGGAATTGGCCGGCAGAGAAGGCCTGTCGGGCAGAGAGAGTCCGGGAGGCAGCCTGAATGGCAACAGGCCGGGCAGCGGCTGCAGGCCGTATGATTGCAATAGCTGCGGGCCGGAAGGATTTGTAAAGCTTTCCCTTATTATTGACCCGTGCGATGCGATGGGCGCCAATATTGTGAATACAATATGCGAAGCTGTGGCCGCTGCAGCGGAAGGCTGGACGGGCTGCAGGACACTCACTGCAATACTCAGCAATAACGTGCCCGCAGCTTCGGCCGCAGCTGCGCGCGTAGAAGTACAGCCGCATACGCTGGCAACCCGGTCATGCAGCGGTGAACTTATTGCCCGGCGCATTGCGGAGCTGTCTGCGCTTGCTCAGATCGACACTGACCGTGCGGTGACCCACAACAAGGGGATCATGAACGGCATTTCAGCCGCCGTGCTTGCTTCCGGTAATGATACGCGCGCAGTTGAGGCTGGCGCCCACGCATTCGCTGCGAGGACAGGGCGTTATATGCCTTTGAGCGAATGGGCCTTGAACAGCAGGGGCAATTTGTGCGGCGAGATCCGTATCCCGCTGCAGGTCGGCATTATCGGCGGTGCTGCCGGCACCCTTCCGATGGCACGTCTGGCTAAAAAAATCGGCGGCTATCCATCCGTGCAGGAGTTCCAGTGTGTCCTTGCTTCCCTGGGCCTGGTGCAGAACCTTGCAGCTTTGCGTGCCCTTGTCGGGCCGGGTATCCAGCAGGGCCATATGGCGTTGCATGCGAATGCACTCGCTATGGCTGCAGGCGCGCAGGGGAGTGAGATCGAACAGGTAAGCCGCATTCTTCAAGGGCGTGATAAAAATCTTGAAGCTGCGGCAGAAATACTGGCAGATATCCGTAGCAGCGGCAGCAGAAGGCCTGAGGAACCTGAGGAATCTGAGGGGCCTGAGAAAGGCGGTATCCGCTAATGGCAGCCGTAGGCATTGATTCGATAGGATTCTATACGCCCGGTTTTTATATTGACCTCAGAGAGCTTGCTGAGGTACGCGGTGTGGATTCTGATAAGTACAGTATCGGGATTGGGCAGGATGAACAGGCGGTCGTGCCCTCCAATCAGGATATAGTGACGATGGGTGCGGCGGCAGCTGTGAAAGCCCTGTACTATTCTGCGCAGTACTGTTCTGTGCAGCCGCTCCGGCAACCACAGCCGGATGGTATCGGGCTTGTTATCGTGGGCACGGAATCGGGCGTTGACGCAAGTAAGGCTTCAGCGTTATTTATCCATGGCCTTATAGGATTGTCCCCCTGGTGCCGCTGTATTGAAATCAAAGAAGCCTGTTTTGGCGGCACCGCGGGTCTGATGTCTGCGTGCGACTATGTGCGCACCCATCCGGGGAAACGCGCGCTCGTGATAGCATCGGATATCGCCCGGTATGGGCTCGGCACGCCCGGCGAGGTGACCCAGGGGGCCGGGTCAGTTGCCATGGTTGTTTCTGAGGATCCGCATATCCTTGCTGTGGAACCGTATACTACAGCTTATTCGCATAGTATCAGCGATTTCTGGAGGCCGGTCTATACAGATTCTGCAATTGCCCGCGGCAGATATTCTACGGAACAGTATATCGGTTTTTTCCGTAAGGTATGGGACCGTTTCAGTGCGGAAACCGGCCTGACGCTTGATGATTTTGCCGCCATGTGCTTCCACCTGCCCTATACAAAGATGGGTATGAAGGCGTTCTCCTCCATCCTCAGTACGGTTGGCAGCGAAGCCCGCGGGCAGCTGGAGCAGAGGTATCACAGCAGTATCGCATATTCGCGTCGAGTTGGGAATATATATTCGGGATCGCTTTATCTGGGCCTTCTTTCTTTGCTGGATAACGACCAGTCGTTGGCTCCGGGGGACAGGATAGGTTTCTTTTCCTATGGTTCCGGGGCTGTCGGGGAACTGTTCACAGGGATCCTGCAGCCGGGGTTTGAGGCCAGGCTGCATGCCCGGCATAATAAAAAGCTTCTGGATCAGCGGCATAAATTGGATATTGATGAATATGAACAGATATTTACAAACCCAATCCCGTACAGCAGTGAAGACTCTACAGCGGACACAAAGCATGCTGATCCTCGGAACCCTTTTATCCTGAAAGAGGTCAAGGATCAGGAACGGATTTATGGGAGGCAATAAGTATACGGCGTTTCTCCCCAATCGCAGTGGTAGCCTGTAAGTATTCGGCTACTGAGCTGTTAAGAGGAAGATTATGGCGCGAGTATACAGGGACCGGCTTATTAGTGATCTTAATGATGAAGCTGCAAAAGTTAAAACTGAGATAGAACTTGCACAGAAACAGGTGTCTCAGCTGTCAATGAACCTTGCCGATAAAGGGCTGCAAGGCAAAGCATATGATGCTGTCCAAAAACACCTTGACAGCCAGCGTCTGGTAGCTAAATCCCATTATCTGTTTTTTTCTGCACTGTTTGAAGCTGTACAGAGACATGTGAATCTGGCTCAGGGGCTTCTGCTATCAGATAAAGCATGCGGTTTCGTAGATGACGGGCAGCTGGATGACCGTATCCAGCGTATTACCGCTTTGCTTAGCAATCCTCCCCAGATTCCGAGTACGGCTGAAGGCGTTGAACCAAGCAGGCAGGACATAGCAAATAGCTCGGAGAAGCTGTATATCGACCCGACTGATAGTGCAGGGTCAGCATATATGAAAACTGTTGATGCTGATATTTCGTACGTGAGATTCTCCCGCGCAGCTTTAGAGCGCCTTCTTGCTGTGCTGCAGAAGATCCGGACTGTTTATAGGGATTATGCTGTACAACAGAGGGATATTTATTCCTCTGCCGCAGCTATGGTATCAGAGAAGGGTATGCTTTCCCAAATACTTTCCGCCGAAGCTGCTGCAGCTAAAGGGAATGGATGGGTATTCCCGGCTGGGGTGCAGGATGAGATAGACCGGGCATTTTCCCGTCAGCGGATCAAAGATGCAGACAGGATAATCGATAACAGGGTGAAGGATCCTACTCAGCGTGAAAAGCTTAAAAAGGCTGTGCGCGATATATTTGCTGATGATACTGTAGGCGCGCAGGAGATATACGATAAGGGCAAGCTTAACAGTATCAATTGTTCTGTTCTGGCGCTCCTTCCCAGATATTTCTTTACCGCTGCAGATATCCATAACATTACGGCAGCACTTGATAGTATGTATGCTGCTAAAGACTGGGCAGCGCTGTCAAAGTTCGTGGAGTTGCAAATACCGCGGGTACCTATCGGGCCGGGAAGAAAAAGTATAGACAGGCCGTGCTGGAAATATCAGGGTTCAGTATTGCTCGATTTATTAAGCGTATATGCGGATTCGCGGTGTAATAATGATGCGGTGTTTTTGAAAGATGAAAAGTATGGGAAAACTATACTGGATCATGAGAGGCTGGCTTCTGTGATAATGCAGGCTAACAGTATGGCTTCAAAGAGCATCTGGACGTTGGAAGGGTATAACCTTAAATTTGAGTTCAGCATCCAGCCAGGAAAATATAAAGAGAATGAAGCCGACAACAATTATGATGCGGCATATGTAATGACCCGGTTTAATGGGATCACAGGGGAGAAAAGCGAGATCAGGCATTCGGATACCGGGTCTGTTTTCCGTACGGTGAGTCTGGGGATAGTTGGCAATCCTCTGTCCGTATATGCCCTTGAACATTTCTTAATAGTTGGTTCAAATAATGAGAATATTGGTATAGCTAAAAAGACGTTTGGCAGTGTGACAGACTGGGTGATTGGGGAACTGAGAAGCGAGGTAATAAAAGAAATGTTTGGCGGTGCTTCCGGAGTGAGCTATGTGGCTGGTTTCGTGGCAGCATTGATCAGTGCAGGGATTGGAATTCACGATGCCCAAGTTAAGAAGGAAGAATGGGAGAGGTTTGCCAGGAAGATAAACGATAAAACTAATGATATACATGGTACAAAGCGTGCTATCATCCGCGACGATTCGCGTCTGAACATTTACGGATGGAGCTCGGGGACAGTCCGAAACCACACTACAGCTGAGACGTGCAATAAGCTGTATACAAATACTTCGCTTGTTAATGCTGCAATTGAAGAATATTACCGGCGGACACATGTCAGGGTTAATTTTAATGATGTTATGAATAACCTTGTGGGCAGCCTCAAGAAGAATAGAAAGCAGGTGCAGGAGTTTATGAAGTGGCTGATGCGGCCGGCGAAGTTGAAGTATGTA
>ERZ773212.845-NODE-845-length-14702-cov-2.873012_pt1 | contig 14702 bp, 12 predicted proteins | sample MGYA00581005_ERZ773212 | MGnify/ENA primary metagenome ERZ773212 (study PRJEB29015, sample SAMEA2738154) | human oral metagenome | biome: human oral; feature: human-associated habitat; material: saliva | place: China | collected 2196 ... | reverse complement strand
GCTCAATGGATAGAGCGGCTCCGTCCTAAGGAGAAGGTTGCGAGTTCGACTCCCGCCCGGGTCACCAAATACGTATGAGAAAAATGATTTTTGATGGTCAGAGAGAAGGCGAAGAGGTGCAGTTTGTGTTCCGACGCCATTTTTTGACGGCGAAGTCCGGTGTGATATTTTTAATTTTAATGATTATGATTGGGGTGGGATTGACCCTACTTTGGCCAAATAATATGATGATTTTTGAGACCTTCTTGGCACTGATTTTGGTGGGGGTTTTAGGTTTTCTATATTCTTACATGTTATGGTATTTTTCGATTTATATTGTGACCAATCAGCGGATTCGTCAGATTTCACAACGAGGTTTGTTTAAGAAATCAGTGGTAGATTTGGGATTGGATAAGATTCAAAGTATTTCTTATGGTGTGAGCGGCATTCGGGCGGGATTGATGGGGTATGGCACGATTGTAATTCAAACGGCGGTGGGGGATTTGGTGATATCGATGGTAAAAAATTCGGAAAAAATTTATAACGATTTACAAAATCTAATTAATGAGAAATAGGAAATGAGCAAAGCGAAATTAGAAAACGAAGTGGATAAAACTATGACAAACGAAAATGACGCCGTAAAAGAGAAGAGACTTTCAATCGTGGCGAAAATGAAGCAAAAGCGCGAGCAGAAGAAGATTGAAGAATTCAAGAACAAGACGGAGTTAGAAAAAGTCGAGGAGCGTCGTGAAGAGGTATTATCGAAGGGGCGTAAATTCAAATACCCAATGCAATATGCAAAATATCGCGTGGTGACGGTGACGATTATTTTGTCGGTGATGGCGGTGGTTTTGGCTTCGGGGGCGGGCTATTTTATGCTTTATAAATGGCAGAGTACGAATCCGATTCTTTATCGTTTGACCCAACTTTTGCCAGTATCGGTGGCTAATGTAAACGGCGCGGATGTGCGTTATTCGGATTATCTTTTGATTTATCATAGTACGATTACGCCGATTGAAAAACAACAGGGTAAATTAGACAATGCAAAAGATAATGATTTTATGGAGCAACACTATAAGCGTTTGGCACTGGATGAGGCGGAAAATTATGCTTGGGCTCTGAAATTAGCGAAAGAAAAAGATTTGACGGTGACTGACAAAGAAGTGGATGAAACGATTTTGGAGCACCGAAAAATTGGTGGGGTGGAACGTAGTGAAGAAGGTTTCAAGAAGATCTTGGAAGATAATTTTGGTTTGACGATGAAGGAATATCGTCGAATGATTTATCTGTCACTAGTAAAAGAAAAAGTTTCGCAGGTAATTGATACGAATGCGGTGCAGCTTGCGGCGCAGGTAGAATCTTTGATTAAATCCGGAAAAGATTTGAAGGCGATTTCGGAAGAGCTGGGCGATAAGGTGCTTTATGAAGAAACTGGTGGGCTAGTCGATAAGATGAACGTGGATGGTGGTAGGTCACTGAAGGCGATGAGTTTAAATGCGGGGGAAATTTCGGATAAATTTGTTTCAAGTTCGGGAGATGGTTTCTATTTTGTGAAGCTGGTAGCAAAAACTGATTCGACAGTGAATTATACTTCAATCAAAATTTCATTTACAGAATTTGATAAGCAAATGAAAGAAATTAGAGATTCTGGTAAGATTAAAGAATTGATTAAAATTGATCGACAAGAATCTTAAAAATTATTCGTAAATAGGTCCACCTCGGGAAACAGGGGTGGACTTTTTAGTGAATTCGTTTACATGTGCTTTTTAAACTCGATTCTCTGGTATAATATACATATTAAATAGGAGGCAATAATGCAGATATTCGTGAATGGTCAAGGAGAAAAAGATTTCGCTCCAGACCAAATTAAAGCAAGTGTTAATTTTAATTTTCACGCTATGACTTATGACGAAGCTCTAAAAGGTGGCGTAGAAAAAGTAAAAAATTATATAGAAAGCATCTCGGAGGTAACTGATTTCAAGCCAGAGGATTTTAAGACCAGAGCATATTTTATTCGAGAAGAATTTCATATTAATAGCTTAGAGCCACAAACTGAAGCTGATTTGGGAAAAAATTTGCAAAAACGTGTTTCTGATGGCTTCTTCTTCTCGCAATTTGCTTACCTAGAGTTCGATTATGACAAAATGAGGCTTGCAAAACTACTTGCTATTTCGTCAAAGATTTCTAATGCACCAATGCTTCATATAGATTTTGGATTAAAAGATGTCGCATCGAAACAACGCGAACTAATTGCTAGCGCCTACGAAGATGCTAAGAAAAAAGCCGAAGCTCTAGCCGTTGCCGCTAACAAAAATTTACGTGATTGTGTGCGTGTAGAAATTGATTCTGTTCGTAATGGAGTGATGGGGGATATGGGGCTAGCCAAATCTGTCCGTTTTGGCTCGGCTCCAATGCAAGGATTAGAACAAGAAATTAAAAACATTGACGAAACATTTAAGCCAGATGATATAACTATATCAAAAGAAATTAGCTGTGTTTGGGAAACTAGCAATTAAAGAGGCCTTATGGATGAGGTAGCAAAAAATTAGTAGATTATTTTGAAAAACATAGGCCGTGTCTTAGACCGCGCTATTTATAACTATTGGGTAAGTGAAGTACCGCCACTTACGTGTCAAAACCCAGAGGTGGGAAAAATTGCAAAATCCTTCAATGATGAGTTTACTAAAATTGAAATTAATTTTGCTGTAAGCCCTAATAGTACTTCTTCCTCCAACCAGTTCAAAAATCGATTAAAAAAACTACGGGACAACTTCGAAAGCAACGAGCTAAGTCGTCAAACAATAGCCGATTTTTAGCTGTGGCGAAATTAAACACTGGTGCGAGTACGGGAGAAAATCTCCCTCGGCCTCACCCCAAATAAAACAAAAAATAATAATTATTAACTTGAGGAATAGTGCGAGTAACCTTGCTTCGCAAGTTTTCTCGTACAGGCAATCAAAAAAATAAAGAACGTAAACGTTCTTATTTTTTTGATTTGGTGCGAGTAATCCCGCTTCGCGGTCTTTCTCGGACGGGCGACCATAAAAATAAAGAGTATAAATACTCTTTCTTATTATGGTCTGGTGCGAGTGGAGGGAGTCGGACCCTCGTCTCTTCCTTGGGAAGGAAATATAATAGCCGTTATACGACACTCGCGTAGTTTCATTTTATCATAATTTGAGAGGGATTTCGGAAATAATTTGAGGGGGATTTCGGAAATTTCACAGTGGCTTCATAATTAAAATTTAAAATAAAAATATGGAGGAAAGATGATTAAAAATGCGGTAGCTTATGTTTTTCGAAAACGCACGCGTACGGCGTTGATATTTTTGATTTTAACTTTAATTCTGGTGGTGATTTATGCTGGTTTTTCGATAATGAAAACTAGCGAGAAAATGACGAGCGCGATAAATAGTGCGAACGATTTTGGTGTGAAAATTAGATCATTAAAATCTGAGACTTTTAATGCGGAAAGTTTTGATTTTATTGATAGTAAACTTGGTGCAGAGAAGATTTATCAATATGAAGGGGTGGCTGAACTAAAAAACGGCAAGGTGGTGGCGGGTGAGCAAATGGTGATGCGAGAAGATTTGCCGGGCTACTTAGAAAACGCGGTTACGCTTCAGGCGATAAGTAATGTGGAGAAAGACCCGTTATTTCGTAGTGAAGTATTTAAGTTGATTGAAGGGAAAAATATTGCGCGTGAGGAAACTGGAAAAGTTTTAGTGCATGAAGCACTGGCGAAGAAGAACCAGTGGAAGGTCGGTGACAAGGTGGGTCTAAAAGTTTTAGGAGAAGAGAAAGAATTAGAGCTTTTTATTCAAGGAATTTTTACCGGGAAAAAGCAAGAAAAATATACTGGCATGTCTTCGGATTTTAGTGAGAATATGATGTTCACGGACTACACAACGATGGCGCAAATTTTTGGCAAGAAAAAACTGGTGACGAGTCTAAAAATATTGGTATCTGATTCCGAAAAATTAGCGGCATTAAAGGCGGAAATGAGTAAAAAAAGTGTTCAGCCGGAAGATTATGAAATTAGTGAGGAGGAAAATCAATTCTCGGAAATGGTGGAGTCTCTAGATATGGTGAGACAAATGATTTTTATGATGATTATGGCGGTGATCGGGGCGGGAATAATTGTATTATCCTTGGTGCTAATTCTTTGGGTGCGGGAAAGGATGTATGAAATTGGGATATTGCTGGCGATTGGGCGCAGCAAAATTAAAATTGTGGGGCAATTTATCTTGGAATTGATATTGATTTCGCTGCCGGCAATGATTTTGGCGGCGATACTCGGAAAAATTTTTGTGGGATGGATTCTGGGTGCGGTTTTACAGAAAGAGAGCTTAGATAATTTAGATTTAAGTAGCTTTACGACTGGTGGGGGATTAGATATTTTTGCGATGAGCTATGGACTTCTGATTCTAATTGTCGTTCTAGCAGTGATATCGGCGTCGTGGATGATTTTAGTGAAAAAACCGAAAGAAATTTTAGCGAAAATAAGTTAGGAGGAAAAATGAGTGTGCTAAAAATTAAAAATGTTTCATATGCTTACGAGGGAAATCGGGAGAATATTTTAGAAGGAGTGGACCAGAAATTTGAGCGAGGAAAATTTTATGCGATTATCGGAAAATCGGGAGCAGGAAAATCGACATTGCTTTCACTACTCGCAGGATTAGATGAACCGAAGAGTGGCGAAATCTTGTTTGAGGATGAAAAGATTGGTAAATACGGCTACAGTTATCATCGTAAAAATCACATCGCTCTGGTTTTTCAGAACTATAATTTGATTGATTATTTAACGCCGCTAGAAAATATCAGATTGGTGAACCAAGAGGCGACGGATGAGATTTTGGTGAAATTGGGGTTAGATAAGGATCAAATAAATCGAAACGTGATGAAGCTTTCGGGTGGACAGCAACAACGAGTGGCGATCGCGCGGGCGCTAAGTTCGGAGGCGCCGATTATTTTGGTGGATGAACCAACGGGAAATCTAGATGAAAACACGGCGGAAGAAATTATTGAAGTTTTGAAAAAGTTGGCAAAAGAACGCAATAAGTGCGTGATTGTGGTGACGCATAGTAAAAGGGTGGCGGATTCGGCAGATGTGGTCTTGGAATTAAAGAAAAGGAAATTGAGATAATGTTGAAAAATGCATTTTTGTATGTAACGCGCAAAAAGTTAAAAAGTTTGGTGATTTTTTCTGTAGTGCTAATAATGGCGGCACTAGGAATGATCAGTCTGGCGATTCAGGATGCGACAAGTAAGGCGGCGAATGAGGCTTTTTCGGGGGTAACTAATAGTTTTTCAATGGAAATTAATCGCCAAGTGAATCAAGGTACGCCGCGGGGTGGTGGTAATGTGAAGGGAACTGATATTAAAAAAATTTCTGAGTCGCCGGAGATTGAATATACGGTAAAAAGAATTAATAGCGTGGCGGATTTGGTAGATAAGGATATTATTGAGACGCCAGAAACTTTGCGGGGAAGGTCGGCGGAACGCGCGAAGAATTTTAAGCGCGCAGTGATGCTAACCGGCGTGAACGATTCGGCTAGGGAAACGAAATTTGTTTCTGGAGCTTTTAAGTTGGTTTCGGGTGAGCATCTAAAAAATGACGACAAAAATCAAATTTTGATGCACGAAGATTTAGCGAAGAAAAATAATTTGAAAGTGGGGGATAAAATAAAAATTAAATCAAATTTATTTGACGCGGACAACGAAAAATTAGCAAACGAAACTGTAGAAGTAGTAATCAAGGGGTTATTTGCAGGGAAAAATACGGGGGGAGTGACAGCGGCTCAGGAGCTTTATGAAAATACTTTAGTGACAGACGTTTCTACGGCAGCAAAAGTTTATGGTAACGATGAAGATACGGCGGTTTACCAAGATGCAACATTTTTCGTGAAGGGCGAGAAAAATCTCGACCAAGTGATGGCTGCGGTGAAGAAATTGGATGTGAATTGGCGCGAGTATAATTTGATAAAAAGTGCCTCAAACTATCCAGCTTTGGAACAATCAATCTCGGGAATGTATGGAGCGGCCAATCAAATGTTTTTTGGCTCACTAATTTTTGCGGGAATTGTGGTGGCTCTAGTTTTACTACTTTGGATGAATGCGAGAAAAAAGGAAATTGCAATTTTACTGGCGATAGGCTTGGAAAAAGGACAAATTTTCGGACAGTTCGTGATAGAACTTTTGATGGTAAGCCTACCGGCGTTTGTGGGGGCTTATGTCTTAGCAGGAAAATTTGCGAAAATCATGGGAAATGATATTTTAAAAAATGTTACAACTGGGGTGACAAAGCAAATGGCGAAACAGGCTGGGGCAACGCAGTTGGGTGGGGGCGCAGAAATGGAAGGTTTTACCAAAACCCTTTCGGCAATTGATGTACAGATGACGACTAATGCAGTGGTGATAACGGTGGTTTTCATGTTGGCAATCATACTGGTTTCGCTTGGAATAATAAGTTATCGAAATTTAAAAAAGAATCCAAAGGAACTTTTGACGGAGCTTTAAATTTGGTATATTTAGATTAATGAAAATATTGATCGTAGAGGATGACCGAATGATTCGGGAAGGGGTGGTAGAATTTTTGCGGGAATTTAAATACGAGATGGTCGAGGCGGGGGATGGACTAGAGGCGCTGAAAAAGTTTAATCATGAAATTAATTTGGTGATTTTAGATATCAAATTGCCGTCGATGAGTGGATTAGAAGTTTTAAGAAAAATTCGTGAAAAAAGTCGAGTACCAGTTTTGATGATGACGGCATTTTCGGATGAAGAATCGCAGATTATGGCCTTTTCGAATTTGGCGGATGGTTTTATGGAAAAACCGTTTTCATTATCGGTTTTGAAAGCGCGAGTGGAAGCATTACTGAAGAAGGCTTTAGGTGATGATCTAAGAGAATTTAGTTATCAAGAGACGAAGATTGATTTTGTGAGCTTTCGAGCTGAGACAGCGGGGCAACCAGTAGAAGTGAAGCCGAAAGAACTGGAGATTTTAAAATATTTGTTTTTGAATGAGGGGCGAGTCCTCAAGAGGGAACAAATTATTGAAAATGTCTGGAAGGAAAGTGAAGAAATCCCGTTTGATCGAGTGATTGATGTTTATATTAAGGAACTAAGAAAAAAATTAAAACTGGATTGTATTTATACGGTGCGTGGGGTGGGGTATAAATTGGAGCGAGAATGAGAAGAATTTTCTGGAAGGGATTTTTCAGGGTCTTGATATTACTGCTCGGAGTAGTGACGATCATTCACGGTGGGATATTTTATACACTTTCGAAATCTTATTTGGAGGAAAAAACAAAGGAGATTAAGCAGACAGCTTCGGAAGTAACGAAAAATTTGGCTGGAAAAAATCGTGAATATGTGGAACAGGCTTTGGATTTTTATTCCAGGAGTGGGGAAATTAAAGCTTATCTGAAATCGCAAAATGCAGAGAATGAGATGAAAGTTTCGGAACTACTACCTGTGGATCGGACGAGTGAAAATAATTCGGTGATTATTGAAGAAAAAAGCGTGAAGCTTAAAAACGAAGAAGAGGCTTTGGTGCAGTTTGTGTCGACGGCAAATTTAGAAAAGGACGCGATTGATTTAAGCTTGAAGTTTTTACCGATTACATTACTGGGATCGGTGGTGTTATCGCTGGTGGCGGCGGGGGTTTATGCGAGACAGGAAACTTTAAGAATGAAGCAAGTGAATTTTGAATTTTTGCGTGGGGCTTCACATGAATTAAAAACGCCACTGACTAGCCTGAAGATTGTTTTAGAAAACATGCAATTTAAGGTAGGGAAATACAAGGACCGGGATTTTTATTTGGAAAAATGTGGGGAAATGGTGGATGAGCTTGACGTGGGAATTCGAGAATTGCTCTTGATGTCTAAAATGGATAGTTTCGAAAAATCTGAATGGATAAAAATCTCAGAGATAGTCGAGGAGGTGTTGAGGCGAAATCAGATTATGATTGCGGAGAAGAATCTGCATATACGAATGGAGGTGGGAGAGCAAAAAATTTGGTTGAATCGGACGGCTTTATTGATGGTGCTAGCGAATTTAATCGGCAATGCAGTGAAGTATGCGGAGGAGGATGGTAGGATTTCGGTGCAGATGCGGAGTGAAACACTAGAAATTAAAAATTCGTATAGAGCGGGCACTAATGAGCAGAGTGGCAGTGGTTTGGGGCTTTACATTGTCAAAAATTTATTGAAACGATATGGTTTGAAATATGAAATTTGGAACCAGAAAAAGAGTTTTAGTTTTAGAATCGATTTTGGAACGGTAAAAAAGGGGGAAAATGTAAACTAAACACACATATGAGAATTTCTTAACAAAATAATCCCCCAAGCGGTATAGTTGAAGTTGAAGACTATCAACTAATACTAGCAAAGGGGATATTTTGAGTATAACACAAGAAATGCGCTATCGTATGAGTACGATTAATCATGCGAAGAGATTTGGGGTGCAACGCGCCGCAGCAGACTGCCATACTTCTCCAGCAAGCATCTATCGTTGGATAAAAATGTATGAAAAAGGTGAAAGAAAAATAGAGGCTCTAGGCAAGAAGTCGCGAAAGCCAAAAAGTAGTCCCAACGCACATACCGCCGAAGAGATAAAACTGATAAAAGATATGAGGCGACGTAATCCAAATATTGGTTTGCAGGATCTTTGGCTTAGACTGCAAAGAAGAGGATACAAACGCACCATGCAAGGCTTAGCGAAGGCTTTGAGGCGTCTTAAATTACCAACAGATCCTAAGTCTAGACCATCCCCCACTTGTAAAATAAATAAACCTTACGAACAAATGGATTATCCAGGGCAACGCGTTCAAATTGATGTAAAATATGTCCCCAAAGAATGTCTATCGCCACAGTATATAGAAAAATATGATAGCACTGAACTATACCAATACACGGCCATAGATGAGTATTCTAGATACCGCATATTGTGTGGTTACCGTGAGCATAATACTTACTCATCAAGCTTATTCTTATGCCAAGTAGTGTCTGCCTTTAAGGCACTCGGAATAGAGGTAGAGTGTGTACAGACCGATAATGGAATGGAGGTTACAAAAAGTTTTATTGCCAACAACAAAAATAACCATAGCATGTTCGAGGTAACGGCAAAGCGTCTGGGAGTGAAGCTAAAACGTATCAAACCACATACCCCTAAGCATAATGGGAAAGTTGAACGAAGCCATCGTGAAGATCAAAAATTATTCTATTCTGAAGTAGTTAGATTAGGCCGTTTGATAGTGAATGAGGATGATTTCAAAAGACGGCTTAAACGACATCAGGACAGAGGTAATGACCGGCCAATGCGGCCACTGGATTACCTATCCCCAAAGCAATACCTTAGACAGTATTTTTCCACAAAGAGAAAAGAAACAAAAGAGAAATAAGGAGGAGGAATTCCTTGCTTGTGGAGGAGCCAGACTTCCTCCTCCTTTTCTCATATGTCCGTTTATCCTACATTTTGGAACGGTAAAAAAGGGGGAAAAACTCTTGCACAAACAGGGGAATCACGCTATAATGTGAGGTAGTGGATTCGTAGCTCAGTTGGTTAGAGCGCTGCCCTGTCACGGCAGAGGTCGCGAGTTCGAGTCTCGTCGGATCCGCCAGAATAAAGCCCTTCGGGCTATTTTTTGTGGTTTGAAAATAGAGCTTGGTGGAATTTAGGCGGTGGTGAGTTTTTAGATGTATTGATTTTTTAACTGATTTAACTTAGAGGATTTTTTCGACAATAAATTGAGTAGCGAGGGGTTTTAGTTCCTGAAGTTTTCTCTCATCATCGATGGTATAACAGAAAACTGGCGCCTTGGTTTTAAATTTTTGGATGGCAGGGCGGGAAAGCATGGATTCGTTGACGCTGAGAAAATCTGGTTTAGTGAAGCGCCAAATTAGGGGATTATTAACAAAAAAGTCGTATTTTTTGGCAAGGTCGGAATCGTCAGAGAGGAGGAGGCCGACGGGGATTTTGGGATGGTGGTGTTTAATCCAGTAGACGATACGCGGGTCGAAACTTTGGAGGTAAATTTTCGGGTCACGATAACTTTTGAGATATTTTTCGAGCGCAGTGAGGACAGTTCTGCCGAAGAGGGAAATGTCAGAATGCTCGGTGGTTTTTAGTTCGATTAAGATAGGAACTTTGGCGTGAATTAAATCTAATACCTCGGAAAGTTCGGGGATAGTTTGATTAGTGGAAACACCATCGGAATTAATCAGTGGAAGTTTTTTAAGAATATAAAGACCGGTATCTTCAAGATTGTAAGATTTTTTAGTCATCCGCAGAGTATCGTGGTCATGAAAAACCGCGAGCTGAAGATCTTTGGTAAGATGAATATCCAGTTCGATAGCATAATTCGCGAGCAGGGCACGCTTAAATGCGGAAAGAGAATTTTCAGGAAAATTCTTGGCGCCTTGATAAGTTCCATGCATGCCACGATGAGCGATGAGGTCAGAGGTGAGGCTCTTCATAGCCTCATTATACATTAAAGAAAAAATAATGTATAATGTCTCTATGCCATTGTAGCTCAGTTGGTAGAGCAGCTCATTCGTAACGAGCAGGTCACAGGTTCGATCCCTGCCAATGGCTCCATTTTTTATCTGGCGTGAGCCAGTTTTTTTATTGACTAAAAATAAATGCGCGGTTGATTTAGTTAAATCTGAGAAAGGCAAAAGTGCGTCGATTTATTAAAATTGAGGAAGGAAAAATGTGACGTTGATTTATTAAATTTGAGGAAGAAATGCGACGTCGATTTAATTAAACTTGGGAAAGAAATTCAATGGCAGAATTGGCGGCAATGGCACCGTCAGAAGAGGCGGTGACGAGTTGACGAAAATTTTTAGAACGACAATCACCAGCGGCAAAGAGGCCAGCGAGATTGGTAGAGCAAGAATCGTCAGTGATAATAAAACCAGATTGATCGAAAAGGAGGAGGCTGCGTAAATTACTGTTTTGAAAAATTTCAGTGAGGGAAGAGAGGCGACCAATTTCGACGAAGAGGCTGGAAACAGGAAGTACCTTCTGATTTTTCAGGATGAGGGAATCGAGATGATGGTCTTCATTAGCATGGCAGGCTAAAATTTCTTGATTATAAAGAATTTCAATATTTGTGGAATTTTTAATTTGGGAAACCAGAGCTTTTTCGGCGGTAAAATGAGCGCGGCGATGGATGAGGAAAACTTTTTTCGCAATATTGGAGAGATAGGAGGCGGCGAGAAGGGCGGAATTACCACCACCTACGACAGCGACAGTTTGATTTTGATAAAAGGCGCCGTCACAAGTGGCGCAATAAGAAATACCATGACCGATGAGGTCAGATTCATTGACGAGATTGAGACGACGCGGGGTGGTGCCGGTGGCGAGAATCACAGACTTAGCAGTATAGGTTTGATCGCCGGTTAAAGTGAAATGAGTAGTGGTTTTTTCAAGATGGTTAATTTTATCGTAAGTGAGAGAAAGACCGAGAGATTTTAATTGTTGATAAATTTGTTCGGAAAGTTCGGGGCCACTGACTTTGGTAAAGCCGGGATAATTTTCGACAATGGGAGCTTCTAAGATTTGTCCACCATAGCCGGAATTTTCGAGTAAAAGGACTTTTTGGTGGTTGCGCAAAAGATAAAGGGCGGCAGTCATGCCAGCGATACCGGCACCAATAATGGCGACGTCGTAAAGTGGGGTGGAGTTTTCGTTCATAAATATATTATAGCGTAAGCAGGAAAGAATGTCGCATACCTTTTTTCGGACCGCTCAAGGGGGAGAGAACGCCGCATACCTCGTTCTGGAGACACTCAGATAGAAGAATGTCGCATACCTTTTATCGGACCGCTCAAGGGCGCTTGCCCAGGCCTATGTCCTCAAAAAGGTAAGACGACATTCTTTTTTGTATCAAAAAATAGGCTGTAATTTTTTGATTTTTAATAAAAACAAAAGTGGTTTGATGTTATTTTTGGTTTTTTGAAGATTCTTATGGTAATATAGATATGTGCAAAGCCAAAAATCACAAATTGCTACACCCTACGGGGGGGTGGCTTAATGGAACATTAAAGTCTCTTATTATATTTTTTGGGCTAATTTTTTCTTTTAATTTTATTCCCGTCAATGAAGTCTCGGCCCTATTTACCCCAACCCTTTCCGCTTCGATAGACAATACTGCAGCTTTAGTCAATGGAAATCAGGTAATAAACTCTACAGATAAAACTACAGAAATTCCTTTAAACCTTACAGTCAATACAAATAATAAAACTGGCTACACAGCGACCTTAAACTCAGAGACCGATGAAACAGCCCTCGTGAATAGCGATTCTACTACTGGTGCGAAAATCAATTCGATTTCTTCTACCGAGCTACTAGGAGATTTTTCTAACAATACTTGGGGTGTGAAGATTGGTACTAGTGCTAATTTTTCACCAATTCCAAAACTCACCTCTCCGATGAATGTCGTACAGACTGCCGGAAAGACTAATGGTAGTGAAGTAAATAGTATAAAAATTGGCATGAAATTAAGTGATAATCTGGAGAGCGGTAGATATACAAATAAGTTGGTATTTTCAATTTTAACTAATAATTACGACCATGTCGCCATCATGACAGAGGGTCCTGATTTTAATACAAAATTAAAATCTCTCGAAACCACCACAAACAAAATCGAGCATTTTAAGAAGAGTACTATAGCACCAGCTGCCTCCGTGAATGCAGTGAATATAGATGACGAGGAATCCGATTATGAGATAAAGCTCTGGTTAGATCCGACAGATAAGACTGCCTATTATTATGCTGAACCAGAGAAGGTTTATCTAAATAAGGATAGCAGTAGGATGTTCAAATCACCATATGATGAGCAAATAATAAAAAATATTTTAGATCTCAATCTTTCCAACTTCGATACCTCTAAGGTGATGAATATGAGCTATATGTTTTCTCACATGGATAAGCTCACCACTCTCAATCTTTCCAACTTCGATACCTCTAAGGTGACGAACATGGAAGGTATGTTTTTGAGCGTGCATAACCTCACCACTCTTAATCTCTCCAATTTCGATACCTCTCAGGTGACGAATATGGCCGGTATGTTTCGTGGTACGTTCAGCCTCACCACTCTCAATCTTTCCAACTTCGATACCTCTAATGTGACGGATATGGGGTTTATGTTTTCTGACATGCATAACATCACTACCATTGATCTCTCCAACTTCGATACCTCCAAGGTATGGGATATGAGCTTTATGTTTTATCTTCATCATACCGATAAACTTATGGATAAGCTAGAAAAAATTTATGTAAATAATGATTTTAATACCACTAAGGTTACAGGTTCTGGAAATATATTTACAAACCGCTATAAGCTACGTGGCGGAAATGGCTCTTATCTCGCTAATCCATTCAATGCCGATATAGACTGGCTTCGCGTGGATCGACCGGGGGTACAGGGTTACTTTACACGAAAGCCCTAAAAACTAAAGGGAATTAATAATGCTTCTGGTTTTTTGAAGGTTCTTATGCTAAAATAAGGTTATCATGAAGAGAGAAAAGTTTAGTATTTTGAATATATCTTTAAATAAGGTTGTTTTAGGGTTTCTGATAGGTTTAGCGTCATTTACGTTAAATTTTACACTTAACCAGAATTCATTTGCTGAATACAAAGCCACCCTTTCGGCTTCCGTTAGTGAAACTACTGCTTCAATAAATGGTACTGAAATTATTGAATCTAGCGATGAGACTGCTGAACACAGCATAAATCTTAAAATAAATACGACCAATAAGACTGGTTATACTGCCTCATTTAGTTCTAAGACTGAAGAAACGGCATTACTAAATACTGATCCAGCTATAAATACTAAAATCGATTCAATTTCTTCTGATTCTGCTCTTGCTAATTTCCCAGCGAATACTTGGGGATATAGGTTTGATGATAATACTGTCTTTAGTCCAATTCCTGCACAATCCGCTTCAGTAGACCTGATTAAGACCACTGGAAAATCTACTAGTGAGGAGAGTCATAATATTAGACTTGGTATGAAGTTAAAGAGTAGTCTTAAACCAGGTAATTATGAAAACAAGCTGATTGTTTCAGTAGTTTCGAATCCATATACGCCAAAAGCTATCATGACCGAAGGCCCTGATTTTAATACAAAATTAAAATCTCTCGAAACCGCCACCAATAAAATCGAACATTTTAAAAAGAGCACTGTTGCACCAGCTGCCTCTATGAATGTGGTAAATATTGAAGATGAGGCCTCCGATGAAGAGATAAAACTCTGGTTAGATCCGACTGATAAGACCGCTTATTATTCTGGGCCGGAAAAGGTTTATCTAAATGAGGATAGTAGTAGGATGTTTTATGCAAGCTATAGTGATTCAAGAATAGATAATATTTTAGATTTAGATCTCTCCAACTTCGATACCTCTAATGTGACGGATATGAACTCTATGTTTGCTGGTCTGCCTAATCTCACTACTCTTAATCTTTCTAGTTTCGATACTTCCAATGTGACAAACATGAAAGCTATGTTTGCTGGTCTGTTTAGGCTTACCACCCTCGATCTTTCCAACTTCGATACGTCTAAGGTGACAGATATGAGCGATATGTTTTCTTACATGTCTAGCCTCACTAACCTTAATCTTTCCAACTTCGATACTTCTAAGGTGGAGCATATGAACGATATGTTTATTAACATGTCTAACCTCACTACCCTTGATCTCTCCAACTTCGATACCTC
>ERZ773212.837-NODE-837-length-14845-cov-13.556660_pt1 | contig 14845 bp, 10 predicted proteins | sample MGYA00581005_ERZ773212 | MGnify/ENA primary metagenome ERZ773212 (study PRJEB29015, sample SAMEA2738154) | human oral metagenome | biome: human oral; feature: human-associated habitat; material: saliva | place: China | collected 2196 ... | reverse complement strand
CTCCGAAGAGTTCGATCCCTCGCTCTACGGCATGGCCGCCGAGTACGACGAGAACGGCAACTACAAGTACCCCGAGGGCTTCGATCCGGAGACCCAGGAGTGGATGGAAGGCTTCGACGCTCAGCGCGAGGCTTGGGAAGCCCAGTACGCAGAGGCTCAGGCCCGCTGGGAGGCCCACAAGGCTCAGGTCCGCAAGGCCCTCGAAGAGGACGCCGAAGCGGCTCCCTCCATCGAGGAGCAGGCCTCCTACTCGACCCCGGTCGACAACGAGGGCACCCTTGCTTCCGACGAGGCCCTGGCCGCGCTGCGTGAGAAGCTGACGAACAACTGAATCAGTCTTTCTGACTGAGCTTCAACTCGTCAGTTCACGCGAGTGAACGCATGAGTGGTGGTCCCCAGGTTTTCCTGGGGGCCACCACTTTTTGTCTGATTGCGACGCCGCCAGATCTCCGGCCTCCGCGAGGAGCACCTGTTGGTATCGGCCTGCTTGGTGTGCCCGTGGGCGGCGGCCCGCCCGCTCGCCGTCCGCGCTGCGAGCTTCGCTCGGCGCGTCGTCTCGAAGCCCGGCCAGGCCCCGCCGCCGCCCACGGACATCGCAGCCATGCCCCGCAGGCCTCGCAGCGACCTCCGATCGGGCGGTCTGATGAGCACAGCCCGGCCCCGCCACAGCCTACGAACAGCGGAATACGAGAGGTTCCGACACAGTTCGTGTGGTGCCGCGCCTAGCGGCGAAGACAACTGAACCCCGCACAGAAACGAATCCGTGCGGGGCCTTTGCTGTTGGCACTCACGAGGCGGCGCGTTTCATCGCTACTAGGTCGACGCACGCGCCGATCAACGCCGCGGCGACAGTGGGGAGGATCCAACCAAGCTGGTTGGCCTGGAGCGGACTCCACGTAAGCGCGGAGTTGATTTGGTCGGTGGCGACGCCCACCTGCGCGAGCGTCGTTGCGGCCGACCACGCGGCGGCCATCCAGGTGCCCAGGCGGAAGGTCCACGTCACAGGGGTCGCCAGGCGGAAGGGGTGGGTCATGATCGTAATGAAGACGACTGTGATAGCGATCGGGTAGAGGAAGGTGATGATCGGTACCGCGATCGTGAGCACCGAGGACAGTCCCGCAGACGCCAGCACGAAGGAGATGAGCGTGAAAAGGATTATCCATGTGCGGTACGGAATCGCGGGCAGCAGACGGTTAAAGAACTCCGAGGTCGCGGCGATGAGGCCCACCGCCGTTGTCATACACGCGGTCAGCACGATCAGACCGAAAACGATCTGCCCCGGACGCCCCATCGTCGACTGCGCGGCGTCGGCCAGGAGGCTGGCACCATCCGTGTAAGACTGTGCGTTCGGGATGACATGCCCGATGAGGCCCAGGCCGACGTAGACGACGCCCAGGAGCGCACCCGCAATGACCGCCGCGATCGAGGTCCGATGCACGACCTTCGCACCGATGCCACCGCCCGTATGCCCGAGCGAAGTCACGACGATGATGCCGAAGGCCAGGGCTGCGATGGAGTCCATCGTCATGTAGCCCTCAAGTAGACCGGCGGCCAGCGGGTTGTGGACGTACTCGCCGGTGGGCGCGTCGTGCGAGGCCGGCAGCGACGCCAGGCAGAGGAATACCAGCAGAACGAGCAGGCCAAGGAGGATCGGTGTCAGGACCTTCCCGAGGCTGTCGATAATGTTCGTCGGGTTCCAACACAGGTAAAAGGCGATCCCAAAAAAGATCAGGTTGAAGATGACCGAGGCGAGCACCGACTTCGTGCCGATGACGGGCGCGACAGCCGTCGAGAAGGAGACGGCACCCGTTCGCGGGAGGGCGTAGAAGGCGCCGATGGACAGGTAGACCAGGACCGAGAAAACGAACCCGAAGGGCTTTCCGGCGCGGCTGACAAGGTCGCGGATATCGGTGCCGGATAGGGCGATCGTGATGATCGAGATGACGGGCAGAGCGACGCCGCCGATCAGGAAACCGATCATCGCGGGGGTCAAGTTGGTGCCGGCCGACGCGCCCATGATCGGCGGGAAAATAAGGTTACCGGCACCAAAAAACATGGAGAAAAGAGTCAGGGAGGTCGCGATGAGGACCGCGGTACTCGAACGCTGGTCGGAATCGTCGTTGACTGTCTGCGTCACTGCTACTCACTGTGTTGTGTGGGGGCTTTAACAGCACCAATTCTTGCACGAGGGCACATATACGCAACCGCAGCCGCGATACCCTGAGGATGTGACCGCTTCGTTTTCTTGTGGAGGATGCTCTGCGACGCTGCTCCGCCCGCTGCACCAACACCGCAGTGGGGGACCTGCACGCGTGGTCGCGGTGAGTGGCGGAATCGGCTCGGGCAAGTCCTCAGTGACCGCTTCCTTCAAGTCTCTGGGTGCACTGGTCGCCGATGCCGACGTCATTGCCCGTGAGATTCTCGAACCCGGTCGGCCCGCGCTCGCGCAGGTGGCCGCACGATTCGGAGATGATCTGATCCGTGAGGACGGGACCCTCGACCGGGCGGGCCTCGCGCGTCGTGTCTTCGCCGGTGAGGGTGCCGACGAGCGCGTCGCTGCTCTCAACGCGATCACCCACCCGGCCATCGAGCGTCGTGCTTGGGAGATCCTGAACGCTGCTCCCGCGGGGTCGCTTGCCGTCTACGACATTCCGCTCCTCGTTGAGGGCGACTACGCTGACCGTTTTGACGCCGTCGTCATCGTCGATGCCCCCGTTGAGGAGCGTGTCGCACGCCTGGAGGGCAGGGGAGTGGCCCCCGAGGACGCGCGCGCCCGGATCCGCGCCCAGGCCTCGTCCGATCAAAGGCGAGCGATCGCGCACGTGTGGATCGATAACTGCGGAAGCGCGGACGATCTGGCGCAGGTGTGCACGCAGGTGTGGGAGCGTTGGCTGACCTCAGACCTCTAGGGGCCATCGACGAGGCCGAGGCGGGCTTTCGCTGGCCGCGCACCGTGGCGGGTCCTCCGCGCGATGCCAGGGCGCGGGCGGTAGCGTAGGGGAGTGAGCGAAACACCCGTCATCCGCCAAGACAAGCCTTTCGAGGTCATCTCCCCCTACACGCCGTCGGGTGACCAGCCCAAGGCGATCCGTGAGCTGGCTGCGCGCATTCGCGACGGCGAGCAGGACGTCGTCCTCATGGGTGCGACGGGTACGGGCAAGAGCGCGACCACCGCCTGGCTCATTGAGGAGCTGCAACGTCCCGCGCTGGTCCTGGAACCCAACAAGACGCTCGCCGCGCAGCTTGCGGCCGAGTTCCGCGAGCTGCTGCCGGGCAACGCCGTCGAGTACTTTGTCTCCTACTACGACTACTACCAGCCCGAAGCCTACGTCCCCCAGACGGACACCTTCATCGAGAAGGATTCCTCGATCAACGATGAGGTCGAGCGGCTGCGCCACAGCGCTACCAACTCGCTGCTCACGCGGCGCGACACGGTCGTCGTCTCCTCCGTGTCCTGCATCTACGGCCTCGGCACCCCCGAGGAATACGTGGCGCGCATGATCGAACTCGAGCGCGGCATGATCATCGACCGCGACGCACTGCTGCGCCGCTTCGTCGCCATGCAGTACGTGCGCAACGACATGGCCTTCACACGCGGCACCTTCCGCGTGCGTGGCGACACGATTGAGATCATCCCGGTGTACGAGGAACTCGCGATCCGCATCGAGATGTTTGGCGACGAGATCGACTCCCTGGCGGTCCTGCACCCCCTCACCGGCGACGTGATCGACCAGGTCGACCACACCTACCTGTTCCCGGCCTCGCACTACGTGGTCGGCGAGGAACGCATGAAGAAGGCGATTGCCTCCATCGAGGACGAGCTCGATGATCGGCTTGCGTGGTTCCGAAGCCAGAACAAACTCCTCGAGGAGCAGCGCCTGCGCATGCGCACGACCTTCGACCTGGAGATGCTCAAGGAAATCGGGTCGTGCTCGGGCGTGGAAAACTATTCGCGCCACATCGACGGGCGCGGTCCCGGCACCCCTCCGCACACGCTGTTGGACTACTTCCCGGACGACTTCCTGCTCATCATCGACGAGTCCCACGTGACCGTCCCACAGATCGGCGCGATGTTCGAAGGCGATATGTCGCGTAAGCGCACCCTCGTCGACTACGGATTCCGCCTGCCCTCCGCGATGGACAACCGTCCGCTCAAGTGGGACGAGTTCGCCCAGCGCATCGGCCAGACCGTGTACCTCTCCGCGACCCCCGGCCCCTACGAGCTCGAGCGCTCGGACGGCGTGGTCGAGCAGATTATTCGCCCAACGGGTCTCGTCGATCCGCTCGTCGTTGTCAAGCCCACCGAGGGACAGATCGATGACCTCCTCGAACAGGTGCGGTTGCGCGTCGAACGTGACGAGCGCGTCCTCGTCACCACCCTCACCAAGAAGATGGCCGAGGAACTGACCACCTACCTGGCCGAGCGCGGCGTCAAGGTCGAATACCTGCACTCCGACGTCGACACGCTGCGCCGCGTCGAGCTGCTGCGCGAGCTGCGCCTGGGTACCTTCGACGTGCTTGTCGGCATCAACCTGCTGCGCGAGGGCTTGGACCTGCCCGAGGTCTCCCTCGTGTCCATCCTCGACGCAGACAAGGAAGGCTTCCTGCGCTCCACCCGCTCGCTCATCCAGACCATTGGCCGCGCCGCCCGAAACGTGTCCGGCGAGGTCCACATGTACGCCGACAACATGACGGACTCGATGAACGAGGCCATCTCCGAGACCATGCGTCGCCGCGAGATCCAGATCGCCTACAACAAGGAGCACGGCATCGACCCGCAGCCGCTGCGCAAGAAGATCTCCGACGTCACCGATATGCTCGCCCGCGAACAGGTCGACACTCAGACCCTGCTCGAGGGCGGGTACCGCAAGGAGAAGAGCGCACGCGACCGCAGTGCCGCTGCGAAGGCACCCGCCGTCTCGAATCCTGGTCAGCGCGCGGAGGCAGAACTCGCCGAACTCATCGAAGAACTCTCTGCCCAGATGATGACCGCCGCTCAGCACCTCCAGTTCGAGGTTGCCGCGCGCCTGCGCGACGAAATCGAGGACCTCAAGAAGGAACTGCGCGCCATGAAGCGCGCCCACTGACGCCCGCCGACCACCTGCTTCGCGCTGAGGAACGAGGCAGCCACTGCCTCGTTCCTCAGAAATCGCGGCGCTAAGCGACCGATGCCACTGCTCGGGCGTGGACGCGCGCGCAGCCGCCCCACTAAACTAGACGGCGTTAGCGGAGGGGAGTACTCCCACAAACAGTGGCGTCGTCATCACGACGGCCCCGCCCACGCGGCGAGGCCTCCGGCGCCACCGGCCAGGGATTCCTGGCGGGAGGAGACCTCCGGTACCCGACTCGTACCGGAGGCCCCACGTATGCACGTGCACGCGCTCGCCTGGATCGTCCTGGCTGGCATTATCCTGACCATGATCGCCGTCGATATCGTCGGTCACGTTCGCACACCCCACGAACCCACCCTCAAGGAAGCCACCTGGTGGTCGGTCGCCTACATCGTGATCGCCCTCCTTTTTGGTGGCATCGTCTGGGCCGTGTGGGGACCGCAGTACGGTCAGGAATACCTGGGCGGCTATATCACCGAAAAAGCGCTCAGCATCGACAACCTGTTCGTCTTCGTCATCATCCTCTCGAGCTTCCGCGTGCCCCGCAAGGATCAGCAGGAAGTCCTGCTGGCGGGCATCGTGATCGCGCTGATCCTGCGCCTCATCTTCATTCTCGCGGGCGCAGCCCTCATCGAAAACTTCTCGTGGGTGTTCTACATCTTCGGAGCCTGGCTGCTGTGGACCGCCATCAATCAGGTCCGCGAGGGCGTAGGCGAGGACGAGGAAGACGAATACCGCCCGCCGTCAATCGTGCGGTGGGTGTCTAAGATCGTGTCCGTCACCGACGGCTTCGTCGGCTCGCGCATGCTCTACCGCCACGGCGGCCGCACCTACGTCACTCCGATGCTCCTGTGTGTCATCGCGGTGGGCACAGCCGACGTCATGTTCGCCGTCGACTCGATCCCCGCGATCTACTCGCTCACCAACGAGGCATACCTGGTGTTTGCCGCCAACGCGTTCTCCTTGCTCGGCTTGCGTCAGCTCTACTTCCTCATCGATGGTCTGCTTGACCGCATCATTTTCTTGCACTACGGACTCGCAGCGATCCTCGGCTTCATCGGCTTCAAGCTGATCAACCACGCGCTGCACACGAACGAGCTGCCCTTCATCAACGGCGGGCAACCCATTGTTGCGGTTCCTGAGCCGAACATCGCCTTCTCGCTCGGCTTCATCGTGGTTACCATTCTCATCACGGTCGCTGCCTCCCTGGCGGTGTCACGCTCCCGGCGTGGAGGCGAGGATGGCGCGGCGTAAGGGCGCTATGATGCCGCGGTCAAATAGTTAAGGGGTATTCATGGTTATTCACCCGTGGGCGTGGGGAATCCTCGCTCTTGTGGCCATCGGCCTGATCGTGATCGATTTCCTCGGTCATGCGCGCAACCCGCACCCGCCCACAGCGGTCGAGGCCGCTCGTTGGACCCTGTTCTACGTCGGACTCGCCGCGCTTTTCGGCGTCGGTATCTGGCTGACAAACGGGTGGCTCTACGCCCAGGAGTTCTACGCGGGATGGGCCATGGAGTGGTCCCTGTCCGTTGACAACCTCTTCGTGTTCATTCTGATTCTCAAGGCGTTCCGCGTTCCTCGAGAGAATCAGCAGAAGGCCTTGCTCCTCGGCATTGTCATCGCCCTACTCCTGCGTCTCGTGTTCATCCTCCTCGGAGCCGCGCTGGTGTCGCGTTTCTCGTGGGTATTCTTCATCTTCGGACTCTGGCTGCTGTGGACCGCGTTCAGCCAGGTTTATGAGACAGCGCGGGGGAGCGACGAAGACGAGGAATACCACGAGAGTGGTTTTATCCGCGCGGTTCGGCGTGTTCTCCCGATCACCGACGGCTTCATTGGCAACCGCATGCTCTTCCGCCACGGCGGGCGCACCTACATCACGCCGATGCTCGTCGTTGTCCTGGCCCTCGGCTCGGCGGACCTGATGTTCGCGTTTGACTCGATTCCCGCGATTTTCGGTATCACGCAGCAGGCATTCCTGGTCTTTGCCTGCAACGTGTTTGCGCTGATGGGTTTGCGCCAGCTGTTCTTCTTAGTGGATGCTCTTCTCAGCAAGCTCGTGTACCTGGGCTACGGCCTCGGCGTGATTTTGAGTTTTATCGGCGTCAAGCTGATTCTTGAGGCGTTGCACGCGAACACTCTGCCGTTTATCAACGGGGGATCGGGCGTGGAGTGGGCACCGGAGATTTCCGTATCGGTATCGCTGGGCGTCATCGTCGTGACGCTGGCGGTCACTGTTGTCGCGTCGCTGATTCGTAGCGCGATGGATGAGGGGGATGCCCATGGTAACTGAGGTGGCGAGCGTGGACGAGCGCGGTCTGAGCACCGACGAAGTGTTCGAGCGCATGTCGCGCGGCGCGGTGAACCGCGTCAAGGACCGTACGTCGCGGTCGGTGGCATCCATCGTCCGCGAGAACGTGTTTACGCTCTTCAACGCGATCATCGTGGGTGCGTCGATCATCGTCCTGTTGTTCGGCGATCTGCGCGACGGCATCTTCGGCGGTGTCATGGTCATTAATGCGGTCATCGGTATCATGTCGGAGCTGCGCGCCAAGCGCACCCTGGATTCGCTTGCAATCGTGGATGCACCGCAAGCCTCCGTCCTGCGTAACGGCGAGGTGTCGGTCATCCCTGCTCGCGACGTCGTGCTCGATGACGTCATCGAGCTGGCGCTTGGCGACCAGGTGAGCGTGGACGGTACGGTGCTGGCCTCGGCAGGCCTCGAGATCGATGAGTCGCTGCTGACGGGCGAGTCGCGCCCGGTCAAGAAGAAGGAGGGCGATCAGCTCCTGGCTGGCACGAGCGTCGTTGCCGGATCGGGACGCATGATCGCCACAGCGGTCGGCGAGCGCGTCTACGCGCAGGGCCTGTCCGAGCAGGCGCGTGCCTTCACTCGTACGATCTCCGAGATCCAGGTGTCGATTAATCGCGTTCTGCAGGTTGTCTCGGTCATGCTGCTGCCGATTGTTGCCTTGACGTTCTATTCGCAGAATCGCATCGCGGGCGGCTTAGGCGGGGACTGGCGAGAGGCCTTGGTCCTGTCGGTTGCCTCGGTCATCGGCATGATTCCCCAGGGCCTCGTACTCCTGACTTCGATGAACTTCGCGATTGGGTCGGCGACGCTGGCTCGGCGCGGGGTCCTCGTGCAGGAACTTCCGGCCGTCGAAGTTCTCGCCCGTGTCGACTGCCTGTGCCTGGACAAGACGGGCACGCTCACCACCGGCGGCATCCGCGTGCGCCAGATCGACGTGATCTCGGGCGACGAGGCACTCATTCGCCGTGCGCTCGCGACTGCGTCGAGTGATCGCACGAACGCGACCGCGCAGGCCATCTGGTCTTTCCTCGACGAGGATGCACTGGCGGGCGCTCAGGCTCGCGCGCAGTGGAACGTTCCGTTCTCGTCGGCGCGTAAGTGGAGCGCGTGGGGCACGGACTGTGAGTCCTGGATCCTGGGTGCCCCCGAGATTGTCATCGACGAGGCCGTGGCTGGAAACGCGGCTCTGCTGGAGCGGGTGGGTGGCTTCGCGAGTAGTGGAGCCCGCGTCGTCGCACTTGTCCGCGCAGATTCGGCTGTCGTGGACGATGAGCTGCCGGAGGCCCGCGAGGTTGCCGCGATTGTGGTCCTGGAGGAGGATCTGCGCGAAGACGCGGCTGAGACGCTCGACTACTTCCGTTCTCAGGGCGTGCACGTGCGTGTCATTTCGGGCGACAACCCGACAACGGTTGGCGCGTTGGCCGCCCAGGCTGGGCTAACGGCGCCCGACGGCATGCCCGCCCGCCTCATGGACGCACGCGACCTGCCCGAGGATCTTTCCTCCGAGGCATTCATCGACGCAATTGAGAAGCATGATGTCTTCGGGCGCGTGACGCCCGAGCAGAAGCGTGCGATGGTCGGTGCTCTGCAGGCCCGCGAGCACTGCGTTGCGATGACGGGCGATGGTGTGAACGATGCCCTCGCGCTCAAGGATGCCGACCTCGGTATCGCGATGGGCAACGGCACGCAGGCCACGAAGGCGGTTGCGCAGATCGTCCTTGTTGACTCGAAGTTCTCGGTCCTGCCGGGCGTCTTGTCGGAGGGCCGCCGCATCATCGCGAACATGGAGCGCGTCTCCTCGCTGTTCCTGGCCAAGACCACCTACGCGGCTGTCCTCGTGATCGTGACCGCACTGGTCGGCTGGCGCTACCCGTTCCTGCCGCGCCAGTTCAGCTACATCGACTCCCTGACGATCGGCATCCCGGCCTTCTTCCTGGCGCTATGGCCCAACCCGCGTCGCTACGTGCCGGGATTCCTCAAGCGCACGCTGTCTCTGGCGATGCCGACGGGCGTCATCCTGGCGGCTGCCGCGCTGACCGCTTTCGGCATTGCCGACGGACCGCAGGACCGCGAGTCGACGGCGGCGATCCTCTCGCTGATGCTTGGCGCGATCTGGCTGCTGGTCATTACGTCGCGACCGCTGTCCCTGTGGAAGTGGGTTCTGCTCGTGGCCGTCACGTCCGCAACCGTCGGCGGCGTGTTGATCCCGCCCGTTCGTCACTTCTTTTCAACCGTGGCACCGACCACGCACGAGTGGTTCCTCATCCTGTGCGTCGGTGCGGGTGCTGCCTTGCTCATTGAAGTCGCTCAGCGCATCTTTTACGCCCGACAATTCGCTCGCTCCCTCGAGCAATAGCTGGGTGGATACGACACGAGGCCGGTGCGGGAAAACCCGCCCCGGCCTCGTGCATGGAAGCGACTCAGAACACCCGGATGACGGGATTCCACTCGCGGATGAGACGAGCCTGGATGACCTCGGCGACGTAGAAGGGATCCTGATTGAGGATCTGCTCGACGTCGGCCTGGCTCTCGGCGTTGATGAGAATCAGCGCGCCGGGAACCTCACCAGCGAGGGGGCCGGACGCGATGTTGATTCCCTGTTCGAGCAAACCGGACAGGAACGCGCGGTGAGTCGGGCGGACTTCGTCCATCGTCTCGGTCATGGAGGGGTTGTAGACGTATTCGACTGCGTAGTATGCCATACGCATAACACTAGCCCTGATCCGCGATTTTGCCTAGGGGACGGATAGGATCAAAGGGTGCATGACAAGCTAATCATCCAGGGTGCCCGCGAACACAACCTCAAGGACGTGAGTCTCGAGCTGCCCCGAGACTCCATGATCGTCTTCACCGGCCTGTCCGGATCCGGTAAGTCCTCCCTCGCCTTTGACACGATTTTCGCCGAGGGACAGCGCCGCTACGTCGAGTCCCTGTCCTCCTACGCGCGTCAGTTCCTCGGCCAGATGGACAAGCCGGATGTTGACTTCATCGAAGGCTTGTCACCCGCCGTCTCCATCGACCAGAAGTCGACGTCACGCAACCCGCGCTCGACGGTCGGTACGATCACGGAGATCCACGACTACCTGCGTCTGCTCTACGCGCGTGCCGGCGTCGCGCACTGCCCCGAGTGCGGGGCGCGCATCCAGGCACAGACACCCCAGCAGATCGTCGACCGCGTGCGCACGATGGACGAGGGCACGCGCTTCCAGGTCCTTTCCCCGGTCGTGCGCGGCCGCAAGGGCGAGTACCAGGATCTCATCGACGAACTGCGCTCCGAGGGCTACACGCGCGCGATCATCGACGGCGAGGCCGTGCGTCTCGAGAATGCCCCCAAGCTGGAGAAGAAACTCAAACACACGATCGAGGTCGTTATCGACCGCCTTGTCGTCCGCGAGGGCATGCGCCAGCGCCTCACCGATTCGGTCGAGACCGCGTTGCGCCTGTCCGATGGCCTCGTCGTCATCGATTGCGTCGACCTGGACGAGAACGACCCGGAGCGCCGCCGCCGTTTCTCCGAGAAGCGCGCCTGCCCGAATGACCACCCTCTGGCCCTCGACGAGATCGAGCCTCGCACCTTCTCCTTCAACGCCCCCTACGGCGCGTGCCCGGACTGCGCGGGACTTGGCTTCCGCCAGGAGGTGGACCCTGAGCTGGTCGTCCCCGACGAGGAACTCTCGCTCGCCGACGGTGCTGTCATCCCCTGGAACTCGAACTTCAAGTACCACAAGAAGCTCCTCGAATCCCTGTCCAAGGAACTCGGCTTCGCGATGGGCACGCCCTGGAAGAACCTACCCAAGAAGGTCAAAAACGCCGTTCTGTATGGCAAGGACTACGAGGTCACCGTCAAGTTCCGCAACCGCTGGGGCCGCGAGCGCTCTTACACGACGGGCTTCGAGGGCGCGGTCAACTACATTGAGCGTAAGCGCGAGGAGACCGAGTCTGCGGCTGTGTCCGAGAAGCTCGACTCTTATATGCGTGAGATTCCGTGCCCGACGTGCGAGGGCGCGCGCCTGAAGCCGGAGGTCTTGGCAGTGCGTATTGGCGATAAGTCGATCGCCGAGCTGTCCGACATGTCCATCTCGGAGGCGCGTGAGTTCCTCGCGGCCGTCGAACTCGAGCAGCGTGCGCGCGCTATCGCGGCACCCATCCTCACCGAGATCGAGGCCCGCCTGGCCTTCCTCGTTGACGTGGGCCTGACCTACCTGACGCTCTCTCGCGGTGCGGGCACACTGTCGGGAGGCGAGGCACAGCGTATCCGCCTGGCCACGCAGATCGGCTCCGGCCTCGTCGGTGTCCTCTACGTTCTGGACGAGCCTTCGATCGGCCTGCACCAGCGCGACAACCGCAAGCTCATCGCGACGCTCGAACGCCTGCGCGACCTGGGCAACACGCTCATCGTCGTCGAGCACGACGAGGAGACGATGGAGGCGGCCGACTGGATCGTGGATATCGGTCCCGGCGCGGGTGAGACGGGTGGCTGGGTCGTTCACTCGGGGCCGCTTTCCGAACTGCTGAAGAACCGCAAGTCGCTGACCGGCCAGTACCTGTCGGGCAAGCGCCGTATTCTCCTGCCGCCGACGCGACGCCCGGTCGATAAGAAGCGCGTCGTCACGGTCAAGGGTGCGCGCGAAAACAACCTGAAGAACATCGATGTGTCGTTCCCGCTCGGCGTGCTCACTGCCGTCACCGGCGTGTCTGGCTCGGGCAAGTCGACGCTGGTGAATGGCATCCTCTACCGCACACTGGCATCGCGTCTCAACGGCGCGCGCATGGTGCCCGGCCGCCACCGCACGATCACGGGCATCGAACAGCTCGACAAGGTCGTGCACGTGGACCAGAGCCCAATCGGTCGTACGCCGCGCTCGAATCCGGCGACCTACACGGGCGTGTGGGACCAGATCCGCAAGCTTTTTGCCGAAACACAGGAGGCAAAGGTGCGTGGCTACGGTCCGGGACGCTTCTCCTTCAATGTGAAGGGCGGACGCTGCGAGTCCTGTAAGGGCGACGGCACGCTGAAGATCGAGATGAACTTCCTGCCCGACGTGTACGTCCCCTGCGAGGTCTGCCATGGCGCTCGCTACAACCGCGAAACCCTGGAGGTCGAGTACAAGGGCAAGACTGTCGCGGACGTGCTCGACATGCCGATCGCGGAGGCCGCACAGTTCTTCGCGCCGATCTCGCGCATTGCCCGTCACCTCAACACGCTTGTCGAGGTGGGCCTGGGCTACGTGCGCCTCGGACAGAGTGCGACGACCCTGTCGGGCGGCGAAGCTCAGCGCGTCAAGCTTGCTTCCGAGCTGCAGCGGCGCTCGACGGGACGCACGGTCTACGTGCTCGACGAGCCCACGACCGGCCTGCACTCCGAGGACATCCGCAAGCTCCTCCTCGTGCTGCAGTCCCTAGCCGACAAAGGCAACACTGTCATCGTCATCGAGCACAACCTGGACGTCATCAAGAGCGCCGACTGGATCATCGACATGGGGCCCGAGGGCGGCGCGGGCGGCGGCATGGTCGTCGCCGAGGGAACACCCGAACAGGTTGCAACCGTAGAGGAATCATTCACGGGCCAGTACCTGGCGGAGATCCTCGCGAAGGAGGCCGCGCGCGACGCCGCTGAGTCGTAGGAACCGCTAGGATGAGCCTCATGCTCCCCGCTTACGGTTTGTACGGCTTCGCCTACTACTGGCCCTCCTGGGTTCACCTGCTGGTGATTGCCCTCATGATCGTGGCCGGCTCTCTCACGCTTAAGGCGCTCGCGGCCCGCTCGGCTGGACGCAGCCGCGTCTACGGCTTGTCTTGCGGGTTTGTCGCTGGCCTGGGCAACCTGAGCCTGTGTGTGCTCGGCCAGGCGGAGGCCCGTCACGTGTGGCAGCTGGGCACGGTCATCGCGATCTATGCGGTCGTCGCTGTATGCGTGATCATGTCGCTGTTTATGCTGTGGAGCGGCGACAGCGATGGCTTCCTGTGGTCTCGCGCCTTCCACACCCTCCTGCTTGTCGGTATTCTCGTCTCGGCCGCTCTGGAGATTACCCGGCGCACGCTGTTCTGGATTCCGCTGCCCGTCATGGGCGTGGCGGTCCTCCTCGCGTTGTTCGGTGCCTTCGTCGTGGGACGCAACACCGCCGACTAGGGGAGTCCTCGCGCGCGACTCGGCCCCGACCTCGTCAGTGGGAACGTGGCTGGGGCCGATCTTTCCTTAAAGGTGCTTGTATTGTCTTTGTTCGCGGTGAGTAGGTGGTAGTAGAAGGGCAGAGGTGTCTAATGGCAATGCGGCGATGTCTTCGATGCCATGTTAACTTAATGTCAAAACTCTGAAACTCTGTTCGTGCCACTGTTATCGGCGTAGTAGTTTGTTTAATTTTAGGGCAAAAAACCGAGCCTGGTTCGGATTGATGTTCGCCAGTTGTGGTCCGATTCGGGACTGTCAAAGCTTTTATCTGTGGATAAAAGAAGGTGACACAATTGACATTGAGGGTGTATGTAAACATGCGACACGCCGACAGCTTCCTCTCTTGACTTTGAGTCTCGATCGTACTCTGAGATCGCGAGTCGAACATCATCGGCCGGTCGTTCAACGAAAGGAAACGAACAATGCATGAACTAAGTTCATCAATCAGTGGTCCAGACCTAGGAATTGCTTGGATCTTTCTGCTAGGGTCTATCGCTGCGTTCTTTGGCTACGCGCCGAAGAGTCAGGCGGATGTAGATGGGCGTTCTGGGCTTGTCTTACTCAATCCAATGATCGGTGCGATCGGCGCCATCTATCTTGGGTATCGCATGCAGGCTGGGTGGTGGGTCCCGATTCTCCTTGCTGCAGTTTCTGCAACTCTTGCAGCCATTGTGCTTTGGGGCAATAAGTACCGCGGCGCATCGGTATGGACATGGTTCATTGCCTTTTTCAACATGACGTCAATCTATCGGATTGCCTTCGAGAAGCAGGCTTTGCTTCTGGGGCTTCTGGGGATCAGCGCTCAGATTGTGGTGTTTTCATCGCTGTGCATCGTTGTCTACCTACGTTACAAAGAGACGGTTGCTACCTGGCTCCGAGAAATAAATCTTCTTTGAATTCACGCGGCCCCGACCTCGTTCTGAACTGCGTCCCGGAACTTGGACGCGTTTAATGGTAGCCGTTATGTGGCTTGTTGGAGGGCCTGATCTCGGTATTGTGCTGGGGTCAGGCCCTTGAGCTTTACTTGGCGTCTTTGTGTGTTCCAGTAGGTGATGTAGGCGTTGAGGTCGGCTTTGAAGCTTTCGAAGGTTTGCCAGTCTTGGCCGCGGAAGAATTCGTCCTTGAGGTGCCCGAAGACCTGTTCGGTGGCGCCGTTGTCGATGCAGTTGCCTTTGCGTGACATGCTCTGGATGAAACCGTTGTCGGCGAGCGTTCTGATGTAGGTCTCGTGTTGGTACTGCCATCCCATGT
>ERZ773212.826-NODE-826-length-14974-cov-6.959716_pt1 | contig 14974 bp, 21 predicted proteins | sample MGYA00581005_ERZ773212 | MGnify/ENA primary metagenome ERZ773212 (study PRJEB29015, sample SAMEA2738154) | human oral metagenome | biome: human oral; feature: human-associated habitat; material: saliva | place: China | collected 2196 ... | reverse complement strand
CCTCCGGTGTCTCTGGCCATTTCCCCTGTCGATACAGGTCGACACACATCTTCTTGAATTCATAATCATAGCGCATGATAAAACCCTCCTTACTGTGACACTTTCGTGTCCAGTAAAGAGGGTACATATCAAATACGGAACAGTGATGATGAAAGGGGTACAGTATTACCGTACCCGGATTACAGATGCAGACGGAAAGAGAGTGGCGATTTATGGACTGACACGCGAAGAATTGTATGACCGGGTGGAAGATGCCCAGAAGAAAATCGCGGAAGTGATTTTCCATAGAGAGAATCCGACCGTGGAAGAGTACTGCGAAAAATGGCTGCTGATGCGGTCTGGAATGGTAAGAACCAATACGTTGGAAGGATACGCACGGATGGTGAATCGGTACATCGTGGGTCCGATTGGACAGATGTATATGGACGAGGTGACCACAGATGACCTGCGGCTGCTGATGGTTCCGTTATCAAAAGGTTCTTCCGGAATGTATGGTCAGCTCAATATGCTGATTAAGAACATTTTTAATTCGGCAGAAGAGAGCAAGGTGATCAAAGAGAATCCGTCCAAAACGATTTGCGCAAGAGGCGGAAAGCCTGCGAAGCGGCGCGAGGCTTTGACGGATGAACAGACTGCCATTTTGCTGGATAGCATTCGTGAACTTCCACCGTATGTTTTCGTAATGATCGGCTTGTACGCGGGATTGCGTAGAGAAGAGATTCTTGGATTGAAATGGGACTGCGTATTCCTGGATGAAAAAACGCCGTACATTTCGGTAAGGCGTGCATGGCATGTGGAAAGCGGTGAGCCGGTAGTCAACACACTTTTGAAGACACCGGCAGCGAAACGAGATGTTCAGATTCCCAAATGCCTGGTAGCCTGTCTCAAGGAAGAAAGAGAAAAATCAGAATCGGAATATGTAATCTCGAATTCGAAGGGAACTGTTTTGACGGAAACACAGTTTGTGAGAGTCTGGAAATACATAACAGTCCGTTCTACCGCAGAACGCTGTTATTATACCTATGTAAATGGGCAGTCCATCAAGCATAGAATAAAGCCAAGACTTGGTGAGCATCAGCCGAACAATCCCAAGCTGGTGTATACGATGGACTTCAAGGTGACTCCGCACATGCTGCGGCACATCTACATCACCAACCAGATTTACAAGGGTGTTGATCCAAAGACGGTGCAGTATCTGGCAGGCCATGAGAACAGCAAAACGACTATGGACATCTATGCGAAAGTCAAGTATAATAAACCTGAGGATTTAAGCAGCGTTGTGAATGCTGCATTAGGGTTGCGTTAAAATGCACCAAAAATTTCGCGATTTCGTGGGTTTACCTATGGGTTTACTGAGAGAGGAAAGCCCGAAAACCCGCATGAATACTGCACTTTTCGGATCAAGGTCAGGTGAGTACGGCTTGAAGGCAGCTCGCCGTGCACCGCAGTTCTCCAAGAGATAATCGACACTTCAAAATGTACAAAAACCTCGGAAGCATATGGCTTCCGGGGTTTTTTCATGCCCAAAATTCTGTTCGACTGTTCGGTTTTGATGAATTTGAACGGAAAATTATGGGTTATAGTGGCCAAATTACTGGTGGACAATAGGAGCAAATGAAGTCCAATTTTGCCATCGACGGACGAACACATACTTGACTGATTTACATAGAGCCTTGGCTCATTCTTTGAAAACGAGAATGGGTCGAGGCTCTATTTTTTTCGCCCGAAATCCGGCGAGACAAATTTGAGTAGGAGGTAACAGGTATGACGGATTTCAATCAGAAGACCCATGACACCGATGTGGGCAGTCATGGCGGACAGTCGAGGCAGATGATGGAGGTGTTTGAGAACCAGGAGTTTGGTTCGATCTGCGTGTTGCAGGAGGCGTGCAGGACCTTCTTCTGTGCAAGCGATGTGGCGAAAGCGTTGGGGTATGTGAATCCCTACGCCGCAGTGAAACGCCATTGCAGAGGCCCCTAACGAAACGCGAGGGGGGCGTTCAGAAGGTAAATCAGTATGGGGATGCTGGAGAACAGGTCGTTGAAATTCAGACAACTATCTTTGAGGAATGGTGCAGCTTCCTGAACTTCTTTGATTCCAGCATCCGCTTTGAGCTTTCCTTTATGAATATGACTACGGATGCCTCAAATTTTTAGAAGATGGTACGCATCCCGTACCAGAAGGATCATTTCAATCCGGTGCGCACGGAGTACAGCACCATGCTGCGCGCCAGCTTGCCCAGGGCAACAACGGCCTGACCAAGACGAAGTATCTGACGTTTGGCATTGAAGCAGAATCCATGAAACAGGCAAAGCCGAGGCTCATTCACATCGAGATCGACCTGATGAACAACTTCAAACGTTTGGGTGTCCGGGCAAAACTGCTGAACGGCAAGGAACGGCTTCATCTGATGCACGATATGTTCCACATGGGTGATCATGACCGGTTCAATTTCGATTGGAAGTGGCTGCCGGAGAGCGGGATGTATGGCTCCATGTCCTATCTCTAGATCACGGCTTCCGACCTGTCGGATCAACTGCTGAAGGACTTTCTGGATATGGAATCTAGCCAGATTGTGACCATGCACGTTCAGTCGGTAGACCAGAACAAAGCAATCAAGTCCATTAAGCACACCATTACGGAGTTGGATCGTTCCAAGATTGAGGAACAGAAGAAAGCTGTCCGTTCCGGATACGATATGGGCATCATTCCGTCAGATTTAGCAACTTACGGTAAAGACGCAAAGGCACTGTTGAAGGAATTGCAGAGCCAGAATGAGCTTATGTTCCTGCTGACCTTTATGGTGATGAACACTGGTGAGACGGAGCAGGAGCTGAAAACCAACGTGTTTCAGGCTTCCGGCATCGCACAGAAGTACAACTGCAACCTGCGCCGTCTGGACTTTCAGCAGGAGCAGGGGCTGATGAGCTGCCTGCCGCTGGCACAGAACCTGATTGAGATTCAGCGCAGCATGACGACCGGCAGCACAGCAATTTTCGTGCCGTTTACCACCCAGGAACTGTTTCAGACAGGGAAAGAGGCTCTGTACTATGGGCTGAATGCGCTGTCCAACAACCTGATTATGGTTGACCGGAAAAAGCTCAAGAACCCCAACGGGCTGATTCTGGGTACCTCTGGTTCCAATAAATCTTTCTCTGCCAAGCGTGAAATTGCCAATGCGTTCCTGGTGACGGATGACGATGTAATCGTGTGCGATCCGGAAGCCGAGTACACGGCACTGGTGCAGAAATTTGAGGGGCAGGTCATTAAAATCAGCCCTTCCAGCACGCAGTATATCAACCCGATGGACATCAACGCGAATTATTCGGAAGAGGATAATCCGATTGCCTTGAAAGCAGATTTCATCCTGTCTCAGTGCGAGCTGATTGTGGGGGGCAAGAAAGGATTGCAGCCGGTAGAAAAGACGGTCATCGACCGCTGCGTTCATCTTTACATAGCCAAATGGTTTTTGAATGAACGATTTTGAGCTATGAAGCTATGGAATATGTAGGTGATATCTGATAAAATAGAGAGTAAGAACAGCGATACAAATTTGAATTTGAAATCCCCTAAATCATAGGCATTCACCAATGATTATAGGACGTTAATGAAATCCTTCGAATCCCTTGAAAACAAAGCATTTTTCGCAGTCTGCTCACCGAACCCCTTTATTAAATGTTACACCGTTTTAACGATGTCCCGGCTGCTTATAAGGGCAAAAGCAAGGGCAGAAAAATCTCATAACATGATATAATAAGGTGTGGCAATCGGAAATCTGTGACATATGTGCGAATAAAGCAATAAAGCAACAAAAACAGTATATAAGAGATTTCACAATGGAAAAGCATGTTTATTATAATGGCAAAGATTTATGGTTTGTATTTCAAGGCGAATATTATATCTATTGCTTTTTGACTAAAGAAAAATTCATCGGTATTTGAGAACAGCGGTATCTGCGCTATTTCAAGTAAAAGTCTATTGTGCAGTGATGAGAAACTACCGCCACAACCACCTTCCCAAGGTTGACACCATTCTATATTAGTCCTATAATAAAATAGGGAGTTTTTATAACAACTCACAATGATGAATCAAACAAGGCACGGAGGTTTTTATGGATAATAATCAGATTATTACAATGGTGTATACAAATTATAAGGGAAAAACTGCGGTAAGAAGAGTTTTGCCAAAAGAAATCTTTTTTGGACATACTGATTGGCATTCGGAAGAGCAATGGCTAATGACTGCATATGATATTGATAAAGAGGCTGATAGGACTTTCGCAATGAAGGACATAAAAGCATGGTTTTTGGAGTAATGCCGCACTTTGCAAAGCAAGGAAGGGGGTAAGTTTAGTGCAACTTTCGGATCGAGATATTTTTAATGCCTTGGACCAAGCAGAGATTGGGTTTGTTGGCACGAACGAAAAGTACCCTTTTCTTTATGATAAACAGGTTCAGCCGAGTTCAATAGATCTTCGTTTAGGAGATATCATTGCTCGCTTTAAGAAGACTATTACTTCAATTGACATCAAAAATGACGTAATTACACCAGATAACTATCTTGATGTTAAGCAATATGCGGATGCTCAACCCATAGTTATTGATCCCGGTGAAATAGTATATGGACAAATATACGAGCAAATGTGGATTTGCGACAAGTATAGTGCAAGAGTTGAAGGCAGGAGTAGGATGGCCAGACTTGGATTGTCTGTGCATTGTACCGGAGGATATATTAACCCTGGATTTTGCGGAGCCATGCCGCTTCAACTTATCAATCATAATACTTTTTCGGTCACAATTTATCCATATACAAGTGTCTGCCAGATGGTTCTTTTCGAAATCAGTGATGAGCCACTGGTAAAGTATTCTGATCGATCTCGAATATATAATCCATATTTTGAGGAACAAATGGCTAGCCCTTCTGTTTTGCGTTCCCCAAATGCCGAACAGCTTTCTAATCAAGATATTGCCGAATATCGAAGGTCTCAGCTAGTAAAGAATTACTACAATGGTTTAAATCGAAATCGTATTACAGCCAAATCTGAAAAACAACTTGAAGAAGAGCGTATAAGAAAAATAGAAGTAAACAACAATTTTCAACTAGGAGAAACTGTAAGAATGAGAGATAATTATACAGGAACACAAGTGGGGACTCAAGGTCCTGGTTCAGGGACAAATGCGAGCATAGTTCAGAATTTTAATAGCTCGAAAATTGATTTCTCAAAATTAAAAATTGAACTCGAAAAGCTTCGTAAACATTTGAAAGATGCCAAATTAGATGAAGAAGATGCAGACATCATGCGTGGCGATGTTGCTAAGGCCGCAAAAGCGTTAAAAGCAGATGACAAAAACGAAGCATTACAAATCCTAAAATCCGCTGGTAACACACTTTTAGCAATTGCGCAATCAATTGGTTGTTCGATAATTGCGAATATTATTACAGGACAAATAGGCATCTAGGGTGGTGAATATGGGGGCTTTGTACGAGTTTAATTGGCTATTAAAACTGCCTAATATAGATGAACAACAGCTGTGCGTTGATAAGTCATTTCATTTTTCAAAATCCGGCATTAGGGTTTATCCCATTAACATTCCTGTTGACCTTGTGAACAATCACTGGGAAACCGTTGCACGATGTATAATAACTCAGATCACTATTTCTTCGCAGGAAACAACCGGAGAGTACACAATAGTTGAAATATATGATGAGACAAAAAGGAAAATATTGACGGAGCATTTGCGCAACCTATTGAAAATTGTAAAAAATCAACCTGATATTTCAAGTTATGATGAAATACACATTACATAGGTGCTCTGTGTGTTGCGAATAACAAAAAAGCATTAGACCCGCTTTTGGGGTTGATAGTACACGTCAACTATTCTGATACGTTTTCAAAATACTCCTTTATAAGTTCTTTATTCGAGAAAAAACAGTTGAGTACATAGAGAATAAAAGGAACTTGGATTTCATTATCCTCAGTCTTATTTACCTGCAATACCCTGCACGGAAAATCAAACGGAATGCATGAGTCATTTATCTTAAAGTACTTTTGTCTTTTATTAGCCGTTCCTTTAATCTTCATTTGTCTTGTGCGGCTTTCGTATTCATCAATAGTGTAGTAAATTTTTTCGTAATCCATACGGTTAATTGCATTACCACTGTAGGTTATATGAATCATTTTAGTGACTATCGAGTTACATTCTAACGTAAAATCCTCACACAGTTCTTCAAAAGTCAAATCCGTATCCGTCTTCTTTATCCAAAGCTGATTTTGATATTCCTTTGAATCATATAATTTGATCATGGGAGGCAGGGATACTACATCCATGGAAAATATACGTCCCTGTTCTACATCTTCACACAAAACTTCTCTTGTCAGTAACCCGTTAAATATCTCATTGTCTTTGCATCTAACTGCAAGCTTTCCAATCACGTCACATTCCTGTAATTTTATTAAGACTTCCACAAAAGGTTTTGGAAGATCAACAAACAGTGTCAATGCTTTTTGTTTATCAAAGATTCTTGCTGGAGTATATGCTTTCAATACTCTACACTCGTCAATAACAGGGACAAGGTTCCAATTACAGAAATCGTCATCAGTTTCATCCTGATATACTTTGTGGATATTAGGTTGTTCTCTTTCTAATTCAGCATCTCTATCTGTTCGATATTCCTCGTAGGCATAATAGATATATAAAAGTGAAAGAATACCATCTTCGTCCTCAGATGATAGTTGTTCAATCATATATGGGCTATAGCCTTTATACCATTCAACAAGATTTTCTCCCTTAGCTGGATATTGTTGTATGGGTGCGCTTTCTGGATTGATGCCACAGTCGGAAAACATTTTCTTTCCCGTAGCATTTGTTCGATACACCGCTTGACATAAAAGCCTATGCAATTCGTCATTGTCATACTGTTTTTTCATCAATGACAATAACGTTGGATTCTTCTCTTTATACATCCCCAGAATGATACCGTAACTATAATTGATAATTCTTTGATGCGTCCAATTCGGATCGTCAATAAGCCACGAGCGAGAATAGCTTTTCCAATGGTCATGCAATCGTCAAAGAAATACATCAGTTCTTTAGAAATCATAAGACAGTACCTTTCTAATTAAACTCATCGAATACCTTGGTGACTTTTTCTGATGTTGTACCGATTTTCGACGGTAAAGAAGTCTGCCAACCGATCTCTTTTGAAGTAAAACAGGGAGAGCGCATTGTTCTTGACGGAAATAATGGTTCCGGAAAAACAAGTCTACTAAAGTTGATACTGGGGCAACAAATAGAATATCAGGGTGTGATTTCGGTTGGTTCTGGGTTCAAACTGTCCTATGTGCCGCAAGATACTTCTACGCTGAATGGCTCTTTATCTTTGTTCATAGAAACCAATGAAATTGATGAAAGTCTATTTAAAGCAATTTTACGAAAAATGGATTTTTCGCGAGTATAGTTTGAGAAAAAAATAGAGGATTTTTCAGAAGGGCAAAAGAAAAAGGTGTTAATAGCAAAAAGTCTTTGTGAGCAAGAACATCTGTATGTATGGGATGAACCACTTAACTACATTGACATTTATTCACGCATGCAAATTGAAAAACTAATCAAGGAGTTTTGCCCCACCATGATTTTTGTGGAATATGATCTTGCTTTCAGAAACACGATTGCAACCAAAAGCATACAATTGACTGTCAAATGACATGCCTTCATATTCTCCGGAAAACATCCGGAACAGCAGTTGTGCAAATTCATTTTTCTTTGCAGGTGCTGATATCGACCACAATAGTCCTCGGTAGCACTGACATGGCAGAGTGCTCCTTTGGGAAGGATTTGAAGGTGTAGTTGTTAAGTGACTTTGTAACATCTCTGCCTGATAGATTATAATGTCAGCAGAGGAAAAAATACATGACTCGAATACCAGACGAAACCCGACGAAAAGATGTTCGCGCGTACATTCGGGATGGACGCACGATGGCTACCTTGTGGCTGAGTACGGCATATCCGGAGTCACTGTTTCCAACCAGTTTACTTCCGCAGAGTTTGTACAACATTGCCGCGAACCCAGGATTTCTCAAAGCATGAGCCGTGCGGGCTGTCCGTATGACAATGCGCCGATGAAACGATATTACAATACTTTAAAGACCGAGTTGATTTATCCGTATCGTTTTGAATCTGCCGCAGAACCGGACTATGCTGTTTCAGAGATTGCTTACGACTGGTACAATCAGGTACGCCCACACTCGTATAACGGATATCTGACTCCGTTTGAAAAGAGAGTGGAGTGTACCATTAGGTAGTGGTGTTACAAAAAGCGTTGACAACTACAAATTCATCATGCTCGAATTTGAGATAGGCCAGTGTGTCGGCATAGGTGACATTCTTGATGGCTATGTGCTTAATGAGAGCCATATTCTTTCTCCAATTCTTCGTTGCAGCGGATCACTAACTTGTCGATTTCCTGAAGCGCATGATGCAGCTCTTTAGCCAGCGGATTTGTCATCAAGCCCCCCCCGTTGAAGTACCGTGCGATCTGATTGAGATTGCTGCCGAGCTTGTTCAGCTTGGCAAGCTCAGAGACTAGTGCTGTGTCATCATGGAAGATAGGTGGCTGCATGACGATTTTATGCTTGGTTGCTAATCTGCGAAAGTATTCAGAGATACTAAGTCCAGCGTTATCAGCCTCGCTCTGAGTTACACGATAGAGGTTTTCGGTAAGGCGAATTCCGACAAAATGCTCCTTTGCTGGTGGTACTTCCTTCTTTAGCCGTGCCATATTTTCCTCCCTTCTGAATGGTGGGAGAATATTCAGATGCTGTGAGACCGCAGGGCGAACCGTTGCAGAAACTGCAACACTTCATCGATGGCTTGGGGAACCGAAATCCCCAACAAGTTGCCTGCGGACAAAAACCAGAATTGAGTTTTTGTTAAACAAGGCGAAACTTGCTCTAAAAAGTCTCCTCACTTAGAAGTGGGGACGGAATTCGGATAACTCTAACAGGGCAACTCGTTAAAAACTCCAAGAAAATACATTTCGCGCAGAAAAAATGAAAGCATCGCAACACTTTTTTGATGAAAAGGTAAAGCTTTGAACGGATCTCTGTTATAATGTCAACTGGTGTTTTGTAACTTCGACTGAAAGACCATTATGAGGTGAAGACATGGCTATTTCCTATAAGAAACTGTTCAAGCTTCTCATCGACTGAGACCTGAAGAAAAAAGATCTGAGGGACATGACTGGCATCAGCTACGCCACCCTTCACAAGCTTGAGCGCGGTGAGAATATGATGACAGATGTTCTTAATAACATCTGCGCAAAACTGAATTGCGACATTGGGAATATAGCGGAATTTGTTGCGGATGAACCGAGTCCTGAAAATGGGACTGGTCATGCGGTAGAATGGTACTGTGGGAGCGTAGAAGCCTATGTATCAGAGAGCTGACAGAGCGCAGAAGGAATCCAGTCCTTACTCTGCGGTCATTACGAGAGAACAGTTCCTCTTCTATGAGATGAGGACTACTGCAAAGCTTGTGGCTGAAGGCCTGAACGATGAGCAGGTAGCTGATCGGATCACAAGCGATAATCTGTTGCAGTATCCGACGGAGAATGGCGCTTACTTGCCTTCGCAGGTTGAAAGCTTTGGACGATCCTGATCTGGTTGCAGCAATCGCATCTCAGCCGAGTGATGTCTCCAAACAGATCTGCCTCTATGCTATGATGAAGCAGTATCGCCTTGTGTGGGACTTCATGATTACGGTTGTTGGAGCGAAGTACGAAAACCGCGACATGTCCTTCAGTCGGATAGACTTCAATGTGTTTATGATGCGCCTTCAGGAGCAGGACGATTGGGTTGCGTCTTGGAGCGATAGCACCGTCACAAAAGTTAAGCAGGTGCTGGCAAGAATTCTTGTGGACAACGAGTACTCGGACAGCACGACAGCGGATCACTAGCAACGCAGAGGATGCGGTGTTCAAAGCGCTGGGAGTGGAGTGAGGAGAAAAGATATGTCGGTAAACACCTATCTACAGGGGTTGGGAAGTTCCTTGGTTTTAAGCTCTTCTGAGAGGTCTAGTATTTCTACTTCGGTAGACACAATAAAATCACGGCTTACTTCCTATTTTGGATCGAGTGTAACAGAGAAAAAGTTATACGGTTCATATGTCCGTGAGACGATATTGCCGCGCAAAGCAGATGAAAAATCTGATGTTGATTTAATGGTTGTATTCAACAATCCTTATGGATATCAGCCTCAAACCTTCTTGAACAAGCTGAAGGAATTTGCCGAGTATTATTACAGCCGGTCAGAGATATACCAGTCAAGCCCGACGATTGTGCTAGAACTGAACCATATAAAATTTGAACTCACCCCAGCATATGTCAATTATGGTTTGTATTACATTCCCAAAAGCAGCTATGAATGGATGTATACTGATCCGGACGGTTTTTATTCAAAACTCACAGAGTGCAATAAGAATAATAGCTATAAAATAAAGCCTATAGTTCGGATTCTTAAGCATTGGAATATCCAAAAGAATTATAGGAACGTTGCATCCTTTGAACTTGAACGAAAGATAGCTGAAGAACTGATGTATGCTTACTTTTCTTGTACTTCGTACACGGATTATTTGAAGTATGCACTTGAGAAAATCAAATATTCAACTAATTATACACGCGTCAATAAGGCTTTGGATTGTATATCGGAAGCTTTGCGCCTGGAGGCCGACGGCTATCCATATTCAGCTGAAAGTAAGATCAAGGAAGCCTTCCCGGAGGTGTGACAATGAGCAGAAGAGATGACATTAACAAATTATATCAACCGTCAAAGGCTCTTGAGAAAGTTTGCTGTGAGCTTTTCACGGCTGATATAGCTATTTCACTGATTGCAGCTTGTGTCGGCGGTAGTGTCATTTCTTACCTTACTGTAGCTCTGGTCATAATAGCCTTTCTATACATGTCCATATCTATTATTGATGATGGAATCATGTGGTTCCAAGCCGAGAGTGCAAGAAGAAAAAACAGCATACAAGTGGCATATGATGTTAGATTAGATGAATATGAGAGTGAGAAATACTACAACAACAACGTAGGCGATCCAGATATCTCATATGCAACAAACCTGTTTGAGAGTGCATACTTTACAAAAGAAATTAGTGGAAAAATGCTTTTAGGCGCAGTTGCTAAGCTGATTGTTGCAGTAGTGGTTTTAATTATTACTTGCCGGTTTATTGCTAACGATGACATATTCCTTATCATTGCTCAAACTGTATTTTCAGCGGTAGTTATTGAAGATGCTATTCGATTGATAATCTTCACACAACGGATTAAGACCTTATATGAAGAGGCCTATCACGAGTTAATTACTGTAGGAATCTCAACAACGGCTCAGAGAGTCTGGTTAAAATACTTTTGCGTTGAATATGAAAGCATTAAAGCGCACTACCGTATTCGACTTAGTGAGTCATTGTTTAATAAGCTGAATTCGCAGTTGTCTGAGACATGGGAAAAACTCTTTTCACAAATAAAGATATCGACAGGTGGTTAAGCATGGTTGACAAATATAAAGTCATTACCCTTTGCGGCAGTACACGCTTCAAGGATGAATTCATGGAAGCTCAAAAGCGACTCACGCTTGAGGGAAATATTGTTATCAGTGTAGGCTTGTTCGGTCATGCTGGGGACGCTGAGGTGTGGGAGAACATGGATGAAGGCACCCTGACCAAGACCAAGGAGATGCTGGATGACATGCACAAGCGGAAGATTGATATGGCCGATGAGATTTTTGTAATCAATGTTGGCGGCTATATTGGTGCCAGTACAAAATCAGAAATCGAGTATGCCAAGAAGACCGGGAAGCCAGTCAGATACTTGGAGGAGGCAGAGTGAAGCCTGTAGTGGTACAGTGAATTTGTAACATCTCTGCCTGATAGATTATAATGTCAGCAGCCGGTGAAGGAAAAGAAATAAGAGGAACAGGAGGCGTACAGCCGAAACTTATCCGGCAAAACCGCTATCTGGACTTTGGTTTTGGATTCTATACCACCACCAACCGTGATTAGGCAGTGGCTTTCGAGGAGTGTAGTTTGCTGCGCTTTGACAGCCCGGATGAAGCATGGCTGGATTTTGTAGCTGAGAGCTGTCAGGGAATCTATCAGGGAAAACAGCATGACCTGATTTATGGTGCTGTGGCAAATGATGATGTGTACCGCACCATTACCCTGTATATGACCGGAGTGTTGGATAAGGAACAAACACTGGCGGCGCTCAAGATTCGGAAATTATTCAATCAGCTGGTGTTTGCAACTGAGAAGTCCCTGCAATACCTGCATTTTGAGGGAAGGGAGCTCGTATGAACGAAGATTAGTTCAGTGCAATGCTTGCAATCATTGTGCCGCCCATCATTGAGCAGATTATAAAAAACAGCAATGTGGATGCTGAGAAAGTGATTTCCCGCTTTTATCAGTCCAAGCTCTATCAGGAGCTTGCGGATGAAACATCAAAATTGTGGCATTATAGCCCGATGACGCTGTATACCATGTATCAAGATGAACTTCTGACAGGCTCCTATGATTACCCGGAGGAGGCGTGAGAGATGAGCAAAGAATCCAAGTTTTTGATTTATTGCATGGAACGGTACCGTCATTTCAAAGGGCTTTCCGGTTCGGAGGTGGCAAAGACCTTTGAAGAGTGTGGCATCTATGGGTATATCACGAAATATTTTGAATCACTGCATACACTGGGAGATCATTGCATCGTGCAGGATATTGACGATTATATAAGTAGCATCACAGGCGACAAACGGATCAAGGCGTGATTGCCCGTCTTATTTCGATGGCAATGAAGTGCAGAGGAGGTGCGGCTAAGTGACCTGGGCTGAATACTATGAGCGATATGATGGATGGCAGGAAAGTACCCAGTACAGCCGTCTGTCCTCTATCAAGGACTTCGGACCGGACGGAAGTCCGTCTGAGGAAATATGTGACTGCATTCAGTATGTGGATACCCGCACGGCGACCGGCATTCTTCGCAGAGCATTAGCAGCGGGAGTCCGGTTTCGAGCTGCGGAAGTCGCGGAGATTGCAGATAGCGGGCAAATCGAAGATGAAGAAGCGCTGGAAAAGCTGATTCAGACAGCTGTGGATGCTTATACGGGGAAACAGCTGGATACGCTGTTGAACTGTCTTCCGGATCCGGAACCGGTGTTTGAGTTGATCGATCGGATTACTTCAAAGCCAACGCACTTTACAGAGAAGGATGTTCTGACACTGCTTCCTAATTTACCGGATGAGGAATCTATCTATCAGCTGATCGACTCGACAGATGCGATTTTCACAAAAAAAGGGTTGAATGAGTTATGTGATTACGGTGTGGACGAGTCGCTGATTCGGGATATTTCAATACGCAGTGGTATTTCGTATGCTGATTTAGATGAGTCTGACGAGGAAATTCCGCTGAAAGAGGCACACCCGAAGAAGCCGGGACTGTTCAGCAGTATACTAATGGGAATGATTTCGGCGGGCAGTCCCAAGCCTAAAAGTACAGGCAGATGCACGGGAGATTGTGCTAATTGTCCTCCCCACTATGGTTATCGCTATGGGCGATGGTATTATGGACATGGGCATATAGATGGCTGCGAATTCTGTGGAAATGGCGGATGCAGTGGGAAGTGTAACATAGATTGACTTTGGGGTTGCCGGAAACATTACCGGGAAGCTGCGTCGTCTTGCGAATGAAGGGTTACGCAATGCTCAAACCGGATATGTTTTCGATGGAGAAAGCCTATGTAGACGCCCCGGAACAGTTCCTACTGTTTCCGGAAGAGATGATACGCGGGCGCTTCGGAAATATCATTCGTGCCAAAGGCCTGATTCCGGCCGGGGCCTGTGCGCTTCGCTTTGACGTGGCGGACGGGCGCTTCAGTGTGCGCCTCGAAGATCCCGAGTCCGCGGAAGAGACAGATCAAAACGCCGTTGCGGTCTTTATAGGACATGGAATCGCAAAGCAGGCAATACGCCGTGTGATACAGCAAAAAAATATAGCGCAGCGCGGAAAGATACGCTTTACCGCCGCAGCAAATCAGAGATAAGAGACTTTCCGATCTACACTTTCGCAGGGTGGCGAGAGCCGGGGGAGGGTCTCTTTTTTATGCTATAATTCGGATGAAACGATTTACTTCGGTGCTTCCGGAACAGAATGCGAAAGGATACGCATACGCGAAGGCCGATTGCAACAGCGCGCGGGGATTATCATATGTTAAAAGATGAATACTTGATTACCGATGCGCCGCTCAGGGCGCTGACTGTTTTTGCGATGCCGCTGATTCTCGGCAGTTTCTTTCAGCAGGTCTATAACATGGCCGATTCCATTATAGTCGGTCAATTTGTGGGATCGTCTGCCCTCGCTGCGGTCGGTGCCTGTGCGGCGCTCACGAATGTCTTCATCTGTGTGGCCCTCGGCGCAGGTGTCGGGGCCGGCGTGCTGGTGAGTCGCTATTTTGGGGCTAAAGAATACGACAAGATGAAGACCATCGTGTCAACTTCTCTCATCAGCTTTCTGCTGCTTAGCATATGCCTCGGTGTCATCGGTTTTTGCTTTTCCAAGCGGATGCTGCGTGTCTTACAGACGCCCGCGGACATTCTGGACACGGCTTCGTTGTACCTTCGCGTCTATTTTGCGGGCTTTCCGTTTTTGTTCATGTACAACATTCTATCCTCCATGTTTACCTCCATCGGCGAATCCAAAATCCCGCTGGGACTTCTGATTTTCTCCTCGCTCTTAAATATAGGGATGGACCTCTGGATGGTGGCAGGGCTCGGACTCGGCGTGTTCGGCGCAGCGCTTGCAACCTTGATTGCGCAGGGTATTTCCGCAGTGTTCTCGCTCCTCCTTTTTTTGAGCCGGATGCAGAGATACCGAGGCGCTTTTCGGCGCTTTGACAGGCAGGAATTACGGACTATGCTAGGCATCGCGGTGCCG